>Ga0209550_10004942_pt1 | contig 12582 bp, 10 predicted proteins | sample LauGreSuBDMM15SN_2_FD_187567 | JGI IMG/M metagenome (GOLD analysis project Ga0209550, IMG submission 187567) | Freshwater lake microbial communities from Lake Michigan, USA - Su13.BD.MM15.SN (SPAdes) (version 5) | ecosystem: Environmental > Aquatic > Freshwater > Lake | place: Lake Michigan... | reverse complement strand
AGCCGAGGAGTCGATCATCGCCAGAGATATCATGCTTACTGAGCTGACCGAATCAGGATTGCATGTTTGCCACGTGTCTACTAGAAGATCGGTTGAGTTGATTCGAGAGGCAAAGTCCAAAGGCATCCAGGTTACAGCTGAGGTCACTGCTCACCATTTGTTACTTACCGAGGAGCTCGCGGAAAGTTACGATCCGCTCTACAAAGTTAATCCACCGCTGAGAAAAGCAGATGACGTATTGTCTTTGCGGGAGGGCTTGGTTGATGGAACGATAGACGTGATCGCTACCGATCACGCTCCACACCCCAAAGAATCCAAGGACACCGATTGGGCCAGCGCCGCTTTTGGAATGATCGGTCTCGAGTTTGCCTACTCGGTAGCCCAACAGGTTCTGATTGATTCCGGGGCCTCCAATCTTGAGCGTCTAGCAGAAGTGATGTCAACTGATGCCGCAAGAATCTCGGGGCTGGATGGTCAGGGAAAATACTTGCTGCCAGGAAGTCTTGCGAATCTCACACTGGTTGATCTGGGGCAAGCTTGGGTAGGAGAAGCAAGAACTTATTCGAAGAGCTCTAACAACCCATATCAGGGCCTGGATTTCAAGGGTCGTGTGGTCCACACAATTTATGACGGAGAATTTACTTTGAGGAACCAGACGCTAAGGGGGACTGAGGCCGATGTTTGAGTTGTATCAGGTTGGCCTTACATTCATCGCGGTTCTTGTAGGAGTCATTTCTTGGGCAGGAGTGACTTGGCGCAAGAAATCGAGGGCGCAAGACCTAGTACTAGCGACTCCTGAGTACACCGAGTTCAGCAACGTTGGAGCAAACGGCTTCTATGTCGCAACAACTTTTGCTGGGCGACCACTGAATCGCGTATCTGCTCATGGTCTCGGTTTTGCTGGAAAGGCCCGCGTAGATGTTTCAGATCATGGGATTGAGGTTTATCGAATCGGCGAGCGAAGTTTCAGAATCGATTCTTCAGCCTTGGTAGATCTTGCCAGAACTTCGGGTGTTATTGACAAAGTTGTTGAAAAAGATGGACTTCTTTCACTTCGTTGGGTGCTTGGCACAACGGAACTTGAGACTCATTTTAGGTTTGCGAATTCTCAATCAAGAGATGAGATTGCCCTGAAAGTGTCGAAACTGATTGTTGGTGTCAAATGATTCCAGCCAAGTTGGTTCTCGAGGACGGGAAAGTCTTCCACGGAAACTCTTATGGGGCTGTTGGCCAGGCATTGGGTGAAATTGTCTTTGCTACTGGCATGACCGGATATCAGGAGACTCTCACTGACCCTTCATACGCTGGCCAGATTGTTGTGCAAACAGCTCCGCATATAGGCAATACCGGCGTCAACAGCATGGACGAGGAATCAAACCGTATATGGGTGTCCGGATACGTGGTGCGCGAACCATCAAGGATTGTCTCGAATTACCGCTCAGAAAAATCCCTAGATGAAGAACTTGAAGGCAATTTCATCGTTGGAATTAGCGGCATCGACACAAGGGCTCTAACTAGACACATTCGGTCACTTGGCGCGATGCGCGCGGGAATTTTTTCGGGTCCTAGGTCGGAGCAATCCATCGAGAGGCTACTTGAGATTGTTCGGGAAGCCCCTGAGATGAAGGGTCTATCGCTTAGCTCTGTGGTGACAACACCAGATGCGTACGAGGTGCCCCACATGGGTCAGTACGTCGGTCGAGTCACGATTCTCGACCTTGGAATTAAGCGCACCACAATATCCCAGATGATTAATCGTGGGCTTGTGGTGTCGGTGTTGCCAGCTACGTCCAATCTCGATCAAGTTTTAGCAACAAGCCCGGATGCTGTCTTTTACTCCAATGGGCCTGGAGATCCGAGAGCATCTGCCACTCAGGTAGCTCTACTGCAAGAAATTCTCAAGCGAAGGATTCCTTTTTTTGGAATCTGCTTTGGAAACCAACTACTTGGACGGGCACTTGGCTTTGATACCTACAAGCTTTCTTTTGGTCATCGAGGGATTAACCAACCCATTCTGGATAGAACTACTGGCAAGGTTGAGGTTTCTTCTCACAACCACGGCTTCGCCGTTTCGGTTCCCGGTGGTGAGAATGGAGAAATTGTTGAATCTCCTGCAGGTTTTGGAAAAGTTAGAGTTTCACATGTGAACCTAAACGACGACTGCGTTGAGGGTCTTGAGTGTCTAGAGCTAAGCGCGTATTCCGTCCAGTTCCATCCTGAGGCTGCAGCGGGGCCACATGACTCCCATCATCTTTTTGATCGCTTGGTTGACATGATCTCTAGCCGGAAGGCGTTGAGCTAATGCCAAAAAGGGAGGATCTAAAGAGCGTTCTAGTTATCGGTAGCGGGCCCATTGTCATAGGTCAAGCCTGTGAATTTGACTACTCGGGGACTCAGGCGTGTCGTGTGCTGCGAGAAGAAGGAGTGAGGGTAATTCTCGTCAACTCGAATCCAGCGACAATTATGACCGATCCGGATTTTGCAGACGCGACTTATGTAGAGCCAATCACGCCAGAAGTAATTGAAGCGATTATCGCTAAAGAGCGACCGGACGCCATTTTGCCAACACTTGGCGGACAAACTGCTCTGAATGCAGCCATGAAACTTCATGAGCTGGGAGTGTTGGAAAAGTACTCCGTTGAGCTTATTGGGGCGAACGTTGCAGCTATTCGTGCTGGTGAGGATCGAAGTGAGTTCAAGCAAATCGTTCTAGACTCTGGAGCCGATGTCGCCAAGTCGTTTATCGCCCATGGAATCGATGAAGCCTTAGCTGCTGCCAAGAAATTAGGTTATCCGGTGGTTGTGCGTCCCTCGTTTACCATGGGTGGCTTAGGTTCCGGTTTTGCATATAACAAGGAAGATTTAGTCAGAATCGCTGGTGCTGGTTTACAGGCAAGCCCCACCAGCGAGGTATTGCTCGAGGAGTCCATTCTCGGTTGGAAAGAGTACGAACTTGAACTGATGCGAGATAAAAACGACAACGCAGTTGTGGTTTGTTCGATTGAGAACGTTGATCCAGTCGGGGTGCATACTGGAGATTCCATCACGGTAGCTCCCGCCCTTACCTTGACGGACAGAGAATTTCAGAACCTAAGAGACATTTCAATTCAGATTATCCGAGCCGTGGGTGTTGATACCGGGGGATGCAACATTCAGTTTGCTGTCAACCCCGTCGATGGGCGTGTAATTGTTATCGAAATGAACCCTAGAGTCTCCAGATCTTCCGCACTTGCCTCTAAGGCAACAGGATTTCCGATTGCAAAGATAGCGGCAAAGCTAGCGCTTGGTTACACGCTCGATGAGATTCCAAACGACATTACCGGAGTTACACCGGCGAGTTTTGAGCCAACACTTGATTATGTTGCCGTAAAGGTTCCAAGGTTCGCTTTTGAGAAGTTCCCCGCAGCCGACTCCACCCTCACAACGACAATGAAATCCGTCGGTGAGGCTATGGCAATTGGAAGAACGTTTAGCCAGGCTCTTCAGAAGGCCCTTCGTTCTCTTGAGAAGAGAGGATCTTCCTTCCATTGGGGCCAGAACACCACACCGCTTAAGGATCTTGTCGAGATCATTAGTAAGCCAACTGATGGTCGAATTGTCGATGTTCAACAGGCACTGTTAAAGGGCGCTTCCATTGACGAAGTGTTTGAGGCAACAAAAATCGACCCATGGTTTTTAGATCAGATTGTACTGATCAATGAAGTTGCCGAGATTGTTAGGTCGGCTAAGGACCTTGACTTTGAGACCCTTCGCAATGCAAAAATGCATGGCTTCAGTGATCAGCAAATAGCTCAACTCAGAAGATTGAGTGAGTTTGACGTTAGAAGTATCCGCCATGGGCTAGGTCTTAGGCCGGTATTCAAGACTGTTGACACTTGTGCAGGGGAGTTTCCGGCTCTTACCCCTTATCACTACTCAACCTATGAACAAGAAACAGAAGTCGTTGCCAGCGATAGAAGAAAAGTGATCATCCTGGGTTCTGGTCCAAACAGGATCGGCCAGGGTGTCGAGTTTGACTACTCTTGCGTGCACGCTTGTTTCGCTCTGTCAGATGCAGGGTATGAAACTGTAATGATCAACTGCAACCCGGAAACCGTTTCTACTGACTACGACACTTCGGATCGGCTGTACTTTGAGCCAATGACACTTGAAGATGTGCTGGAAGTTATCCACGCTGAATCGCAGTCTGGAGAAATAGTAGGTGTCATTGTGCAGCTCGGAGGTCAGACTGCTCTCGGGTTAGCTCAAGGACTGAAAGACGCAGGCGTTCCAATTCTTGGCACCACACCCGAATCCCTGGATTTGGCTGAAGACAGGGGAGCATTCTCCAAGATTCTTGATCAAGCTGGTTTGCTATCTCCAGCAAACGGAACTGCAACAAACCTTGAAGAGGCTAAGGCCGTTGCGCAGAATATCGGCTATCCGGTGTTGGTTAGACCATCTCATGTTCTGGGAGGTCGCGGAATGGAGATTGTCTACGAGGCCGAGGGCATGACGGGATACTTTGGGCGAATTGAGGGGCAGGCAATAGTTGGTTTGGAGCACCCCTTACTTGTTGATCGCTTTCTCGATGATGCAATTGAGATAGACATTGATGCTTTGTATGACGGTGTGGAATTGTATGTTGGTGGCGTGATGGAGCACATCGAGGAAGCTGGAATTCATTCTGGTGACTCGAGTTGCACACTTCCTCCGATAACACTTAGTGAATCTCAGATCAAGCGCGTCCGGGACGCAACTGAGTTGATTGCCAAGGGCGTAGGCGTAAAGGGATTGATTAACGTTCAGTTTGGGCTCGCTGCGGATGTGCTTTATGTTTTGGAGGCGAACCCTAGAGCCTCGCGTACAGTGCCATTTGTTTCCAAGGCTCTTGGTATAACTCTGGCCAAAGCGGCGTCCTTAGTCATGGTTGGCAAAACCATTAAGGAGCTGCGTGCGGAAGGTCATCTTCCAGCAGTTGACGGCGTTGTTTCGTTGCCCGGGGACCCAATCTCGGTCAAGGAAGCAGTTCTTCCCTTCAAGCGGTTTGCAACTCCAGAGGGTAAGTATGTTGACTCTCTGCTTGGTCCGGAGATGCGTTCAACCGGGGAGGTTATGGGTATCGATGTTGATTTCCCTACAGCATTCGCAAAGTCACAGGCTGCCGCTGGTAGCGCCCTGCCCAAGTCCGGCAAAATCTTTGTGTCGGTTGCCGACAGAGACAAGCCACAGATGCTTCTAGCGATTAGAAGACTGGCTCAGTTAGGTTTTGAGATTCTCGCGACAGAGGGAACTGCGCGAATTCTTGAAAGGCATGGGGTTACGGCAACTTCCGTTCGCAAGCACAGCCAAGGCCCTTCCGAAACTCTCGGTCCAACAATTGTTGAACTGATTACTGCTGGGCAAGTAGATGTTGTAGTGAACACTCCAACCGGTGCTGCGGCAAGACGAGATGGTTATGAAATTCGGGCGGCCACTACAGCGGCCGACAAACCGATCTTTACGACAATCGCACAATTGAGCTCCGCTATCGGATCTTTTGAGTCTGTAATAGCAGGTCCGTTCGCAGTTCGATCGTTGCAAGAGTATGCCCAGGATAGAAAGAACGCTCTTGGCAAATAGCTTCGGAGCGCGCCTTGCTCAAACATTTGCTAGCCGTGGCCAGCTTTGCGTGGGAATGGACCCCAGTGCTGAACAGCTAAAAAAATGGGGACTTAGCGTGAACGCTGCAGGTGCCGAGCAGTTCTGCATCGAGATCATGGATAGCTGCCATGACGAGATCGGAATTTTGAAACCCCAGGTTTCATTCTTTGAACAATTTGGTTCTGAAGGCTATGCAGCTTTAGAGCGGGTGCTAGTTCGAGCCTCGGAAAGCGGCCTAATTGTTATAGCTGATGCCAAACGCGGAGACATTGGAAGCACCATGGATGGCTACGCAAGAGCATGGCTTTCGTCCCAAGGACCATTTGTATCTGACGCGATAACCGTTTCCCCATACTTGGGTTCAGAATCCCTAAACGCCACGATTTCATCAGCATCCAGCAATTCAAAGGGTGTGTTTATTCTTTCGGCAACTTCTAATCCCGAGGCAAAAGCTTTACAGTCTTCAATCTCTGATAATCAAAGAACCGTGGCAAGCAACATAGCCTCATATGCGGCTGGCTTCAATAAGGAGTCTCTGGGCTCTGTTGGTTTGGTCATCGGGGCGCAGGCTAATCTAATTGATATGGCTATCGACACTGAGAAACTGGTTCACACTCCCATACTCGCACCAGGTTTCGGTGCTCAGGGTGCAAAGCTTTCAAAAGCACGGTCTATTTTTGGTGAACTCACTGACGCAACCATTTTCAGCGTGTCAAGATCTGTGGCGGGGGAGTCAAGGATTGGCCTGCGAGAAAGAGTGCAGAGTGCGAAAGCAGAATTAGAGATTGGACTTGCAAGATGAACGCAAAGTTAGTTGTACTTTCCGGTCCGTCTGCTGTGGGTAAGGGAACAATTGCTAGTCACATCATTGAGCAAAACGATAATTTTGAGCTTTCGGTTTCAGCCACCACGAGAAGTGCGCGTCCTGGTGAAATAGAAGGACAATCATATCGATTCTTAAGCGAAGACGAGTTTTCAAGGATGCATCAATCAAATGAGCTATTGGAGTGGGCCACCGTTCATGGGCAGCACAGGTACGGTACTCCCCGGTCGCCGGTAGAAAAAGCCCTTGCTGAGGGGAAGAATGTGGTTCTTGAGATTGATGTTCAGGGGGCTTTTCAAGTCAAGAAGTCTTTTCCGGAGGCGCTATTGTTTTTTGTAAACCCGCCTAGTTTTGAAGAGCTTGAGGTGAGGATGCACAAGAGGGGAACAGAAAGCCCAGAAGATAAGCTTCGAAGGCTCGAAACTGCTAAATCCGAGCTTTCCCAAGCGGATTCCTTTGATTTCCAGGTAATAAATGACGAGGTAGCCAGATGCGCCCAAGAAGTCGTAGACTTAGTTAAATCCAACTAATTGCAGGGAAGTTTGTCATGTCAGAAAAGCTTGAAGGTATTGTGTCTCCGTCCATCGATAACCTAATGGACCGTGTTGATTCAAAGTATGAGCTTGTAATGTTTGCCGCCAAGCGAGCACGTCAGATTAACGATTACTACTCTTCACTGCACGAAGGATCTCTTTTTAGCAACGTTGGCCCGCTAGTTGATGTAACAATCGACGAGAAGCCTCTAACGATTGCTCTCAATGAAGTTGATCAGGGACTTCTCACCAAGAAAAATCTAGACTAAACGGCAAATCTCAATTGGCTAACGTAGTCGTTGGTGTAACAGGCGGTATCGCAGCCTACAAATCCGCCGCTCTTGTTCGACTTTTCTCTGAGGCCGGTCACAGCGTCCAAGTGGTAGCAACAGTTAACGCCACGCGGTTCATCGGAACGACAACCCTAGAAGCACTCTCTCACAACAAAGTCCAAATTGTAGATCCGGATCTTTTCACTGACGTTGAGAGCGTAAAACATGTAGCTCTTGCAAAATCAGCGGATCTTATTGTTGTAGCTCCGGCAACAGCCTCCTTTTTAGCAAAAGTGACGGCAGGTATTGCGGATGATCTTTTGACAACAACGGTGCTCACCGCATCCTGCCCAGTGATTCTTGCCCCGGCCATGCATACTGAGATGTGGGAAAACCCAGCCACTCAGCAAAACATCTCTACCCTTAGAGATCGAGGCGTGCACATCGTAGATCCTGGTGTTGGAAGGCTCACAGGAGAAGACACTGGTGTTGGTCGACTCGCAGAGCCAGAAAGCATACTAGCCACGGCCAGCGCATTGCTAGGCGAGCAAAAACTTGAGGGCGTTCGCGTTCTAGTTACAACTGGAGGAACCAGAGAACGAATTGACCCTGCTCGTTTTGTTGGAAATTTCTCTTCTGGAAAGCAGGGTCTTGCTTTTGCAAGAGCAGCACTGGAAATGGGTGCCAGCGTTAAAGTCATCGCAGCAAACGTCGATAAGTCATTACTTCAGGGAATGGATCACTTGAATGTGGTGAGCGCCTCTGATCTCGAGAAGAGCGTCAATGATGCTATGGGAAGTTTTGATTTGCTGGTCATGGCAGCAGCGGTTGCAGATTTCAGCCCAAGCAAGGTATCTGATGTGAAGATCAAGAGGGTTGTTGCCGGGGAGAAAATCGACATATCGCTGACTGCAAACCCTGACATCGTCAAGGGACTTGCCGAGAGAAGTAGAAGCACTGGTTCGGGCGCGGTTATTGTCGCCTTTGCTGCAGAGTCAGGAGATGATCTCGAGGGGCTGGCCAAGAAAAAGCTGCAATCAAAAAAGTGTGACTTTGTAGTGGCCAATAGCATCAGCTCAGGAGAGGTATTCGGTTCGGATCAAAACTCTGTGCTCTTGGTCTCTGATGGCGAATCGGCTAGGTTCTCGGGATCGAAGCTAGAGGTTGCAAGGGCCGTTTTGGATATTGTTTCCAGTAAAGTTATTAGGTCGCCAAGAGGGGTTTCAAAATGAGTAAATTGCGTCAGTTCACGTCTGAGTCGGTTACTGAAGGTCATCCAGATAAAATCTGTGATCAAATCTCTGATGCGATCCTTGATGCAATGCTGACAGAGGACCCTAATGCCCGCGTCGCTGTAGAGACAATGGTGACAACAGGTTTGGTGCACGTTGCCGGCGAGGTTTCAACCTCTGGATACGTTGAGATTCCTGCCATAGTTCGTAAGACCGTGCTTGACATTGGGTATAACTCTTCGAGCATTGGTTTTGATGGTGCAAGCTGTGGTGTTTCAGTTTCGATCGGTCAGCAGTCTCCAGACATCGCCCAGGGCGTTGATTCCGGGTTGGAAGTTCGCGATGGCGGTTCATCCGACCCATATGAGTTACAGGGTGCTGGTGACCAGGGTCTAATGTTTGGTTACGCAAGCAATGAGACCAGCACTTTCATGCCAACCGCAATAGCTTTGGCCCACAGGCTTTCGGAGAAACTGGCCGCTGTAAGAAAAAGTGGTCAAGTTGACTTTCTAAGACCGGATGGAAAAACCCAGGTCACAATCGGCTATGAAGGCTCAACACCTCGCACAGTCGAAGCCATAGTTGTCTCTTCACAGCACAACGATAAGGTAACTCAAGCCGAGATACACGCTGCGATCCGCGAACAGGTAGTGAATCCAATTCTTTCGGAATCTGGACTCGATTTTGCAAACGCAAAGCTTTTCATCAACCCGACCGGAAAGTTCGTTATCGGTGGACCGCAAGGAGATGCTGGCCTAACTGGACGCAAGATCATCGTAGACACCTATGGTGGAGCGTCTCGACACGGTGGTGGTGCTTTCAGCGGTAAAGACCCCTCTAAGGTTGACCGTTCTGCCGCTTATGCCATGAGGTGGGTCGCTAAGAACGTTGTCGCTTCCGGAGCTGCCGATCGTGCCGAAGTGCAGGTTGCCTACGCAATTGGTGTTGCTAATCCAGTTGGAATCTACTTGGAAACCTTCGGCACCGAGAAGGTTGACACTCAACTAATCGAGAAGGCGATCAGGGACATTTTTGACTTGAGACCCCGTGCAATTGTTGAGTCACTAGATTTACTAAGGCCAATTTACAAAATGACTGCCGCATACGGACACTTTGGACGCGAACTGCCTGAATTCACTTGGGAGAAGTTGAATCGAGTAGAGGAACTTCGTTCTGCACTGAAGCTATAGCTATGCCAGTAATTGCGAAGGTTGCCGTAGTTTCGAATCTTCCGCAGCTGGACAAACTGTTTGATTACCTAGTCCCAGACCAGTTTGTATCTGTAATGCAGGTTGGCTCAAGAGTGAAAGTACCATTTGGCAAGGCTGCGAAGGCTTACGAAGGTTTTGTTTTCCAGATCGAAACCTCGTCAGATTTCCCTGGACAGCTATCAAGCGTCCATGAAGTAATTGGTTCAAAGCCCGCACTTTCACCAGAGCTGTTTGATTTTCTACATGAGCTTGCGGTGCGTTCGGCATCTTCGATAGGGGAGATGTTAAAACTTGCTGTTCCGCCGCACATGCCCAGAGCCTTCAAAGCCCACATCGTGCCCACTGAGGCGCCACCGTTCCCTGAGCAATCGGCCGCACTACTAAAACAAGTTCAGGCTCAAGAGCTTGTGCGGCAGGGCTCCAAGCATGCAGTTCTTGCAAGGCCCGTAATCTCATCACTTGGAGTGGGCCCCGATAACCGTAGCTTCCCAAGCTGGGTAGTTTCCATGTGTTCAATAGCGGCTCAAAATCTGCGTACAGGAAAATCTTCAATTCTTGCTGTCCCGGACTTTCGAGATCAGGAAGTACTTCTGGAAGCGCTTGGATGTTGCGAACTGAACGAATTCATAGCGAACTTCTCTCAAGAGCAACCAAAGTCCAAGATTTATGAAGCTTACCTTCGAGCGTTGGATGAAACACCCCGTGTGATCGTAGGCTCTAGATCTGTGATCCTCGCGCCAGCGCATCACCTAGGAACCATAGTAATTTTTGATGACGGCGACCGTAGCTTCACTGATCAATCGGCACCGTATCTCAACACCCGCGATAGCGCCCTGTTGAGACAGAGCATTCAGGAGTGCTCACTTGTTTTCCTGTCGCACGCGAGATCCACGGACATACAAAGACTTGTAGAAACCGGTTACCTGAATGAAGCTTCGGAATCATTTCCGCGGCCAAAGATCTCGGTTTCAGAACCCGGATTTAGGGTCGACTCCCATGCTTTCAAAGCAATCAAAAAGGGCTTGGAAACGGGTTCAGTTTTAGTGCAAGTGGCGTCTAGGGGAGAGTCGACGGCTCTATTCTGTGCGGCCTGCGACAAAAAACTCTCGTGCCATATTTGTGCTGGTCCGGTTTGGGTCGACGGCGGTGGAGTGAGAAAGTGCCGCTGGTGCAATGCCTTTTCCCCAGCAGGTGCCTGTGAGTGTGGATCTTTCGAAATCAGCAAGGGAAGAGCCGGTTCCTCGAGAACAGCTGCCGAGCTAGGCCGATCGTTTCCAAACTCGAAGGTGGTTGAGTCAACTGGCGACAATAAAATTCTGCGAATTTCTCATGGCAAAAATCTCGTTGTCGCAACGGCTGGCGCCGAACCATTTGTTTCCGATGGTTATCAAGCCGTTGTCATACTTGATGCCCAAACACTCCTATCCAGACAAAATCTAAGGGCAACCGAAGATGCAGTGAGACTTTGGTCAAACGCGATTTCCAAACTGGCCATCGACGGTGAAGCTGTCCTTGTTGGGGTCTCTGGATCTCTTTCACAGAAGTTCTGTCTGTGGCAGCAGGTTGAGATTTCGTCAGACGAGCTTGCATCGCGAAGGGAGCTTATGCTTCCTCCAGCTCTTCGACTTGGCAGTATCGCAGGCTCCCAGGCGATGCTTGTTGAACTGGCAGAATCCCTATCGGATTTTGGGAAAGTTAAGGTACTGGGGCCAGCTCCACACGCTAAGGGAAATGATTCTAGTGAGTGGCGTCTTATTGTTAAGTACAACTATTCGGATACCGTTGAGGTAGCGAAGCACCTTCGCGGCGAAGCAATTCGTTTGTCTCGCGGTAAATCAGTTGTTGCCTCCTCGGGCAGAGCAGTCAGGGCTTTGAAGGTCCGGATGAGTGACGGAGATGTTGTTTAGCATGATTGCCAAAGCGAGAGTGGTTTTTGCAGGCACCCCGCCAAATGCCGCTGAAACATTAGAGCGCCTTGTGAGTGAGGGAGTTCATATTATTGGCGTCCTGACCAGAAAAGATGCACGCGTTGGACGATCCAGTGAACTTACGCCTTCTGCCGTTGCTCAGAAAGCGCGCGAGCTTGGACTAGAAACTTTAAAGTCAAACTCGATTGATGAGCATGCACTTAAGTGGCTAAGTGGTCTCAACGCTGACATTGGCGTTGTTGTTGCCTATGGGGCGATTTTCAAGCAACCCGTACTTGAGATTCCGAGGCTTGGATGGTTGAACCTTCATTACTCACTGCTTCCGGAACTTCCTGGCCCGGCACCGGTTCAGCACGCGATCCTGCAAGGAAAGAAGGTAACTGGTGTGACCGTGTTTCGTCTTGACACAGGTATCGACACTGGTCCGATTCTCACAAGCGTGGAACAGGTTATTGATGATGCTGATACCGCGGGGTCATTGCTTATCAAGCTAACTGCAATCGGCTCCAATTTGCTCTCTGATGTTCTTCTCGGCGATGAAAGCCAACTGTCGAAAGCGAAACAACAAATTTTTACTGAATCGCATCCAACTGCCAAAAAACCTACTCGAGAGCTTGCAAGAGTAGATTTCAACGGTGACGCACTCACGCAGCTGAACAAGATTAGAGGCATGAACCCAGAACCGATGGCGTGGTTCGAGCTCAACGGATCAACAATCCGAATTATTCGTGCGAAGTTTCAAGATTCGAACACAGATCCTTCCACAATGAGAATCGTGGAAAAGGAGCTATTAGTTGATTGCAACCATGGATCGTTGGTTCTTGAGCTGGTGCAACCAGCGGGAAAGCAGCAGATGTCAGGGGCAGATTGGTTTAGAGGCTTGCGGGTTGAGAAACTGATACTCCCCTAATGCGTGCAATAGCTTTTGAGCTACTAAGGCGTGTGAGTGAAGATGACTCTT
>Ga0209550_10004941_pt1 | contig 12590 bp, 9 predicted proteins | sample LauGreSuBDMM15SN_2_FD_187567 | JGI IMG/M metagenome (GOLD analysis project Ga0209550, IMG submission 187567) | Freshwater lake microbial communities from Lake Michigan, USA - Su13.BD.MM15.SN (SPAdes) (version 5) | ecosystem: Environmental > Aquatic > Freshwater > Lake | place: Lake Michigan, USA... | reverse complement strand
CCCAGACGCCGTCGATGTGTTTGGCGATGGCACTGCCGCGCACCATCTGGGCAATGCCGGTGCTGACGACGTAGTGCTCCAGCGAGATTTCGTGTTTTTGGTATTCGGGCTTTTCTTGGACGAACCCTTTGGCGCGGTCAAAAAACTCGGGCAGGCCGGGGTAAAACTTAATGTCGGCCCCGCAATCAAAGAGGATTTTGTTGTTCAGTCCGGCGAGCGGACCGGCGAGGGTGTACGTGAGGAGATGATTGAGGTAGCCGAGTTCGCCAGCGAGGTGATAGCCGCGGCGGCGGTATTGCTCGATGAGGCCGTTGGTCTCTGCCCAGAAGTTGGCTTCATCGATGCCGTAGCGGCGGAAGAGCGGCGACTGCATGTATTCTGGGATTAAGGTCTTGTCGAAATCCCAGATGCAGGCGATGGTGTTCTGTGTGAAAAGTGTCGTGGCCATGGCTGATCCGCACCGCTAGGCAACATTGCCCAGCGGGTCGCAGGTCGCGAGTGGAGCCGCAACGGTCTGCCCGCGCAATTCGCAAATGCCCGCCCTTCATTCTCTCTGTATTCATGGACGAACTTCCTGCCATCGCACCGTTTCAACGCCGCGTCGACGAACTCGCCGCGCACATGGCGGCGGCGGCTTTTTACGGGAATCCGCGGCGTGCTGCCGAGGTGACCCGTGAGCATCAAAAACTCACCGACTTAATCGGCTACCATGAGTTGCATGGGCGCGTGGAGCGCGAGATCGAGGAGGCCGTGGCGTTTGGCAAGGACGCGGCGACGGAGCCCGATCTGCGTGAGCTGGCCCTCGCGGAACTCCCCGATCTGCAGCGTCGCCGGGATGCCCTGCGGCAGACGGTGCTGCTGGCGATGATTCCGCCTGAGCCCACGGATTCACGCAACACGGTCATGGAAATTCGCGCGGGCACAGGCGGGGATGAGGCGACGCTCTTCGCGGCGGAACTCTACCGCGCCTACGTGAAATACGCGGATGCGCGGGGGTGGAAAATTCAACCGATGAGCAGTAGTTACTCCGAGCGCGGAGGATTCAAGGAGGTGATTTTTCTGATCACCGGCAGCGAGGTTTACAAGCAGCTCAAATTTGAGAGCGGCGTGCAGCGGGTGAAACGGGTACCGGTCACCGAGGCGAGCGGGCGTATCCACACCTCGACTGTGACGGTGGCGGTGTTGCCGGAAGCGGAGGAAGTGGACGTGCTGATCGATCCGCAGGAGCTGGAAATCACGGTGGCGCGGGCGAGCGGACCGGGTGGGCAAGGGGTCAACACGACGGATTCTGCGGTGCAAATTTTGCACAAGCCGACCGGACTGATTGTGACGTGTGCGGACGAGCGGTCACAGCTGAAGAACAAAGCCAAGGCGATGACGGTACTGCGTTCGCGCCTGCTGAAGCGCCGGGAGGATGACGAGCGATCAAAATACGCGGCTGCGCGGCGCAGTCAGATCGGGTCGGGGGATCGCAGCGAACGTATCCGGACTTATCATTTCCTGCAAAACCGGGTGACGGACCATCGCATCGGGCTCACGCTTTACACACTACCCCAGGTGATGGAAGGCCACCTCGATCCGATCATCGCTGCGCTGCAGAAGGCCGACTACGAAGAAAAACTCGCGGCGCTGACCGGACACGTTTACCTGCCGGCCCACGCCGCCGCCAACGACGAGGACTGAGATGCTGACGATCCTAGATATCATTAAGAAAACGACGGATTTCCTCGGGGGGAAGGGCGTCGATTCGGCGCGGCTCAACGCCGAACTGCTGATCGGCCACGCTTTGGCACTGAAGCGGATGGCGCTCTATCTGCAGTTTGAACGGACGCTCAGCGAGCCCGAGCTGGAGAAAATCCGTCCGTTGGTGCGCCGCCGCAGTCAGCGCGAGCCCTTGCAATATATCTTGGGCGAAACTGAATTTCATGGACTGAAACTAAAGGTCGACCGTCGCGCGCTGATTCCGCGGCCTGAGACGGAATTGCTGGTCGAACGTGTGCTGGCGATCTGTGCGGAGCGCGCGAACGTCGGGACGAATGTCTTGGACTTGGGCACCGGCAGCGGGGCGATCGCGTTGGCGATGGCGGCAGGGATGCTGTCGGCGAGGGTCACTGCCGTCGATTTCAGTGAAGACGCGCTCGCGCTCGCGCGGGAGAATGCGATCGCGACCGGCCTGCAGGACCGGGTGGTGTTTACGTGCTCACATTGGTTTGCGGGCCTCGCCGCGGAGGCGCGGTTTGATGTGATGGTGGCCAACCCGCCATATCTCAGCGCCGAGGAGACCGCAGAGACGGCGCCGGAAGTGCGCGCCCATGAACCGGCCACGGCCCTGACGGCTGCGGAAGGGGGATTGGCGGATCTTCGAGCGATCGTCGCGCAGGCCCCAGAGTATTTAAATGCGGGCGGCCTGTTGGCGCTGGAGACGGGTATTACCCACCATCCGGAGGTCCTACGACTCGCGAGGACCGCTGGGTTTAGTCGAATGGAATCCCGGCAGGATTTGACGGGACGGGACCGCTACGTGCTGGCGTGGCGCTAACGGGCGTGCTCAACCGCCACTGCGGGCGGTGAGCGGGGCGCGATTGCTGGCCCACTCGGCTTTGTTGGTGCCGAGGCTGACGGCATCGCTCACGACCCGCAGAGTCTCGCGGAGATGCACGTCGTTCTTGATGTAGGTGTCGTTTTCCTCCTCGACGGCATCATCGTCATCGTCGGCGTCGACATCTTTGTCCGCGTCTTTCTTGGCCGCTTTGATGCGAGGGAGGGCGGGCGGGCCGAGGCGGAATTCTTTGAACGTGTAGTCGTTCTTGGCCAAAAGTTTTTTCTCAGCATTCATGCTTTTTCGGAAGGCGTCGTCGGTTGCTTTCTGCTGCTTTCGTTCGTCGAGGTTCACCGAAATCAGTTTCTGCTCCTGTCGGGCTTTAAACCACTCGATATTCTTTCGCAGATAGGCGAATTCTTCGAGTTTCTCCTGACGCTCGAGACTGGATTGGCGGAGTGGCGTCAGGACCTTGGCATCGAGAGGGGAACCATCGAATACGCTGGTGGGGATCTGCTCCCACGCGAGCGCGTGGAGGAGGTCAGCCTCGCCAATTCCGGGGATCAGATTGGTCACGGAAGGCAGCACGATGTCAGGCACCACGCCTTTGAGCTGGGTGGAATCGCCACTGGGTAGGTAATATTTCTGAATAGTGAACTTCGCGGCACCGGTTTTGGCGGGAGAACCATCTTTGTTCCTCGCATAGCTGAGCGTGCGGTCGACCTGCCTCATCTCGACGACGGATTGCACAGAGCCTTTGCCGTGGGTGGAACGATCTCCAATGACGACTGCGCGGCCGTAGTTTTGCAGAGCGCCGGCGACAATCTCGGACGCTGAAGCACTGAAGCGATCTACGAGGACGGCTAGCGGACCGTCGTAGGCGATTTTCTCATTGTTGTCAGTGTCCACCTGAATCTCGCCCGCGAAATTTTTAACCTGCACGACAGGACCTTTCTTGATGAACAGTCCGGCTAATTCGATGGCTTCCGAGAGGTAGCCGCCACCATTGCGGCGCAGATCGAGCACGAGACCTTGAATGCCTTGCTCTTTAAGCTGCTCAATCAGTCGGGCGACGTCTTTAGAGGCGGTGCTTTTTTCTTTATCGGTATCGCCATCATCATCCGCATAAAAGGCGGGCAGGGTGATGACGCCCACGGATCGTTCGGTGCCCTCCGCGCCCGGAACTTGAAAGACGGCGGCGCGGGCGCGGGCAGCGTTGAGCTTCACGAAGTCCCGCGTGATCACGATCTCTTTGCGCACCGACGGATCCGTGGCGTCGGCTGGCAGCACCGACAGATGAACCACGGTATCCTTTTCACCGCGGATCATATCGACAATTTTGCGGAGCTTCATGCCGATGATTTCGACGGGCTCTTTGCCGGTCTGAGCGACGGACATGATCTTGTCGTTGGGCTTCAGGATCCGACCCAAATCGGCGGGGCCGCCGGCGACGATCTCCTTGACGACACAGGTGTCCTCTTCGAGTCCAAGGACGGCGCCAATGCCGCAGAGCTTGAGTTTCATCTGGATGGCGAAATCCTCGAACGTCTCGGCGGAGAAGTAGGTGGAGTGAGGATCGTAGAGATGGGCGACGGTGCTGAGATAGAGCTCGGCCAGATTGCCCCCGTCGATTTCCGCGACGTTTTTGAGCATGCGCTCGTAACGCTTCTTAATCGTGACCTTGGCCTCGTCGGACGTTTTCTTGTTCAGAATTTCGCCAACGAGTTCGAATTTCAAACGCTTGCGCCAAAGTTCATTCGAATCGGTGGCGGTGGCGGGCCATTCCGACTTGGTCCGGTCGGCGCGGTAGGTTTCTGGCACGGTCAGATCGATCTCCTTTTTCAGTTCCTCGAAGATCCAGTTTACGCGGTCGTCGACGCGACTCTGATAGACATTAAAGATTTCGTAGGCGGCCTCGATGTTGCCCAGCATCGCGGTGTTGTAGTAAACGCTCTTGCCGTATTTTTCGGTGAACGCGGCTCGATCGCTTCCGAGGAAGAACAGGTGTTGCCCGTCGAGTTCGGCCATATAGTCGGGAATGACTTGCGCGTAATCGGCGCTGCGGACGGAGTCGCGCGCGTAGTGGGCTTGCTCAAGGAGCTTAACCAACGTCGTGGCCTCGGTCTTCAGCGTGTCGGAGGTGGAGAATTTTCGATCTGGGGCTGAGGAGGCCGTCGCCAAGGCGCAGGCACAGACCAAGGCGGCGACAAGGCGACGGACGGTAGAGACGCGAATCATGGGGTGATAAGAGTGGAAGTGCTGCAGAATGTTTCACGCAATTGGAAGAGATTCAAGGCGTGAGGACATTTCATTCTCGGTTAACTGACTGGGTGCGGGTTCTCCCCAAATTACGACGAGCCTGGCCAGAGGCGCGCGGTGAATCGCTGCGCCGGGCGGACAGAGATCTCAGGGCCGGCTCAGCAAGTCCTTCGCTTCGTCGAGGACGCGTTTCTCGTCGACGGTGAGGGCACCGAAGCCGTGGCTATTAATTTTATCGAGGATGCGATCTACCTCGACCCGGACACCGGCGCGATCATTCGGCGCACGGCGCGGCGCTGGGGCGTGGGCTGGAGACGGCGTGATCGGGGGCTTCGACGAGCGCTTCAGCCATGGCGGCAACCCAGCAGCCACGAGCCGATCGAATCCATTGCGGTCGGAGGCGTGAACATAGCGGAAATAGAGCCACCCGGCGGCCATGGCACCCAAGTGGGCGGAGTGAGGGATGCCGGTATACAAAGTGCCGACGGGCGTTTCGCTCAGCAGGAATCCCACGACATCGATCCCCACCGCCAGCCATGCGAGATACTTGGGACGTGTGGTGACGGGGAAGAGAAAAAAGAAGAGAAACGAAATTTCGCGGTTCGGATAAAAACAGGCGAAGACGATGAGATAGCAGCAAAGAATCGGGCTTGCCCCCATGACGGTGCCATCGCGCCCGACGTTGACCGCGAACCAAAGCAGCGCGGCGCCAACGACCGCGGTTGCGGTGAGCCCGACGAGTCGGCGCTCACCAATAATCGTCAGCAGCTCCCGGCCGAGGAAAAATACGCCGAACATTACGAGAAAGAGGTGCAGGACATTGCGGTGCACGAGCGGGTAACTGACGAGGGTCCAGAGTGCGCCCTGCCCTGGGCTCGAAGTCGAGAGGGCGCACAGTTGCTCAAAGGCGGTGCTCTTGAACCAGAGGCCGAAGATATTTTGGACCACAAAACCCGCGATGACGGCGGAGAGGAGCCACAACAAGAAGGAGGTCCGCGCGGTCGGGTAGTCGCCGCGCAGAGAGGGATGGTTGGAAAGCATCAGGGCGAACGTTGCAATGGAGCACGGCAAAGACAAGCCGGCTCCCGCCCCTTCGGAGGGATGGCGTTTCCGACGCGAGCGAAGGAGCGCGGGCGGCCCATGCCCGTGCTTGAAAACGGGATACCGGAGTCGAGAGACCGGCGGCCGATGGGCCTGCTGGATCACGCAACGTGCCAGAGCATGAGCGTCAGCGCGCGCGTGGGCACAACGTGTGACCGCTTGACAGCCCTCCAGAAAATTTCATCTGTTCGAGAATCTTATGGCAAACAAAGCTGACAAGTGGGCTCCCAACGCAGCCGGAAAGTTCTTCGTCGATCAACAGTGCATCGATTGCGACCTATGCCGCGAAACCGCTCCGGCATTCTTTACGCGCCATGACGACGGCGGGTACTCTTTTGTGCACAAACAGCCGACTACCGAAGAAGACGTGGCGCTGTGCATGGAGGCGCTCGAAGGCTGCCCGGTTGAAGCCATTGGCAACGACGGCGAAGAATAAGCCCTCGTTTTCTCTCAGGTGTTTGAACCCCGGATTTACCCCCGGGGTTCTTTTTTTGGCTGACCGCTAGCTTGTTAATTCAGAATTGATAAAATTGAAACAGAGGCTTGTTTTCGCTCGATAGGCTGCTAACGAGTCAACGATGAAACCTCTTTTTACGCTGCTCTGCGCCGGGGTTACGCTGTCGGTCTGTGCGCAAAATAGCGCCGTGAATCTTCCTGAATTAGCTGTCTATTCGACGCGGGTGGCGAATCAGTCGCCGGTGGGAACGTTTGCGATGCCGGTCTCGGTGTTGCGGTTCGAGCCGCGTCTCGACATCGCGGGCCGCAATTTCGCCGAGGCGCAGGCCGATGTGACCATTCGCGGGGGAATTTTCGAAAACACGGGCGTAAAGATTGGAGCGGTCTCGGTTTTTGATCCCCAGACGGGCCACTATTTGGCGGAGATACCGGTGACGCCGGCGATGCTGGGCGCGCCGGAAATCCTCACCGGCGCGGAGCATGCCCTCAGCGCCGCGAATTCGACGGTGGGCGCCGTGGCCTACGGCTGGCGGCCGATCTGTGCCGGCGGCTCTCTGGCGGTTGCGGCCGGGCAGGATGGGCTGAACCGCCAAGAGCTCTATCAGGGATGGATGAGTGACGTGCGCGTCGGCGGGCAGCGGTTGGCGGCGGACGTCGCGTGGGCGCGTTCGGAGGCGGAGGGTTCCGTACCCTTTGGCGAACACAATTTCGATCGGTTCAATGCGCGCGTGCAGTTGGCTGGGGCGACCTCCCAAACGGACCTCTTTGCCGGCTATCAAGCGAAGTTCTTTGGTTGGCCGAATCTCTATACGCCGTTTAATTCGAACGAAACCGAAAATCTTCAGACCCTGCTGGTCGCGTGGAATCATCGCACCGACTTCGGTCGCGGCGACTTCCTCGAGGCGGGCGCATGGTATCGGCGCAACAAGGACGACTATGCGTACAACCGCTTCGCGGCCGTGGGGCCGGTGCATCCGTTTCAACACACGACATGGGCGCAGGGCGCGGCCGTTGGCGGCCGGAAAACGGCGGGTGACTTGGCGATTAATTTTCGCGGCGAAGTCCTCGTTGACGAGCTCAAGTCGACTTCGCTGACGGCGGGGAATTTTCGTGCCCGCACCGTGACTAAATTCTCGTTGGTGCCCGAGAAAACGTGGACGCTGGGGTCTGGGGAGCGTGTGGTTCTGAAGGCCGGAGTGGGTTACGACGACGGCAATCGCGGTGGCGGAAAAGGCTCCCCTATCGTGGAGCTTGCCCGGGAAAAGCCAGCGGCGGCTCTGCAGCGGATCTATTTCAGTTACGCGCAAACAACGCAGGTGCCGACTTACACGGCGCTGAACGCGAGTGCCTCGTCAGGGCTGTTTCGGGGGAATGCGAATCTGGGCCGTCAAACCAGTCGCAACCTCGAACTCGGTGCGCGGTTCGCCTGGGCGGGTTGGTCGGGTCAGGCGGCGGTATTTTATCGGCGCGATGACGCGTTGGTGGACTGGACGTTTCGGCGTGGAGTGACTGCGCGCACGGCTAATGCCGTCGACATCGACACGACGGGCGTGGAACTCCTCGCGCGGCGCGCGTGGAGGGCGGTGGATCTCGTAGTGGGCTACACGGGTTTGACGAAAAATGCCGGTTATCGCGGGGCGGTGGTGGATGCCAGTTTCTACGCGCTCAACTATGCTCGGCACCGGCTGACCGCGGCGATTACGGCGCGGCTCGGCGGTGGCTTTGAGGTGCGGATGGATAATGTCGCCCGGATCCAAGCAGACAATGTGCTGCGGGTGATCGGTGGCGACTCGGCGGTGACGAGTTCGCTCGGGCTCGGGTATCGTCCGCGCAGCTGGCAGGGCGTCGAATTTTCTGCGATGGCGGATAACGTGTGGGACGATCGTTTTCAGGAGGTCCCGGCCGTGCCCGCGTCGCGTCGGCAGATTTCGATCGGCGCGAGCTACGCGTGGTGAGGTTTTGCGGTTTGACAGGGCGGGTGTGCGGCTGGTCTTTCGCCGGATGTCCGCCAATCCCTTTCTCGATTCCGCCTTTCACATCCGTTGGTCCACGCTTGCGCCCGAGCACGTGGCTTCCGCGATTGAGGCGGCGTTGGCTCAGGCTAGAGCCGCCGTCGAAGAGATTGCCGGGCGCGACCTCGGATCGTTGACCTACGCGAACACCTTTCTCGCGCTGGAAAATTCGACGGAAGCGTTGAACTTGGCGTGGGCCAAAGTCACGCATCTGCAATCGGTGGTGGATTCGCCGGCGCTGCGCGATGCGCACAATGCGATGTTGCCGGGTGTATCGGCGTTTTATGCGAGCATTCCGCTGAACGCGGGATTGTGGAGACGTTTGAAGGCGGTCGCGGCGACGGCGGAAGCGGGCGCGTTGAAGGGAATTCACCGGCGTTTCCTCGACGAGACGGTGATCGATTTTAAGCAGGCGGGGGCGGATTTGCCGGCTGAGGCGAGGGCCCGACTGGAGGCGATCCAGACGGAACTCGCGCAGATCACCCAAAAATATTCGGAAAATGTACTCGATGCCACCAACGCGTGGCAGCTTGTGGTGACGGATGAGGCGCGGCTTGCGGGGCTGCCCGCGCACGCGAAGGCGGCGGCGCGACGCGGGGCGGAGGCGAAGGGCCTCGCCGGCTGGCGCTTCACGCTGCACATGCCGTCGCTCGAGCCGTTCATGACTTACCTCGCTGATGAAGCGCTGCGGCGCGAGCTGTGGACGGCGTCGGCCGCGGTCGGTGCCATCGCCCCGCAGGACAATGCGCCGCTCATCGGACGCATTCTCACGCTGCGGGCGGAGAAGGCGGCCCTGCTGGGCAAGGCGCATTTCGCGGACCTCGTGCTGGAGCGGCGCATGGCCAAAACGGGTGCAGGCGCACTCGGGTTTATGGAAGACATGGAGACGCGGGCGAAGGGCGCGTTCGCGCGTGAGTGTCGGGAATTGGAGGAGTTCAAAGCGCAGCAGACGGGCGGAGTGGTGGCGCGGCTGGCTCCGTGGGAAATCCTCATTTGGTCGGAAAAACTCCGGCAGTCGCGCTACAATTTTGACGAGGAAATCTTGCGGCCCTATTTTCCGATGGATCGGGTGATCGCGGGCATGTTCGAACTCGCGGGCCGGGTGTTTGGCTTACGGGTGATCGAGCGAAGCGCTGACGACGTGGAGACCTGGCACGCCGAAGTGAAATTCTACGACGTGCGGGATGCGCGCGGCCGGCACGTGGGTTCGTTTTACGCCGATTGGTATCCGCGAGAGTCGAAGCGCGGAGGGGCGTGGATGAACTATCTTATCACGGGCGGACCGCGCGCAGATGGTTCGCGGGCGCCGCATCTGGGATTGATGTGCGGCAACATGACACCGCCGAGCGAGGGCCAGCCGGCGCTGCTCAAGCATCGCGAGGTGGAGACGATCTTTCACGAGTTTGGGCACCTGCTCCATCACCTCCTTGGCGAAGTGGAAATCAAGTCGCTCAATGGTGTAAATGTGGCTTGGGACTTCGTCGAACTCCCCTCGCAGATCATGGAAAACTGGACGTGGGAGCGCGAGAGCCTCGATCTCTTCGCTCGGCATCACGAGACGGGGGCGGCGATCCCGGAGGAGATTTTTCTCAAGCTCACGGCCGCGAAGAATTTTCGCTCGGCGTGTGTGACGATGCGGCAAGTGGCGCTGGCGAAGATGGACCTCTTGATGCACATGCGGACGGCGGAGTTTGCCGGTGAAGTCGATGTCGAGGTGCAGGCGCGCGCGGCGGTGGCGAACTGTCTCGTACCGACGGAGCCGCCGGCACCGACGGTGGTGAAAAAGTTTACGCACATCTTCTCCGATCCGGTGGGATATGCGGCCGGTTATTATTCCTACAAGTGGGCGGAGGTGCTCGATGCGGACGCGTTTACGCGGTTCAAGCGCGAAGGGATTTTCAACACGGCAGTCGGTGCGGAATTTATCGAGACGATTTTGAGTCAGGGCAATGCGACCGATCCGGCGGAGTTATTTCGCCGGTTCATGGGACGTGATCCGGATCTTCAGGCGCTGCTGGTGCGGTGCGGTCTCGCGGCGTAATGCCAAAAAAGGTTCGCGCCGCGTCTCACGCTCGCGCAACACATCGCACACCATGATTATTGCCGATCTCGCCAAACTTCCCGGTGGTACCTTTCCCGCGCGTCGTTGGGGCCGTGGCCTCGTCGGCCAACTCGGCCAGCCGATCGCGGCCAAGGGCTTTTCGATGGGCTACTCGATTCTGGAGCCCAAGGGCGGCCAAGTCCCTTGGCACAACCAGGAGCAGGAGGAAGTTTATTTCATCGTGCAGGGTGAAGGCGAAATTTGCGTGGGCACGGAGCGCAGTCCGATCAAGGCGGGCCAGGCGGTGTTCATGCCGCCGACGCTGTTTCATCAGCTCACGAACACCGGCGATGAGCCCATGCACATGATTTACGTGTACTGCCCGGGTGGAGACGTCGCGCATTGGCGGCAGGAGCTCACCGGCTCGCTGCCGAAGGCGGGCGAGGGGGCGATTCCGCCGCTGCCGGAGGGCGCGCAACCGCAGTGCACGAAAGCTCCGGTGTGACCGGGGTGACGGCCGAAAGAGGAATGGGGGCTGGGTGAAGCGGCCGTCCGTCCGGAGCGTCGAGGGAATTCTTCAGCCGCGCTACTTGGATCCGCTAGCGGTGCTCTTGGTCGCCCGGTTGATTTTGGTAATTACGGTGATTTGCTCCAAGTGCTCGGTGGCGATTTCGTGGCCCATGCTGGGTGCCGTGGGTCGTTGACCTTGCCACTCAACATTACCGAACCAGCAAAGCGGGGGTGACGGAATTTGCGATGCGAGCCCATGCCGCCGGCTGCGGGCGCGAACCGGCGGATTTCACGGCCTTGAGGAGCTGGCGGATTTTTCGCGGCCTGAGAAAGGCGAGATCGACGACTACAAATCGGAGATTTCTGCGGCGCGCAGGCAGGCGACGTCGCGGTCGGTTGCGAAGGGCGCGAGGGGTGGGACGGTGGCTTTGCAGATGTCGCGGGCGTAGGGACAACGCGGGTGGAAACTGCAACCAGAGGGTGGATTGATGGGCGAAGGCGGATCCCCGGGGAGGACGATGCGTTGGCGGGTGCGCTCAATGTCGGGGTCGGGCGTCGGGATCGCGCTCACCAGGGCGCGGGTGTAGGGGTGGCGGGGGCGTTCGATGACGTCGGCGGCACGGCCGAGTTCGACGATTTTCCCGAGGTACATGACGGCGATGCGGTCGGAAATGTGTTTTACGACCGAGAGGTCGTGGGCGATGAACACGAGGCTGAGGTTCATCTTGCGTACGAGCTGCGCGAGGAGGTTGAGGATTTGCGCTTGGATGGACACGTCGAGGGCGGAGACCGGTTCGTCGGCGATGATGACCTTCGGCTCGAGGGCGAGCGCGCGGGCGATGGCGATGCGTTGGCGTTGGCCACCGGAGAATTCATGCGGATATTTTTGCATGAAACGCGGGGCGAGGCCGACGGTGCGCATGAGGGTAGCGACGCGGGCGTTGATGTCGGCGGGGCTGCACACGCCGTGGACGAGGAGCGGTTCGGCGAGAGTATCGAAAACAGTCATACGCGGGTTCAGCGAAGCGTAGGGGTCTTGGAAGACCATTTGCAGATCGCGACGCGCGGTGAGGATGTCGGCGGTGTTACTCGTGGTGAGATTTTGGCCGGAGAGGACAACCGTGCCGCCGGTGGTGGGGACGAGTTGGAGAATGGTGCGGGCGAGGGTGGATTTGCCGCAGCCGGATTCGCCGACGAGGCCGAGGACTTCGCCACGGGCGACGCTGAGAGTGACGCCGTCGACGGCTTTGACGGTGCCGACGTGGCGTTTGAAGAGGAAGCCTGACGAGATCGGGAAGTGCGTGCGGACGTCGCGAAGTTCGAGGATGGGTGCGGGCGTGGGAGCGAGAGCGGGCGAGGGCATGGACGGGGAGATTTTAACCACGGATGGACACGGAAGTTTCGGAGGATTCGGAAAGGGGCCTGCGGAAGACGCGGACGGCACGAAAGGAGGAAGGTAGCAAAAAGACGGAAACGCGAAGCGATGGAGGATGTTTTTTAAACCCGGTAATGGGCGCTAATTTTTACTATGATCGGAGCGGGGCGCGAAATGGGGAACGGGATTAGCGCGCATCAGCAGAGATGGCGGTTGAAGTTCTCAGAGGATATCGCCGGCTTGGACGCGGAGGCACGATTGGGCGTGAGTGGGGGAGATGGTGGCGAGGGCGGGCGT
>Ga0209550_10004940_pt1 | contig 12590 bp, 12 predicted proteins | sample LauGreSuBDMM15SN_2_FD_187567 | JGI IMG/M metagenome (GOLD analysis project Ga0209550, IMG submission 187567) | Freshwater lake microbial communities from Lake Michigan, USA - Su13.BD.MM15.SN (SPAdes) (version 5) | ecosystem: Environmental > Aquatic > Freshwater > Lake | place: Lake Michigan... | reverse complement strand
ATGCCACTCTCGAAGAGATGAAGACAGCCTGCCAGAGCGCGCAAATCTGGAATCTTATTGACTCTCTTCCGCAAAGACCAAAACTTAAAATAAAAGAGGCCGAAAAAATGCATTGTTGCAAATTTATCGGCCTCTTTTGTAAATTATAAATAATTATTTCAGCTTTTTCAGCAGGTCCTCATTTAATTTCACATAATCTGGATTTTTTGCTGCTGTTGCTAATTCTAATGATTTGGTTGCAGTAGCAATGGCTTCTTGTTTTTTACCTAATTTAGCTAAGCAGTTTGCTTTTTGATGATGCATGTAATATGCACTAGGGCTTTGTTCTACTGCTTTATTAAACCAGCTTAAAGCTTGGTTTAAGTCTTTGCCGCTTTCCAAATAATACATTGCTGCACCATAATAAGGCAGGTTGTCTTTGGTCATAATATTTTCAATCTGTTTCATCACTTTACTATCTACATCGGTAGAAATAGGTAATGAAATGGATGTATTTTCCCATTGAAGATTTAATTCACAGCTGCTTGATTTTACATTGGTAAATTGCATTGTAAACGTTTCAATTTTATTAGCATTTGCTACAGGGTTTACATTTACTCTAACCAAATCACTCTCTGCTTTATAGGCAGAAGGAGAGGTTACGTCCAATTGTTTGGTTATAATTAATATCCAGCTGTTTTTGCCAGGAATGGAAAGTAATCCATATTTACCTGCAGCAATTTTTTTGTCACCAATCGTAACTTCTTCTCCAAATGTTAGCGTGGTAGCAGAATTAGCTCCTGTGCGCCATACATTCCCAAATGGTACCAAATCTCCAAATATAACCCTACCCTTTGCATTGGGCCTAGAGTAAGATAATTCGATGGTGGACAATCCAAAATTTTGTTTAATGGTTTGGGGAGTGCTAGGCTGTGGAGTTACCAATGACTGAGCAAAACTCATACTGCTCAAGGTAACCGCGAATAGAAAAAATATTTTTTTCATAATTTTATTTTAATTGCTAAATTAACGGGTATTCGTTTAATATAAAACTTTTTCTACTCTTATTATTTAAAAATCATAATTGATAGGGATTAGATATTAGCTTATTTTTGAAGCCACTTCTATCGTTATTTAGGTTAAATAATTTATTTCTTATGAAAATCCAATTCTTTAAAAAAATCGTGTTTAGTCTATTTTGCTGCTATCTGCCATTTGCATCATTTGCTTGGGGGGTAGAGGGACATCGAATTGTAGGACAAATTGCTGAAAGCTATCTTACCGAAAATGCAAAAAGGGAAATCAAAAAAATTTTAGGTACAGAATCAATTGCAATGGTCAGTAACTGGGCCGATTTTATTAAGTCGGACACTTCATTCAACTATATTAATAGCTGGCATTATATTAATTTAAAATCTGGTCTTTCTTCAACCGAGGTGAAGGCTTATCTCAATCAGGATACGGAGATAGACATTTATACCCGCATCAACTTTATAGTAAAAGAACTAAAGAATAAAAAATTATCTAAAGAAGACAAAATATTTTATTTAAAATTGCTTATTCATTTTGTGGGGGATATTCATCAACCTTTGCACGCAGGTAGACTTGAAGATTTAGGTGGTAATAAAGTTAAGGTGACCTGGTTCAGTGATCCTAAAAATTTACATCAAATTTGGGACGACCAATTAATTCTTTTTCAACAGCTCAGCTATACAGAATATAGTGCTTCTATCAATCACGCTAGCGCAAACCAAATAAAAACATGGCAGCAAGAACAGCTCAGCGATTGGATTGTGCAGTCTTATCAATTGTCTGAAAGAATTTATAGTGATATAAAGCAACCCAATCAGCGCCTTGAGTATAGATATAATTTTAATTACCTATCGATTCTAAACCAGCAATTATTAAAGGGGGGAGTACATTTGGCTGGTGTATTAAATGATATTTTTAAGGGTTAATCTTTTCAAGTTACCCAACAATCATTTTTTGCTACATTGTTCAAAAGGGTAATTTTTGTAGTTAATAAATCTTACAATCTAGTTATTTTTTGAATGATAATTTTCTCCAAAAACGCTTGATTTTTTTGCTTTAACAATTGTATTTTTCTAACTATTTCCATTCCATTAACAACTGTCCCAAAAGCTGCATATCCAGGATCATTGTTTACGACTTCATCAAACTGAGTTTGGTCTCCAATGCAGATAAAAAATTCAGTATTTCCTGTACCTGGAGATAAGCGAGCTATTGAAAGAGTTCCACTGGTATGACTTAATTCACTTTTGCTTGTAGGCTCGTGTTCAATACCTGCAACTGTGGGATGTTGAGCATCATTTGTTTTCCAAATTCCTCCTTGAATTAATCCTGTATTTGCTTCTGTACTTAGTCCTTCCTGAAGAAGTACCCTGTAAAAGGAACTGTTGTTGTAATAGCCTGAGTCAATAAAAGATAGAAAGGCAGCTACTGTTTTAGGTGCTTGCTTTGGGTAAAGTTCAGCTTCTATGTCTCCAAAAGAAGTAACAATCAAAATGTGTGGATTTTGATTACTAATTTGATTACAACCTATTAAAATAGCAGCTAAAAAAGTGAAAATCCATATTTTCATAGAAAACTTATAGAAAAATCTAGGTGTAATATTTTCTTTTATTCGTTTTGAATAGATTGCTCTTAGAACAAATATTATACAGTGAGTCTTACATTGATTGCATTGGCTCCTTTTGGACCCATTTCAATTTCAAAGGTAACTTTGCTATTTTCTTTGATATTGTCTTGGAAGGCATTCATATGAACAAACACGCTTTCCTGAGATTCAAGGTCCTTGATGAATCCATATCCCTTTGATTCATTAAAAAATGTAACGGTACCTTTTCTTATTAAATCGGCAGGATCGAAAGGTTTTTGTTTGGGTACTCCTATTTCGATATCTTCCACATTTATTTTAATCATTTTTCTGGGATCAGGAGGAGTGGAGGATAGATTTCCATTTTCATCAATGTAGGCAATCATGTCGTCAAAAGATTTGCCATCTTTGGCATTATCTTTTCTTTCTTGTTTTTTCTCTTCTTTGTCTTTCTTGTCTTTTTGTTTCTTCTTTTCTCGTTCTTTCTTATTCCAGGTTTCCTGTGATTTTGCCATAAACTATAATGATTGTTTTAATTTTATTTTATTTATTGAAGATTTAAAAAAACCGTTTTCTATTCAGAAGCGTTGCGAACAATTTGGCCAATGAATTTGATTGAAGGTACAATATTTATACCCTTCTATCAAATGCTTGTTAGAAATCAGAAAAAACTTACTTGTTATTCTGTTTTTAAAAGTTGAATTATAATCCTCCAATTTCAGATTTTCGAGCTTTTTTGGTCCTTTTAAAAAACATTTTTCTTAGGTCCATTAATTGCTCTAATTTCAACTTTCATAAATTTTCCCCATTTTAATACCATTTGTACAATATGAATCAAAAGCAGTATGGTCTATTTTCTCTTCCTGTGATAGTAGGCTCATTGGGTTTTTTTGTAGATATCTATGATCTTTTACTTTTTAGTATTGTCCGAAAGTCAAGTTTTAAGGACTTAGGCGTGGCAGTGGCTGATATGAAAAATATAGGAGAAAATATCATAAGCTGGCAGATGCTTGGGTTAACGATAGGCGGAATTGCATGGGGTATCATTGGTGATAAAAAAGGTAGAAAAAATGTTTTGTTTGGTTCAATTTGTCTTTATTCCTTGGCAACAATTGCTAATGGATTTGTAACAAATATTGATCAGTATACATTTCTCCGTTTTATTGCTGGACTTGGATTAGCTGGTGAGCTTGGCGCTAGCATCACCCTTACCAGTGAATTATTACCCAAGGAAAAGCGTGGAATTGCAGCTGCCATTATTGCTACAAGCGGTGTCATGGGGACAGTGACAGCTTATTTTGTTCATTATTTGAGTAATGAAAACTGGCGTCTTTGCTATTTTATAGGAGGTGCAATGGGAATTGCTTTATTATTTTTGAGAGTGAAAGTATTAGACAGTAAGATGTATGATACTGCTAAAAATGCTCAAGTAAAAATGGGAGATTTTTTAATGATACTGACGAACAGAGAGCGTTTATTAAGGTATTTAAGAGCCATTACTGTTGGATTGCCTGTATGGTATGTAATTGGTTTATTAATTAGTTTTTCTGATGAGTTTGCAGCTCGGTTCGGCATAATAAATTTTGATCAGCCTAAGGCATTAATGCTTCAGTATGTAGCATTGGTTTTTGGAGATATGGGGGCAGGTTTTTTGAGTAATATTATTAAAAGTCGTAAAAAAACCTTGCTTATTTTCTACACCATTTTAACATTTTTTTTCGTCTTATTCTTTGCCTTAAAAGGTGGAGGAACTGCCTTAAATATGTATTTGATCTGTATGGGGCTTGGCTTTGGATCTGGTATATCTGTATTGTATATTACGATGAGTGCTGAACAATTTGGAACTAATTTAAGAGCGACAGCAGCTATTTCAATACCCAATCTTGTAAGGGGTTTTCTCCCAATAATTTTAATGCTTTTCCAGTTTTTGAGAGGAAATTCTATGCTTAATAATTATGTTACTGCCGCATGGGTTACAGGAGTGATCGTTTTGGCAATTGGCTTGATTTCTTTATTTTTCACCAACGAAACATTTGGTAAAGAGCTAGACTTTGTTGAAGAATAAGCACTTTTATTCAATTCATTTACCTTTTTATTTATTTCAATTCATTTTACCTGACATAATTTTTTATGTATACTATCGAAAACGAAACACTTCGCGTGCAAGTAAATCCATTGGGGGCTGAATTAAATAGTTTATTTAATAAGTCAACGGAACTAGAATATATCTGGAGTGGTGACCCTTCCTATTGGGGAAAGAAATCTCCAGTCTTATTCCCGATAGTAGGTGCTTTAAAGGACAATCAATATTTTATTAATGGTAAAACTTATTCAATGAATAGGCACGGCTTTGCAAGAGAAAAAATGTTTACTTTAATCCATCATAGTCCTAGCTCAATGCATTTTGAAATGATTTTTGATGAACATACTTTACAAGTTTATCCCTTTGATTTTAAATTCTCCATAGTTTATACCATTTCGTCCAATAGCTTATCTGTTAGTTACCTAGTTAAAAATAGGGGTAAGGAAATGATGTATTTTTCTGTTGGTGGGCATCCTGCATTTCGATTACCCCTTACCGATCAGTTGGTTTATGATGATTATTATTTATCATTTAATAAAAATGAACTTACTGGTCGTTGGCCAATCAGTTTAGAAGGTTTGATAGAAAGTGCCTCCGTTCCTTTATTGGACAATAGTAATTGTTTAAAAATATCAAAATCTTTATTTTACAAAGATGCTATTGTGTTGAAAGGGCTTGAGTCAGATGAGGTGCAAATTAAATCTGACCTACATTCTGGAGGTTTAAGTTTTTCTTTTAAAGGCTTTCCGTATCTAGGGATTTGGGCTGCTAAAGAGGCAGATTTTATTTGTATTGAACCTTGGTGTGGTATTGCTGATAGTGTTGATAGTACGCAGGTATTAACTGAAAAGGAGGGTATTGAATATCTAAATGCGGGTGATGTTTTTGAAAGAATTTGGATGGTTACTACCTGGTAACTATCGCTTCAAAATTGATTGCTTTTGTAGCCCTATTTGTATTTTAATTGAAAATTAAAAGTAGTATTTTTTATATATAGCTGATTATATTTGCATTCTATGAAACGATCTATTATCCTATTGTTAATTATTGTTGTTGTAGGTGTATCCTGCAAAAAAAAGCAAACTTCACTTACCGAAGAGGAGGTAATTGCTGTGGTTAAAAGATTTGACGAAGGTTGGATAGGTAAAAATTTTTCTATTGTTGATTCAGTATTAGCTCCATCCTATATTTATTTCACCCAATCTGGCAGCACTTTTAACAGAAAAAATCTTGTTGAAACTGCGGGATCTTCGGAATACCTACTTGACTCTGCTGAGCGACTGGAGTATAGAATTAAATTATTTGAAAATACAGCGGTGGTAAGTACTCGTTGGATTGGAAAAGGAGTTTACAAGGGTGTTGATTTTGATGAAAATCAGCGGTGTAGTATAACAATTATTAAAATTGACAATAAGGTCCAAATCCTTTCTGAACATTGTACTCCGATTAAGTCCCTTAATTTATTGCATTGATTTTTTACTCATTTTAGAGTTATTTATTTTCGACGACATCGCTCATAATACATTGCAGATTAGTGGGATTTATTCTAAAAACTATGCATTGTTTATTCAAAAATTGGACTGATTTTACCGAGATAAGTTCTGTACATTTACAAAAAATACCAAAATGAAAATATTTGTAGCTGGTTTACCTTATGATTTAGACGATGCAGAATTGGAAGAGATTTTTGAAAAATTCGGAAAGGTGATTTCTGCTAAGGTTGCTATGGATAGAGAAACTGGAAAAAGTAAAGGATTTGGTTTTGTGGATATGCCCAATAGTATAGAAGCTAAGGATGCAATAGAAAGCATGAATGATATCTCACTTGGTAAAAAGCCGCTAGTTGTAAAAGAAGCGGAAGAACGCAATGCAGTCGCTCGCCCTGGAATGAATAGAAGCCCTAACACAAATGGTGGTTACAACAAGCTAGGATTTAATAATGATCGGAACTAATATTAATAAATAATATTTTTTTTATTATTAGTTCAGCTTTTTCTTAATAGATAAGTTTTGTTAATTCAAAACTTCACTTGATTTCTATTCTTCTGGTTGTGCAGGTTTTTTGATTCCTGTTCTTTTATTAATTTCTACAATTGGAAGGGTGATCATTCTACCAATTGGTTGATTCCCTTTGTAAACAATTGTTCTAAAGAGAACTGCATCTTTTGGAGGGGTTAGTGGGTTACTATATTTCGGATAAAATCTATCTGGAAAAGAATTATCAAAACTATAATAAATATCAAGGCCTTCCACTTCAGAAGAAAGACTTATTAAAGGTTCTCCATTGTTATTGGTACAGGTAAAAATTGGATCATACATACTTCTAGCATAATTGATTTCCCTAATATCAAATCTTTTAAATTGTTGTTCAACTCTTTGCACAAAATTATTCCAATTCTTTTTTTCTTTAGGAGACCATACTGATTCTGCTATGGCAAAAGATCTAGGCCATGTCATGTATTGAAGGTGTCTAATATTTGTTATTTGCTCGGTCCAAATATTTGCCTGGCCACCTTTGATATACTTTGGATCTACTCCCGCAGGTACTGGCTCAAACTCATAGGTTTTATTTAGCCGAAGGCTTGCATATACTTTTGGTTCAATAATTTCATCCCCTTGCATAAAATCGAGGTAGGCAAACGTAGTAGGACTCATCACTACTTCATGTTTTAGTTTTGCAGCTTCTATTCCTCCTTTCTCACCCCGCCAGCTCATTACCGCTGCATTATCAGCAAGGCCACCCTCTAATATTTCATCCCAACCGATTAATTTTTTCCCTTTTGAACTGATTATTTTCCCAACCCTTTTTTCAAAATAAGCTTGTACTTCATTCATTGAATTCAATCCTTCTTTTTTCATGAGTAACTTTACATCATCATTTTTCTCCCAAAAGTTTTTTGCACATTCATCTCCACCAACATGGATATATTCAAAGGGGAAGAGAGCAGCTACTTCAGTAAAAACCTTATCTAGAAAAGTATATACTTTTTCATTCGAAGGCGATAAGGTATTATTAACTAAAGCACTGAAAGTACCATTGGTACGCCAATCCATAATTTTCTCACCTGATCTTACCCGGTAGTTTTCAGATCCTGGAGTGCCTGATAGTTCTGGATAGGCTACAATTGCAGCTAGGCTATGGCCTGGAACATCTATTTCAGGTAGTATATCTACAAAGTGTTCTTTTGCATATTGAACAACTTCTTTGATATCTTCTTGTGTATAAAATCCACCATAGTTTAGAGGTTCATCTGGTAGCGGAGGCCAAAAAGTGCCAAAATATCCTGTTTTATCTACTCGCTTAGAGCCTTTTGTGGTAAGTGCTGGTAGACTTTTTATCTCAATTCTCCAACCTTCATCATCGGTCAAATGCCAATGCAATAGATTGAATTTATATCTTGCCATTTGATCAATAAAATCCTTTACTTCTTGCTTTGTAAAAAAATGTCTGGAAACATCGAACATCAATCCCCTCCATCCGAAACGCGGGTAATCCGTAATCTCAACACAAGGTATTTCCCAAACCATATTACTTGCTAGCTTATTTTCTTCAATCGCTGCAGGAAGTAATTGCATAAGCGATTGTACTCCATAAAATAATCCTGCTGCTTCATTTGCTATTAGGATTACATTACTGGGTGTGACAGATAAATGGTATCCTTCTTTTCCAATCAATGGGTCAGCCTGTTTATTAAGTAGGAGTTTAATAGAAGCTAAGGAAGCTTGATTATTAATTGAAACCTTATACCCAGTAGGAATACTTAACCTTTGTTTTAAAAATTGTAAAGTGGGTTGTAAGGAAATTACATTAGGCGCCTCAATGGAAATATTTTTGTTAATTTTAAAATATCCTTTGGTTCGAATTGATTTCACGGGCTCTGGTAGCAAGTTCAATTGGTTATCAACTTGCTGACCTACAGCAAAAAAAACAATCAAAAAACTTCCTAACATCAAAATGTACTTTTTCATCAATATTTTTTTAAAATGTTTACCAAAGCCCTTTTAACAAATCTACGTTAAAAATAATAATGTGAAATTGTTATCAAGGCCAATTAATTGATTCTTTTGAATTGTTTATTTTAACATAAAAAATATTTTTTTATGTATCGACTTTAATTAAAGTCTTTATAAAAATTTATTAACCAACCAAAATAAAAGTGTTTTTAATTTTCAAAAGATTTTATTTATTTGAATTGTTGCGATTGATAAAATAAATATTCCGATAACTTGAATGATTTTCTATGGCAATCGTTTTTTATGGTCTATTTTTGCATTATAACTAACCCATGGAATATTTTATGAATAAAATTATTACTAAAATCTTTTTAAGCCTTATTTTTTCATTTTATTTTTTATGCTCTTCTGGGTGTAATGATGCAGGAAAAGTTGATTCTGTTGTAAATAATAAAAGTAAGGATACCCAGTTAGCTGTATTATCAAAACTTTCAAAAGAGCCGTTTGACACAGCTCTTTTCAATAAAAAAATGAAGGCATTGTGTAATTTTGATTCTTCCGGAAAATGGCCTGTAAAAGCCCCTTATCCTTTAGCAGGCGCTTTATTACCTTACAATCGAATTATTGCATTTTATGGAAATTTGTATTCAAAAAAAATGGGTATTTTAGGTGAGATACCTAAAGATTTAATGTTTCAAAAACTATTGAAAGAAGTCGATTTCTGGCAGAAGGCAGATACAGCTGTTCATGTGATCCCTTCCCTTCATTATGTAGCAATAACTGCTCAGGGTGCTCCTGGAAAGGATAAGAAGTATCGCTTGAGAATGCCTTTTAGTCAGATTGATACCATTATCAGTTGGTCAAAACTAATCAATGCTTTAACTTTTTTAGACATTCAAGTGGGCCATAGTTCAGTAAAAGAAGAAGTAGCAACATTAGAAAAATATCTTTCAATGCCTACTGTCCATTTGGGAATTGATCCTGAATTTTCTATGAAAAATGGGGAAGTGCCCGGCTCAAAAATTGGAACATTTAATTCGGATGACATAAATAGTGCAATTGACATACTAGCCAATATTGTTCGTAAAAATAATCTTTCTCCAAAAGTGCTGGTAATACACCGCTTTACACAGGGAATGGTTACTGACTATGAGAAAATTAAAAAAGTTCCAGAAGTTCAGGTGATAATGGATATGGATGGATTTGGAGAAAAGCACCTAAAAAGATCTACTTATCTGCGATACATTTATAAAGAGCCTGTTCAGTTTACTGGCTTTAAACTTTTTTATAAAAACGATAACAAAGCTAAAACAAGCGGAATGTATACTCCTCAAGAGTTGTTGATGTTTACACCTCAACCAATTTATATTCAATATCAATAATAGGTACGGACCTTCTCAATTATGAATAAATATTATGTAACGCTTTCAATTCTAATTTCTTTTCTTGTTGCATGTACTTCAGGCACTGAAAATAAAAGAGAAAAAAAGTCAGACACTTTGAGCCATGGTGGCTCAGTTGCTATTAAAAAATCAGTAAACGATCTTGCAGCTATTCTTTCAAAAAGAGAAGTTCCCGTTTTGTGTTATCATCACATACTCGAAACAAAGCCCACAGACAGTGAAAATAGAAAGGTCTATTCTGTAAGTCCTTCTTCATTTGCATCACAAATGAAAGCACTTTCGGATAGTGGTTTTTCTTCTATTTTACCCGATCAGTTAAATGATTATTTGGTAAACAATATTGAGTTACCCTCCAAACCATTCATGATTACTTTTGATGATACCGATAGTGAGCAATTTTCTATTGGTGCCGCTGAAATGCATAAATATGGATTTAAAGCCGTCTTTTTTGTTATGACAGTTGCAATAAATCGTCCTCGTTATATGACTAAGGAACAGATTAAGAATTTATCAGATAGCGGCCATGTAATTGCTGCCCATACTTGGGACCACCATATGGTTACTAAATATCAAGGGGCAGATTGGGATACGCAGCTTTTCAATCCTAAAAAACAATTAGAGGCTATAACAGGCAAGCCATTGAAATATTTTGCTTATCCATTTGGATTGTGGAACAAAGCGGCTATCCCGGAATTAAAAAATAGAGGATACGAGTTGTCATTCATTTTGTCTTCAAAAAGAGATTCTTCTGAGCCACTTCACACCATTAGAAGGATGATTGTTCCTGGTTCCTGGTCTATCAATGGGATGTTAAATGCTATGAGAGCAACCTTTAATTAATAAAAACTTTCTTTTTTACTAAATTCAGATGACGGATCTGCATTTTTAAGTAGATTTGTTTATATCTACGATTTTATGTAGGTATAATTAATTGTATATTAAAAATAATTTCATGAAAAAGTATTTAATTTTCTCCCTTTTCGCTGCATTTGTTTGCCTTTCATTTGTTCAGTTGAAGGAAAATAAATTCGCTCAAATTACAGTTAATAATCACCCGCTAGCCGATTCTGTAAAGGCTGAAAGTAATTACAAAAACCTCTGCGGTAAATGCCACGGAGAAAAGGTGGATGCATTTGTTGATCGTACTTGGAAATACGGCAGCACCAACGAAAATTTATATAAGAGCATTAAACAAGGTAATTCCGATAAAGTAATGCATTCTTTTGAGAAAACACTTTCTGATGATGAGATTGTTGCCTTATCAAATTATATAGCGGCTGGAATAACTAGGTTGAAGAGATATAGTTTCGGTGCTGCTCAGACTAGCAATGTATTTACCTCAGAAGAACAGACTATCAAGCTTGATACAATAGTGAAAGGCGTAGGAAGTCCATGGAGTTTTGCTTTTTTGCCTAGCGGTGAAATACTAATGACCGACAAATCTGGAAAGATTTACAGGGTTGGAAAAGATAAATCTATGAATTTGATCAGTGGTACTCCAGAGGTTTTGGCTGAAGGTCAGGGAGGATTACTAGATATTATTTTGCATCCTAATTTCAATAAAAATCAATTGATTTATATTTCTTATTCCGCAGTTAAAAGAGAAGACGGTACAAAATTAGGCACCACTGCAATTATGCGTGCAAAATTGAGTGGGGATAAATTGGAAGATCAAAAGGTAATTTTTGAGGCACTTCCTTATTCTAAAACCCGCCATCATTACGGATCTCGTTTGGCTTTTGGTAAAGACGGGTTGCTGTACTTTTCAGTGGGAGAAAGAGGTAATGAAAAAGTAAATCCACAATCAATTGAGAACGATTTAGGAAAAATCCATCGTATTACAGATGATGGAAAAGTTCCTGCTGATAATCCATTTGTAAATACTCCAGGTGCAAAGCCTACCATTTTCACTTATGGCAACCGTAATCCACAAGGGTTATTATTTAATAATTCTACTGGCCAACTTTTGGAGCATGAGCATGGACCAAGGGGAGGTGATGAAATAAATATAATTGCTCCTGGTAAAAATTACGGATGGCCTGTTGCCACTTATGGTATCAACTATGACAACAAAATAATAAGTGAAAAAACTGCCATGGAGGGAATTCAACAACCTTTGCATTACTGGTTACCTTCTATCGCACCAAGCGGAATGACATTTGTAGAAGGCGATAAGTACAAGGCCTGGAAAGGTGATTTAATGGTTGGATCTCTTAGATTCAGATACCTTAATCGTTGTAAAATGAAGGACGGAAAGATTGTAAGTGAGGAATTGTTGTTGAAAAATGTAGGTAGAGTAAGGTATGTAAAAATGGGACCAGATGGTTATTTATATATAGCTGTGGAAGCACCTGGATTTATTTTTAGATTATTACCTGTTTAATATAATTGATTGTTTTAAAGATAAAAATCCCCTAAATTTTTTAGGGGATTTTTATCTTTAAGATTTTAGTGAATCCTTCAAAAATGTAATTTTTTTATATAAAAGAGGAAAAATAATTATGAATAAATTACTGCTCATTATTTTTGTAGGCATAGCTTCTATTGGTTATGC
>Ga0209550_10004938_pt1 | contig 12597 bp, 7 predicted proteins | sample LauGreSuBDMM15SN_2_FD_187567 | JGI IMG/M metagenome (GOLD analysis project Ga0209550, IMG submission 187567) | Freshwater lake microbial communities from Lake Michigan, USA - Su13.BD.MM15.SN (SPAdes) (version 5) | ecosystem: Environmental > Aquatic > Freshwater > Lake | place: Lake Michigan, USA... | reverse complement strand
GTTGGGCTGCAGATTGCCTACTGAAGCAGAGTGGGAATATGCTTGTAAAGCAGGAAGTGATACCCCTTTTAATACCGGAAATAATCTGACTACCGACCAAGCTAATTATGACGGAAATTATCCCTATAACGGAAATGCAACAGGGGCATATAGACAGAAAACCTCCCCAGTAGGCAGCTTCACCCCTAATGCATGGGGTTTACACGACATGCATGGCAATGTTTGGGAATGGTGCAGTAACTGGTATGGTGATTATCCTAATGCTCCCGCAAATAATCCGCAAGGTCCATCGGAGGGGCAAGTGAAAATTTATAGAGGCGGAAGCTGGGGTAGTGACGCAGAAGTCTCTCGCAGCGCTTATAGAAATCACCTGAATCCAAATAATAAATCGGACTTCATAGGTATAAGATTGGTTTTAGTAGAATGATGGCATCAGATAGATTTGAAATATATATTAAACTCATTATCTTTATTATAAATGAACTAAAGAAATGATATTAAGAAAGGAAATGTAATTTCGTCAGCTCAGTTTTGGAAAGAATTGAAAAATGTCTGAGAAAAAAATACGAGTCGTTGAATATTCTAACATATCTCTATTTCAATTGCCAAACCCGGAAATAATCGGTGGAAAAAACAGAGGGGAGATCTGCCACGTCGGGAAGTCCCACCCAGTCTTCCATAATTTCTGCATCGAAAACAATATGCAGGGGTCGGTGAAAATGATCGTTAACACGTTGAAAAACTTCTTTCCCATCGATATACCAGACTAGTTTTTCAGGGGTCCAGAGTAAACCATAAACATGAAAATCACTGTAAAAATCAAAAGGCATAAGCTGGCGGAAAGAATAATCAGGCAGCTTTGTTTTCTTCTTATTTACAATCGATTCTACATAAGGGGTTTCATACCGGTGTACCGTAGCCCAGAAGGTTCGCTGTAACTGAGGATCAGGTAGTTTACCAAAAAGTTCGAAGATGTCAATTTCTTCAGAGGCATCCCCTTCCCGATATTTCTTATCGGCATCGAGCGGGTCATATAACCAAAAGGCATTGCAGACACCTGATCGCATGGAACGGCTCCGCGCTTCAAAATAACCGTATAAAATTCTCTTTTTACTCTTCACTATCGCTGTTGAAAACTTGTCCAGTCCTCGTGCCTTGTTTTCAACTGACACTTCCTCCGGACGAAGACTTTTGGCATAAAGTTCAAGATTTCCATTTTTTACCATCACATTTCCTCTGTCAAAGTAGGCAGGTTTTCTGCCCACCCAGGCTGGATTAAAATCCCACCATTTTTCATCATTAAGCATTACGCCTTCAAATTCATCACTATATTCAGGTATCCATTTCCACTCATTTCCCAAAGGGCATAAGGGGGCAATTTGTTTGGATTGAGCCGATACATGAACCACGGAACAAAAAAGAAACATGAAAAATAGAACATCTCGTCTCATCCTGCTATTTTTTTAAAGTAATATCTAACGTTCCCTGAACATTTTCAAAAACCCATTTATCATTTTTTAAAGAAGGCAAAATATCCATACCATTGATAAGAAGGCTCTTTATATCTTTCTGGAAAACAGGCAGTTCTAAATGTGTCTTCATGCCTTTAGGAAGTTTCAGTTTGACCTGATACATCATATCGTTCTGGGTTATTTTCTCGACAATCTCTCCAAGTCGGGTCGGCACACGAATCTCAGCTTGGGTTAAGGTGCCAATTTCAGGTTTAATTAACGCGCTGGTAAAACCAGGGCTTCCGGGTTGAATGCCCATCAATCTAAAGGCAATAATATTAGATGGAGCGGCTCCCCAAGCATGATTCCAGTCCAGATTGGGCTTGAATTTTAAGTCCCAGGCCTCCATGGTCATACCTGCGCCAACTTCAATCATGTGATACCATCCCCTTTCGTCTTTTTTTGTAAGCATTTGCAGAGCATAATCTCCCATACCTTCATTGTACAACGCGTCCATAAAAAATTGCGATGCGTAAACACTGCAAGCCATATCTTTTGACTTAATAAATGCTTTCACGCGCTCTTTATTTTCCTCTTTTACCAAACCAAAACAAAGTGCGAAGAAATTGGCATGAAAGGAACTGTGAGAAGTGGTGTCCCCGTCCTTCATCAGGCCTGTTGAAGGGTCAACAAACTGATTATTATAATGTTGGAATAAGTTTTTAATTTTTTGATCATAATATTTCACATCCTCCTGACGACCTGTAATTTCAGCAAAAGACTTCATCAGGACGAGCGATTTATAATAATAGGCATTTATCACACTGTTATAGTCGCAAAAAACAAAATTATCCGATTCGCCGATATATTCCGGTCCTGCCACCTTATTCCCCCTTTGCGGCCAGTCCGTAATGTCCCGAAGACTCTCTTTTCTATCAAAAGTTACATAATGAATAGAATCTAAAAAGGATGGTCGCTGGGGTTTTGCCGTTGTACTTATAAGACCGTTAGGTTGCTCAAAAGCTTCCAGTGTTTTAAGTTTAAGCAAATCATAATACTTTTTGATGAGTTCTTTATTTCCGGAAAACTGATAGTCATACCAGGCAATCTGATGCATTTGTAAATGCCATTCTGTGGGCCAGGTAGGATGTTGCATCAAATACTCAAAGGTATTTCGGGCAATACTGTACTCCGTGTCTAACGCATAATGAGAAAGCTGATTAATCAATGCATCGGCCTCATAAGGAATCCGTTCTCTGTCACCATCTATATATAAACCCATAAAAGAGGTCGCTTTAATGGAGTGTTTGCATAAATCCCAGATAGCATTTAACACCTGATCATTGCTTTTAAAAGAGGAGGCATTATCATTAAATTTATAGTGAAAATATTCCCTGGAAAGGCTTATTTCACCCGAAGAAGGTCCCTTTTCTATCTCAGCATACCTGAATGGCGCCACAATCCCCATAGATTTGGGTAGCCTGATGGCATTTCCCGAGGTATTTTTCTTATCAGGTACATCTGGTAGATATATATAATTCTGAGTGTTTTTAACAATGGCGTAGCGATAAAACCGGATATTACCTCCAGGTTTTCTATCTATTTTACCGGATTCATCTAATTTTTCACCTATAAAAAGGATGGCTGAATCACCGGGCGAAAGCTTTGAAATATCTACTTTCAATTTTCCAAAATAATCCTTTTCAAAATCATATAAGATATTTCCGTTGGGAAGATTTATCTTTTTCGCATTGGCCTGCACCTTTTTTTCAATGAGAAGACTATCTATTTTAGCCTGAGAGAAGCCAGAAATAGATAGGGAAATTCCCAACAAAAGGCATATAAATTTATAGCACATAGGTAAACTTATTTTATAGAAATGGTTCTTTGTTGTAATATAGGAAATAACGCTTAAAGGGTAGAAAGTAACAATGATTTTCCGAAACGGCGTGGCCTTGAAAGAAAATACATTTTACCCTGTGTGCAAAAATGGTAAATGGATTCCGTCTTATCAACGTAGATACAGTTTTCTTCACGCAAATCGCGGAATGATTGACGACCAATAGGTAACAACTTCCTTTTCATTCTTTAAAGATGCCACTAAAAAAGATACGCTTGTCACCTGCCAGGATTTATTTTAAAAAGAATAAAAAAAAACTTACTTTTAAACATGGAACAACAAAGGGAACTAGAATTATGGCAAGCTTTTACGGAAGGTGATATTTCAGCTTTCGAAGCCATTATGTTGGAACAATTCCCTACTCTATACCAATATGGATCAAAATTTTCCAGTAATTCGGAAATTGTTAAAGATTGTATTCAGGACCTGTTTTTATACCTTTGGGAACACAAGGAACACTTGGCTAAAAATGTATCAGTAAAGGCTTACCTGATGTCCTCCTTGCGAAGACGTATTCATCTGAATAAAAATATCGTTTCTTTCGATCCAATGCCTGCCAATGAAAGCCCCTTATTCCAGGTTGCCTTTTCTGTGGAAGATGCCTTCATTGAAAATGAATACCTGCAGCGCTTGTCAAATCAAATAAAAGATACCCTAACTCATATACCTCAAAGACAAAAAGAAGTTATATATCTCCGTTTTTTTCAAAACTTACACCGCGATCAAATAGCGGAAGTGTTATGTATCACACCTCAAACGGTTTCTAATATTTTGCAAATGGCTTTCAAGTCTATTAAGAAAAATTGGAAAACGGAATATTTCGGACTATTATTCTTTTATTTCGTGCTGAATTGAAATTTATTTGAAAATAGTTTTAAAATCAATGGTATGTAAATAGTAACATACCTCTCTGTGTGGAATAAATAACCTATTATTTCACCATGGAGAATTATAAGTATTGCAGTCTTCAAGATTTGGTTTTAGATGATTTTTTCCGAGAATGGGTCCTGTTACCTACCCCTGAGTTGAATGCAAAATGGCATCAATGGCTTTCCGATAATCCTGAAAGATGGGATATTATACAAGATGCAAGTGTCATTGTGAAGGCGATAAAAGTGGAGGAACCTTCCATAAGCCAACAGGAGATCAGGAGCTTAATACAAAAAACGATTCATAAGATAGAGAAGAAAAAGGAAGATGGCGCAGAGGTTCTTTCATCGGGAATAAAACCATTAAAAATCGCCTTTTTCCAACATACCTGGTTCAGATTAGCTGCATCATTTCTTCTTTTATTTGCCTTGGGTTGGTTGGTATATGAAAGGTATCAAACCGATAATTTGTATGATAAGTTTGTTACTGATAATAAATCAAAATTAATTGAAGTCATAAATAAAGGCGTAAATCCTCAGATTGTACAGCTGAATGATGGAAGTAAGGTTACGCTGAATGCGGGAAGTCGCATCAGTTATGAAGCTTCCTTTTCAGGAAATAATCGAGTGCTTTACTTGACCGGAGAAGCCTTTTTCGAAGTGGTCAGAAATCCTCAAAAACCATTTTTAGTTTATGCCAATGAGTTGGTAACCAAAGTTTTAGGCACAAGTTTTTCAGTTAAGGCAAATAAATTTGATAAGCAAGTGGTTGTTGAGGTTAAAACCGGAAAAGTTTCGGTTTCTGCCCAAAAAGGATTTGATGAGAAGGCCGATAAATTTAAAGGCTTGATACTGACGCCCAATCAAAAGGTGGTTTATGACAGAGAGGTTGAACAGCTGACTAAATCTTTGGTCGCTGAGCCTATCCTTGTTTTACAAGAAAAGGAGGTGCAAATGATGGACTTCAATTTTGATGATACCCCTGCCAATGAGGTATTTGAAGTGTTGGAAAATGCGTATGGAATCCATATTATTTATGATGCTGATTTATTGAAAAATTGTCCGGTTACCGCGCCTTTGTCAGATCAGAATCTCTACAAAAAACTAAAAATAATTTGTAAGGCCATAGAAGCCGAATATGAATTGATAGACGGTCAAATTATCATTCAAAGTAAAGGATGTAAATGATTAGCCCGTTTAGGACGCCATTCATTTGTGTATGCTTATGTTTTTCAGTTAATTATATTTCACCCACTTTTATAAACACCAGATTTTATGAAAAAAAAGAGACTCAAGGAATTCGTTATTAAAGAATTGAAAAAAACCCTTATCCAATTTATTCTTGCTTTTTGTATTGTTGGAATCACTTATGCAAATGAAGCAGATGCTCAAACAGATTTGAATCATAAAATCTATCTGAATGTCCAGGATGAAAGTTTGGCAAAAGTTCTGAAACAGATAGAGAAGCAAGTCAAATTGTCCTTTGTATTCAGTTCAAAATTGATTCAATCCAATCAAAAGGTAAACGCTACTTTTGTGGATAAACCTTTATCACTGGTTTTGGATAATCTACTGACTCCTCGCCAATTGTCTTTTGAGTTAGTGGATAATATGATTATTTTGAAAAGATTGGAAAGCACGAAAACATCCTTTATTGAAACTTTACCCAAGGAGAATTTTAGTTTGGTAAAAACCGCCACTACTTTTATAGTTTCAGGTACTATTACCGATGAATCAGGAGAAGCTTTAGTTGGTGCAACCGTAGCCCTTGAAGGTAGCAGTAAGGGAACTTTTACAGACGAGAATGGTGCTTATTCTCTTACCCTGGATGATTCAGAAAAAAATGGAAAACTAAGTTTTAGTTTTGTTGGATACGAAACACAAATAGTTGAAATACAAAATAAAACACTGATAAATATCAGTTTAAAAGATGCTGGTACATTGGATGAGGTGGTGATTGTTGGTTATGGTTCCCAAAAGAGAAGCGATGTAACGGGATCAGTAGCTAAATTCAAAAATGAGAATCTGTCAGAATTGCCCGTCTCCCGTTTGGATCAGGCTTTACAAGGCAAAATGGCGGGTGTTCAAATTCAAAATACTTCGGGTGAATCAGGAACAGATCCAAAAGTTGTCATTAGGGGGGTAAGTTCAATCAATGCAGGTTCAAGCCCTTTGGTGGTGGTAGATGGCCATCCCGTACCTGATGGTTTAGCTTTTGTGAATATGGGCGATGTGGAATCAGTGGAGGTATTGAAAGATGCCGCTTCTGCTGCGATTTATGGCTCAAGAGGATCAAGTGGTGTTATTTTGATTACCACAAAAACAGGAAAGGCGGAAAAGCCTAAATATAATCTTAAAGTTTCAAATGGTTTTAAAGAACCATATAAGCTGTATTCCAGAATGACAAGTACGGAATATCTTGAATTCCTTTACGATGAAGCAGCTCAAAGAGCTAAAGATCCAAGTATCACAACGCAAGCTGCTCCAGCAACAGATGTTGATAAAGCGGCTTATGCCATTGAACAGGTTTTAAGAGACGGACAAACGACGGACTGGCAAAAAGAATTAGTGAGAGACGCTAACGTAAAAAATATTCAACTGAGTGTAGCTGGTGGGAGTAAAGATTTGAAATATTTTTTCTCGGCAGGTTTTCAAGATGATCAGGGAATGATCTTTGCCAATGAATACAAACGTTATAATATTAGAAGCAGGCTGGACGCTCAGTTGAATAAACGCATGAAACTATCTGTTAATATTGCACCAAGCTTTAGTCAAAGACAGCGTTCTTCGGAACAGCTTCAGGATTTTCTCCGCTTCCCTTCCTGGCTACCCGTTCGTCATACGGAAAAAACAGCTGAATTTGTTAGAGGTAATCCTTTATATTCAGATATCAAAGCAGGTGATTATGCTCAACCACGTCATTTTAACCAAAGAACTTATAGCGGTATTATGCCCGATGGCACTCCATGGACAAATGCAGTTTTGGTCGATCCTTTTGGTAGTGCTCAAAACTCACCAAGGTCGGTTTCAGAAACAAGAACATTGACTGGAAATGATTACAGGGTTCAGAATGCAGCCGATTTAACGATAAACTTACTTCCCGGGCTTGATTTTAAAACCTTGGCAAGTGCTTATGTCACCTATACAACTAATCAGGATTTTGCAAAAAAGAACTCAAACAGAGCAGGTGATGTGAGCAGAGGTGTTTACAGTAATCGCTTTTTTCTGGACCTGTTAAATGAAAATACCCTGAATTATAAAAAGGTGCTCAAAAATCATACGATTGGTCTCCTCGCAGGTTTTACTGCTCAAAAAACGAATATAAATTCCGATCAGGCGATAGGTCTGAATTTTGCAGATGATAATATTTCTACCTTAAATACAGCGCTGACAAAAGACCAGTTAGGTACGTTTAATACAAAAAATCAAATTGGATTATTGTCTTATCTGGGTCGTGTAACTTATGGGTATCAAAATAAATATTTATTTTCAGCCAGCTATAGAGCTGATGGTAGCTCCTATTTTGCACCAGGTAAAAAATGGGGTAAATTCCCTTCTTTATCTGTCGGTTGGATAGCCAGTGAGGAAAAATTGCTTAAAGATATTTCCTGGTTAAGCCAACTGAAGTTCAGAGGAAGTTATGGGGTTACCGGTAACAACCGTATTGTTGATTTTGCCTTCGTCGATTTATTATATGCTTCCAATTATCCCCTCGGACCTGGAACAGGCACAGTAACAACCGGGCAGGTGCCTTCCAGAGATATTTTATCAAATGCTAATATTACCTGGGAGCAAACTTTTCAATTTAACGGTGGCTTAGATTTATCCATTCTCGAAAATACAGTTACCATAGGATTTGATATTTATCGTTCAAAAACAGATCGGCTTTTACTCAGACAAGCAATCATGGGCTTTGCTGGTGTTCCACAAACCTGGAATAATATCGGTAGTCTTCAAAATGATGGCGTTGAACTTGAAATAAGTAGTAATAATGTGGTCACGGAAAATTTCACCTGGACAACTTCAGCAAATATTTCCAGGACGCGCAATAAGATTCTGGAACTCGGTACGGAGGCTTTTTTATTTAATCAGGGGGAAAGGACAGAAATTTATAGAAATAAAGTGGGTGATCCTTTAGTACAGTTTTTTGGCTTCAAAACGGATGGTGTCTGGTTGTCGCAAGCTCAAATTACGGAGTCTGGTATCAAAAGTAGTTTAAGTAATGCCCTTGTGCCAGGTGGATTGAAATTAGTGGATTTAGATGGAAATGGTATCTTAAATGCAGACGATCGCACCGTTATTGGTAGTCCTTATCCTGATTTTACCTGGGGAGTTTCAAACAATTTTAAATATAAGGCATTTGATTTGAGCTTTATGTTCCAGGGTGTAGAGGGTGGTTCTTTGATAAATGGAGATCCTAATTATCTGGAAATCAGACGTACCGTAAAGGCATATAGTACAAATAGATGGTTAAGTCCTGCTTTCCCAGGGGATGGTCAAACGCCATATTCTTCTAATGGTTTTTCTTGGCTCTTAACTGATTATGTCGTGGAAGATGCTTCTTATGTGGCCTTAAGAGAGATTCTTGTTGGTTATAGCTTGCCCAATAAATTGACAAAGCGCGCTGGTATAAAAGGGTTGCGAATATATCTGACAGGCCAGAATTTATTATTTAAAACGGCAAAAGGTTACAGAGGTCTTAATCCTGAATCACGGTTTCAAACGGGTCCATATAATACACCGCTGATTGATGGTTATCAACGTGGAAGTTTTCCAGTGAGCAGAACCTTTTTGTTTGGCCTTGATCTGAATTTCTAATCTAAAAAAATCTACGAATATGAAATTTTTAAAATATATCCTTTGTTTGATTGGTTTCGGGTTCTGTACCTCTTGTAATGATGTCATTGACTTGTTACCTCAATCTAACGGAAATGCAACTACTTATTATTCAAATTTAGAGGAGCTGAACGTGGCGCTCGTAGGTTGTTATAGCGGTTTGCAAAGACCTATGTATTTCGAATGGCAACTCACAGAATTGAGAAGTGATAATACCAAAATGGGGTCGCCGGGAAGTCAAAGTGCGCCAAATAGAGATTTAAGTGACTTGGATATGTTTATTCCGGCAACTATTCATCAATCTGTCTATACTTATTGGCTCAATACCTATAATAATATTAGGAATACAAATATTATCCTGGATCGTTTGGGCGTAAATTATGACGCTGCAGCAGGAAATATTTCCCTGGCAACTAATACGCTCCCAATCACAGAGGTGGAGCGTAAACAAGTAGCCGGTGAGGCCTTATTTATTCGTGCTTATCATTATTTTAATTTGGTTAGGTTATATGGTGGCGTGTTTTTAGTGCATAAGCCTATCACTGCAGAGGAGGCGAAAACAGTGAACCGATCTTCTGTAGATGATATTTATAAATTGATTGAAGCCGATTTGAAAACAGCCTCTACTTTTTTAAGTTCAGCAAAGTTTAGTGCCGCTTCTGCAAGCCTGGGTCGCGCCAACGCATGGTCAGCAAAGGGATTATTAGGAAAAGTTTATTTAACCCGCAATAAAAAAGCCGAAGCAATTACCCAGCTTCAAGATGTTATCAGCAATAGTGGCTATAATCTTTTACCTAATTATGCCGATGTTTTTTCTATTAATAATGAGATGAATGCTGAAATTCTTTTCGCAGTAAGATACAAAGCTGGTGGTTTTGGATTGGGTGCAACGTTTGGGAACGATTTCGCTCCGGTTAGTAGTGGAACAGCTATCATCAATGGGGATGGCGATGGCAATAATTATCCAACTTTTGAACTGGATTCTGCACATATTGCAGCGGACAAAAGGAAAGCAGTCAATTTGGCATTATGGACCACTAAATACTATGTCAAAAAATTTGTTCATCCTATTGTATTAACAGATGATGGTGAAGGCGACTGGCCTGTTTTACGCTTTGCCGACGTTTTATTGATGATGGCCGAAGCCAAAGGTTTTACCCCTGAAAGTATCACTTTGATAAATAGAATCAGAACCAGGGCTGGGTTACCTGAAATAGGTGCAAAGGTGACATCAGTGGCCCTTTTTGAACAAGCCCTTGCCGATGAACGTCGTTTTGAATTGCTTTTTGAAAATCAACGCTATTTCGATTTGATGCGTTTTAATACCACTATGACGACGATTACCGCAGAGAAAATAATGAAAGATCATTTTGCAAAAGAATATGCCAAACATTATGGAAGGTACCCTGCTCCCGTTCCAACTTTGGCACAATTACAGTCGAGCGTCAACCCAAATCGATTATTATTACCTATCCCACAACGTGAGATTGATACTAATACAGGATTGAAAATTGCACAAAATCCTGGGTATTAATCTTTAATAAGCAGGGGTTGATATTTCCAAATGTCGAACCCCTGCTTATTTATATTTTTTTTCGGGAAATCTTAATTGTTCTCTATTAATCCTTACTTTTTCACCAATTTTAACTAGGTTTAAATCTTGTATTTTTACTTATATCTTTTCTTAAATATTATGAAAAATATTCTCTTCCTATTGTTTTTTGTTTTTTTAGGGCATGCTTTGCCAGGTCAAAAAACGAAAAAACCTAATATCATTTTTATTCTCGCCGATGATTTAGGTATCGGTAATATCAGCTGCTATGGGTCGGATCAGTTTAAAACCCCAAATATTGACAAACTGGCGAGCACTGGCATGCGTTTTACCCATGGCTATACTGCCCCCTTGTGTGGACCTTCCAGAGCGTTGATTCTAACAGGACGCCAACCTTTCAGAACAGGAACAACCAATCAGGATAGGGTTGGTAAATTGGAACCTTCTAAAGAAATATGCTTGCCAAGTGTGTTGAAAACAGCAGGTTATACCTCCTTAATGGTGGGAAAATGGTCGCAATTTCCTCTGCAACCTTCCGATTTTGGCTTCGATCAATACATGCGATTCCAGGCCAGTGGTAAATATTGGAACACCCAGCCGGCGAATAAATCTTATACAAAAAACGGAGAAATAGTACCTCTCCTGGATGGCGAATATCTGCCCGATTTGATGCATAATCAAGTGGTTGACTTTATTTCAAAAAATAAGAATAAACCGTTTTTTGCCTACTATTCTATGTCCCATATCCATGGCGAAATTTTACCTACGCCCGATAGTAAACCCGATAGTAAAGATCTTTATACCGATAATATTAATTACATGGATAAATTGGTCGGTAAATTGGTAAAAGCATTGGATAGTTTAAAAATGAGGCAGAATACTATCATCGTTTTTGTGGGAGATAACGGTACAGCGGCCGAAGGTGCTTCTCGAGCTACCGTTCAAGGAAAAAAACTGTCAGGAAAAAAAGGAGATATGCTCGAATGTGGTAGTTTAGTTCCGTGGATAGTCAACTGGAAAGGGGGAGGTCAATCGGGGAAAGTGATAAATGATTTGGTTGATGCAACCGATTGGATGCCTACTTTTGCAGCTTTGACGGGCGCCAAATTACCTGAAAATGTGATATTAGATGGGAAAAGTTTTGCGCCTCAACTCAAAGGTGAAAAAGGAACGCCCCGGGAATGGATTTTTATGGAACTTGGCAATCAATGGTATGTCAGAGAGGAAAAATGGAAGTTGAACAGGGCAAATGAACTTTTTGATATGAGAAATGCGCCGTTTGAGGAAATATTGATTCCCGCCGATTCAAAAGATGAAATAGCAATGTCCGCCCGACAGAGACTTTCTGCCGTATTGAAATCCATTAATCCGGAAGGGGGCATTATGGATGATGCCGATGGAAGTGGCAGGCATAAAAGTAATGTGGACAAAAAAAATGCACAGAAAAAAAGTACTGGTCTATAATCGCAAAAAAACCCTAACACAATAACTAAAAATGACAAAAATATTTTTTCAAATCGCTGTTTGTATCGCTTTCTTTGGTAGCTATACCTTTGCCCAAAAGGCTAATCCAAATGTTCTTTTTATCGCCGTGGACGATTTAAAGCCCATGCTTAATTGTTATGGAGAAAGTCAGATGATTACCCCAAATATTGACCGTCTGGCCAAAATGGGGACCGTTTTTATGAATAATTATTGCCAGCAAGCCGTTTGTGCACCTACCAGAGCAAGCCTCTTGACAGGACAAAGACCAGATTATACCAGAATATGGGATTTGAAAACACAAATTCGGGATATGGTGCCAAATATCGTTACCCTTCCCCAGTATTTTAGGGAAAATGGCTATGTCACCGCTACGATTGGAAAAATGTTCGATCAACGTTCTGTCGATAAAGGCATGGATATTCCCTCCTGGTCAGTGCCTACAGGTACTTATGGTAAAATGTCGCCGGAAGATTATGCAAAAGGGTACGAAAATCCAACAAATGG
>Ga0209550_10004937_pt1 | contig 12598 bp, 13 predicted proteins | sample LauGreSuBDMM15SN_2_FD_187567 | JGI IMG/M metagenome (GOLD analysis project Ga0209550, IMG submission 187567) | Freshwater lake microbial communities from Lake Michigan, USA - Su13.BD.MM15.SN (SPAdes) (version 5) | ecosystem: Environmental > Aquatic > Freshwater > Lake | place: Lake Michigan... | reverse complement strand
TCATCCAAAGCGATCGATGCTCATCTTGGTGATCGTCGAGGGCGTCGTCCTGGGCGTCTCATCCAAAGCGATCGATGCTCATCTTGGTGATCGTCGAGGCGGGGGGGGTGCCCGCGGCTCCAAACTTCTTCTCGATATAGAAGTAGTGCGAGCAGTTCTCCGAGCGCCCAATGAGCTGCACGAACTCCTCATCGTGTGTGATCACGATCAGCTGGAAGTTGGTCTGGTGCTTGCGCGCCTTGATGATCTCGTTGAGCGCCGCCGCGAGCGATTCGATGTTGGGACGGTCCAGATTAGTAGTCGGCTCGTCGAGCGCAAGGATGCCGCAGTTGATGCAGAATGACTCCGCGAGCGCGAGCCGGATGACGAGCGACGCGAGCACCTGATGAGGGAGGCGATCAGCCTGATGAGGGAGGCAATCAGTGGCGAGCCGACGCCACTGATGAGGAAGGAAATCAGCCTGATGAGGGAGGCAATCAGTGGCGAGCCGACGCCACCGGAGGCTATCCGCGACAAAGGAGGGTCGCCATCAGGGGCTGGCCGAGCACCTTTTGGCCAGCCGAGCACCGGCCTCGCATGTCGAGCTGTGTGTCGCCCTTTTTCATCACGACGCGGTAGGTCTGCTTGCGCCGCCCATCGGCGGTCTCACCCTCATTCTCGGTCTTGATGGTGATGCCGTCGATGTCGGTCCCCTTGTACGTCTTATTCCACAGCTCCGTGATCGCCTTGTTCACGTCCGCCATCTTTGTCTCGTGGAAGCGCATGAGCGCCGCGTTGAGCGCCTTGTAGTACCGGCCGAGGTCGTCCACCGCCATCTGGACCGTCTTAAACTCGATGAGCTTCTCGCGGTGCTCCTGCTCGATGACGGGCGTACTCAGAGGCCATCAGTGATCATCAGTGGCGAGCGGAGTGGCCATCAGTGATCATCAGGATCGTCCCAGCGGCACTCAGCGAGGTCATCAGAGAGGCAACTCAGAGAGGCACACGCACCTGGTCAATCTTCTTAAACTTCTGGTCCTGCAGCTGCATGCGCGTGCTCGTGATCTGGGCGACGATCGTCGAGAGAGAGCCCTCAAGTCTCGACCTCTCGAGCTCATTCTCGTGGATCACCTGATGCACCCGATCGAGGTCGTGCTCATCAGTGCTCATCAGTGCTACTCAGTGCCACTCAGTGCTCATCAGTGCCACTCATTGTCACTCAGCTGCTCGCCTTATTCAGTTTATGGATGTCGTGATCAGCTTTTTTCCCAGCCGCCTCTAAGCTGCCCAGCTGATCGCGCAGACGGTTCGCCTCCTCATGGAGCTCGCGCTCCTTCCGCGCCACCTCCCTCTGGCTGAGGTTCGCCAGCATCTGAGTGCGCAGCTGCTCCTGTCCCTGCAGCTTCTCGTGGAGCAAGGCGGCCCTATGCTGCCTCTCCTTGAGCTTCTCGCGCTTCTCAGCGACAACTCGATGAGTCTCCGCCACTCGTGCCTCGCAATCGATCAGCAGCTGCCGCCGAGGAGCACGGTTAGGGTTCGGGTCACGGGTTGGGTTACGGCGTTGGGTTACGGCGTTGGGTTACGGCGTTGGGTTACGGCGTAGGGTTACGACACGGGATAACGACGTAGGGTTACGGCGCCATCCGAGACGTCCTCACCATCGGGCCGACTCAATCAGTGATGCAATCAGACGCACTCAGACGCACTCAGACCCAATCAGCGAGCCATCGGACAAAGAGGCATTCAGAGGTTAATGAGAGGCCACTCAGAGGCCACTCAGAGGCACGCACCTGCTTGCGCGACGAGGACGATCCTTGGGCCAGACGCGTACAGTACTCGGCGAGGCGCGTCTGGTCTCTGAGGCATTCGGACGCCTTGGCATCGGAATTGCGCACCGCCGCATCCAGCCGCAACTCATCCGCACGGAGAGCGTCTTCATCCGCGGCGAGCTGCTGCTGGCGCGGGCGCTCGGATTCCCGCAGCTCCGCCGCCTCGCGCTGCAGCTGCGCCATCTGCTGCTTCACCTCCGTCAGCCGCGCATCCGCGTCACGACGGCGCTCGCATTCCGCACTCAGCTTCGTCACCTCATTCTCCTTTTGATCTCGTCTCGTGCGCAGCTCGCTCAGCTCGGCTTCCTTTTGACGAAGCGCGAGATCGTCCTTGTCGATCTGGCGCTCGAGGCGCTCGAGCTCGCTCTCCGTCTCCTCCTGCCATCAGCGGCCATCAGCGAGGCCATCAGCGAGGCCATCAGCGAGGCCATCAGCGAGGCCATCAGCGAAGGGCCATCAGCGAGGCCATCAGCGAGGCCATCAGCGAGGCCACCACGCACCTTCTCAGCCTCGACCACATCCCGCCGCCGGTGGAGGGTACCCATGCCCGATTGCATGCCACTCTGGATCGTGCCCACCTCGGTCTGCTCCTTGGTCCAATCTCGAAACAGGTGATTCAGATGGTCCACGTCACTCTTCAAATCTCGCGCCTTATCTGCGAGATCGCGCGCCTCGCGCGCCGCCTGCTGCTTCGCCTCGTGCTCTCGCTTGAGCCTCTCATGGTCCGCACGCGCCGCCTCGAGCATCTGCTCAAGTGCGGGCTTCTCGCTGGCCTTGCGCTTGAAGATGTCCTGAGTGAGCTCAACCAGCTGCTGATGACGACGCACCTTGTCGCGTGCCTCCTGCAGTTGAGCCTTCAATGCGGCGCCGTTCTGGGGGTTCGCCTTCATCTTATTGATGCGAGATACGAACTTGTCCTGAATCAGCGCATGGTCGACCTTTTGGCTGCAGACCATGCACTTGCCCGTCGACTCCGCCTTCGTCTTCGCCTTCTCCATGAGTTCGAGCAACCCATTGGAGTCTTGCACGTCGACCTCCTTCTTACGCACATCCTCTTCAAGGGCGGCGAGCTGTGTGGGGAAATCGTAGCTCGGCGCGAGCATCCCCGGCTCTTGAGTCCGCACCTTGGCCTCGTCCTCGTCGATCTTTCGCACGAGCTCGCGCAGCTGCTCCGTCTTGGCTTGCACTTCAAACCTGAGGAGGGAGGCCATCAGGGAGGCGAGCGGGAAGGCGATCAGGGAGGCAATGGAGATGGGGGCTCTCAGAGGCCATCAAGAGGCAATTAGGGGGTCATCGGAGGCCATCAAGAGGACATCAAGAGGTCGTCAAGAGGCCATCAAGAGGCCATCAAGAGGCCATCAAGAGGCCATCAAGAGGCCATCAAGAGGTCATCAAGCGGACATCAAGCGGCCATCAAGAGGTGCTCAACGTGCCATCAGCGCGCACCCCTTCTTCTGTGCCTTATCGAGAGCGGCCGCGGCCTCTCGCTCCTTGTCAGCGACGAGCTCATCCCGAGTGGCGCGCTTACGTGCAAACTCGCGCCCGAGGCTCTCTTGCTCGAGCAGGCGGAGCACATCTGCATCCGCCGTGCACGTCTCCATGAGGGCGTGCAGCTTGGGACGGCGCTCGCTCACCGACGCGTCGAGCTTCTCGCGCTTCTCCTTTGCGAGCTGGAGCTGCCGGTGCAATCTCCCCTGCTTCTCGCCCTCGGCACTGATCAGCACGAGCTCCTCCGCCAGGCGGCTCAGCTTGTCGCGTACCTGTCGTTGGGGTCATCAGAGGCCATCAGCGAGCCAATCGATGAAGTGAGTGAGAGGGGTCCTCCGAGGCCACCAGCGAGGCCATCCGAGGCCAGTCAAAGCTTTGGGGCGCACCGTGCGCTTCTGGTTGCGATGGTTGGCGAGATCCTCGCGCAAGGATGAGCCGCTCACGTCCTCCTCTGCCGCGCGGTAATCTGCCTTGAGCTCGACATTCTCCTGGCGCATCCGAGCGAGCCGCGTCTCGAGATCCGCCTGAGATCCGATCTCGAGTCGCTCCTCGAGCTGCCGTACCTTGGCGAGCAGCGAGCTCGCCTCCCTCTCCTTCCCATTCGCCTTCTCGGCGCCGTGCTCGAGCTCCAGCCGCTGCTGCTGCACCTTGGCACGCTGCGTCTGGCGCACCTGCCGAGCAGGACATCGCGAGGGCGAGGGATGACGGATCATGCATGGGATCATGCATGGGCCTTGATGACCTCTGATGACCTCTGATGACCTCTGATGACGGATCATGCATGGGCCTTGATGGCACTCCGAGGCTCTCACTCCGAGGCACTCAGTCAGAGGCCGTCCGAGGCAATCACCTGCTCCTGCTCCTCCTTAGCACGCGTGAGCTCCGACTGCCTGCTATGAAGGACGCGGGCGAGGGAGTCCGCGGCTGCCTGCACGTGCTGAATGGGGCTGACGCCCGGGGGCACCTCTGCGCCGCTCGCCGTGCTCCCGCTCACGTACTTACGACCGAGCTCATTCGCGGCGCAAACCGCCTCACGCTCCACCTCCTTGTGGTGAGCCTCCTGTGCCTTGTGCTGCTCGAGGAGCCCGCGCGCGCTGTCCCGGCGCTGCTCGTCTGACTCGAGCTCGCGCTCCATCTCGCCGATCTGCGCCAGCCGAGCTCATTGCAATCAGTTGCTCATCAGTTGCTCATCGGACGCTCATCAGGAGGTCATCAGGAACTCATCAGGCGCACTCCGGCGCACTGACCTGGTTGCGCGTCTTGTCTAGATCGGTGCGCATCTGGACAGTGGCGGCGCCCTGCGAGGTCTCGATCTCCTGCAGCTCCGCATCCGACTCCTCCAGAGGGCCGCCGTACTGTCTGATCAGCTCCTGCAGCGCCTTTCCCGCCGCATCAGACGCGTGGTTGTGCTCGGTTGCTGCTTGTTGGTACTCATTGTGCACTCGATGGAACTCATCGAGCACCGCGCGCCGCTCCGGCAGACGATCCTTGCCCTCCTGGGCGGCCGCGCGGCACTTGGCCATCGCCGCCTCAAGCATCTCTCTGCGCTCCTCGTTCGAGCGCAGCTCCTCGCGTAGCCGGTTCGCCTCGTTGAGTTTGGTTTCGAGGGTCTCGAGCTCCGCCGCGAGCACCTTGATGTCCTTGGCCTTATCCGCCTTGTACACCTTGATGGCATCGAGCGCCTTCGTGTAGTTCGTCGCCGCGAAGATGGCGTCGAAGCGGTCCTTGAGAACCTTGTCCTCCTGCAACGGCCAGCATGCATCTTCCTGGTGCACAAAGATGACCGAGTCGAGCACGGCTGTCGAGACGTGCATCATCTCGGGCACGAGCTTGTTGAGGTCGGCGCACTTGTAGCTCAGGCTGGTCTTGTCGCCCTTCTCGTCGATCGTCTGCAGCGCCGCCTCGAAGGCCTTGTACTCCTTCTTCGTCGTCTTCTGCACGAGCGAGAAGGAGCGCGTGCACACTGCCGGCCGGCCCGTAGCCGTCGTGAACTTGAGCTTGATCTGTGCCTTGACCTCGCTCGAGTTGTGGACGTTCGGGTCGTTGATGAAGGCCTGCCCGTTGCGGCAGTTGGGCGGCAGATCGCCCGTCGTGGCCATCTTGAGGCACTCGATCGTCGTCGTCTTCCCGGAGCCGTTCTTACCGACAATCAAGGTGAGCGGCTTGTAGAACTCGATGACCTGCGTCTCGGTGGGCGAGAAGGAGCGAATGCCGCGGATTGACATCTTGTCGATCGACGTCATGGCTCCGAGGATGCGTGCGTGCAGTCAGAAGCGGCTCGCGGCCCGCCCTTCGCCTTCTCGGTCGGGCGCGGCTGAGACGCTGAGTGAGCGTCCCAGAGCAAGTCGAGCAAGTCAAGTCAAGTTTTGACGAGAGGCATGGAGTGGGCGGGCGTTGAGAACGTGTCCGTGCAGCGCGCGGAGGGGGCGCGGAGGGGGGCAGCGGCTCGACAGGCGGCATCAAGAAGATCAAGAGGCCACCTAGGAAGAGGGCGATGGGCGCGCGCGCACTGTCTCATCAACAACGGCAAGATTAACAAGATTAACGAGAGCACCGGCAATTGACGACCGGGCGGAGCACGCGAGGCATGAGGATCCTGTACTGCCCTCACGGGACGTGAACCGAATTTCTCTCCCCCAATCCCCCGATCTTCTACTTGACGCCCGGTCCTCCAATTTTGACCTGGTACCGAACCCCTGTACCGAACGACTCGCTGACGACTCACGGAAAACTCCTAATCGGGTGGGCGCGCGCCGAGCGCCCCCGTCCGGCAGGGGTGCCCTCACATGTACATTTAGCCCTAGTTAAGCAGTTGAATTTCCTTTCTAACTGAACTGAACTGAACTTCCTTTCTACAATGTGGAAGAAAGCGAGCGTCCCTCTGAGCCAAACCACATCAAGACGGATCTTTGCTCTCAGAGTCTCATGGCGCGCACCAAGCAGACCGCGCGCAAGTCGACCGACGGCAAGGCGCACAGAAAGCTGCTCGACGCCAAGGCGGCACGCAAATCGGCCCCGGCGACCGGCGGCGTCATGAAGCCCCACCGCTGGCGGCCGGGCACCGTGGCGCTTCGCGACATAAAGCGCTACCAGAAATCGACGGAGCTGCTCATCCGCAAGCTCCCGTTCCAGCGCCTGGTGCGCGAGATCGCGCAGGACTTCAAGACCGACCTTCGCTTCGAGTCGTCAGCCGTCGTCGCGCTCCAGGAGGCCTCGGAGGCTTACCTTGTTGGCCTCTTCGCGGACACCAACCTCTGCGCCATCCATGCCAAGCGCGTGACCATCATGCCCAAGGACATTCAGCTCGCCCGTCGCATCCGTGGCGAGCGCGCGTAAGTGTTTAGTGATGTGATAACGTGTATTGCGTGGTGATTCTATGGGTTCCGATTTGTCGTGCCGGCCATGAGTGAGTGATACCGCATACGGGTCGTGTGTCTGTGACTTGTGCATGGACTTATGAGTCGAGTTGTGTGAGGGTTGTGCAGGGTCGTCCATGGTACTTTGTAGTACAAAAGTTAGACTAATATCTAATGACGACAGGGGCAGGCACAACCGCCCCGTCGCCGGTATTGGGTGCGGTCTCGACACGGCACGCGGTGCTCGAGCGCGGCCCCTGGGCAAGGACCAAGATCCAAGTCCGCCATTGGGGGCAACGGGCAGGCGTGAGGCGCCGTCATGGGTGTTTGCGACCTGGGAGGAGCGCCGTAGTGGTGCGCTCATGGTGCACTCATGGTGCGGAGTGGAGCGCCGTCATGGGGTGTACGCGACCTGCGGAGGGAGGAACAGGTAGTGTGAACGACGAGGCCGGCTTCCTCTCCACTACATGTAATTACCTCACACTCTTTGCGACGGGTTGCTCTTGGTGACTTCACGTAGTCGTAGTGGCATGGTGGGATCACATGAGCGTTCACACCAATTCACAAAGACCGGAATGCTTGGGTTTCGACGTCACCTGCGCACCGCCGTGCTCTTGTGGAGCTGTGCGGCCTCCACGAGCACCAGCACTGCCCGCGGTGCCATCACGACACTCAAGTCTGCTGTGCGCTACGAGGAGGTGATAAAAAAGTCGCGCTTCGTCGCGCTCGCCGCGCCGGCGAGGACCGCCGAGGCGGCTAATGCATATGTGAAGGAGCATTCCGATCAGAAGGCGCGGCACAACTGCTTCGCATGGAGGCTCAGCTGCGGCTCCACACGAACTAATGGCGACGGTGAGCCGGGCGGCACTGCAGGCCCGCCCATCTTGGCCGCTATCGAAGGCGCCGGCCTTCATGACGTGGTCGTGCTGGTCACCCGTTATAAGCTCGGCGAGGGCGCGTTGCTTGGCACGGGCGGCTTGGTACGTGCATACGGCGGCACGGCTGCCGCGGCGCTTGCAAGCGCTGAGACCGTCACCATCGTCCCGACGGTCATCAAGCGCGTGGCGTACCAGCCGCACGACACTGGTGCCATCTTCTCAGTGGTGCGCGCCTTTGATCCGCGTCCCGTGGATGCGCCTGCCGACGACCAGCTGGCCACCGAGTTTGAGGCAACGCCCGAAGCATTGGATGAGGTGCTCAATCGATTGCGAGATGTCACGCAGGGGCGGTGCACGGTGACTTAATGCGATGTTCCGATGCACGGATGCGTGTGGCATGTTTATCCGCCTGTTTATATACAGCCCCGCCCCGGCTCTTGTCACTCAAAGAAGTTGAGCGCGTCGTCCAGAGCAAGCTGCGGGCAGGCGGGTTGAAGCATCTGGCCGAGTTCCCCCAGTTGGATTTTCCCCGCAAGTCCAAGTGCGTCGTCCTCAAGCCGCCGGCAAAGGACCCTAGAGTGTAGGACTCCGACGGCGTAGAGCTATCGCGTTGTATCGCTATCGCCTATCGGTAGATCGAGCGTACGAGATAATTGATATGATAATCATCTTCTTTCACTAAAATTCTCACACGCAGCGAGCCTACACGACACCCTACACCGCAGCCAAAACTAATTTCTTCTCACTGCCTGATGGGGTGGTAACAAACGAACAGTACGGACACCTCGGGTATCGATGGCAAGTGCTGTGCCGGTCGGGCCGGGCCGAGATTGTCATCGCATTTCGCATCGAAACCGAACGTATGCGATATCGAGGTCTGCCGTTACCTGCGTCTTCAAGGCTCCTTCACAGGCTCTTTGACAGGCTCATCCTCCTGCACGCCAGCCAGCCTGTCGAGAGAGGATCGCACGATCTCGTACGTAAAGAAGGTGATCGCCGACGCGGGCGCCACCTTACACGCATTCACAAAGTAGCCACGGAACAGTCCAGGCAAGCCGTCCGTACGCAGGAGCAACGGCACGGCAATCAGAGGGTTGGGATCGCCCACGCCCGACATGGCGCGTCGCCGGATCACCTCCATCGGGAACGTGATCGCCGAGGCGCAGAAGCCAGCGGTGAATCCATACGCGGCATTGAATGTCTTCGGGATGAATTCGCCATTAGCAAGCGTGATGTGCCAGCGCTTGAGGATGTCGTACACGCCGAAGCGGATGGCAAAGTAGGGCATGACCGAGACGAGCGACATGGGCATGCCGCGGTACAGCGCAGGCACGCCACCCTTTTGTACGAGCTTGTTTGCGAACGAGAACACCGAAAGGTCCGTCGCGCCCTGGGTCGCCATCTGCGTGCGTACCGTCTCGAGCGGGAAGAGGAGCGCCATCGCGGTCATGCCGGCAAAGCCACCAGCGAGCAGCGAGACCACCGCCAGATTGGCCGTCTGCACGCCCGCGCTTTGGAAGAGCGCCGGCAGGCCCGCCTTGTACACGGCGAACGAGTAGAAGCGCACGGCTGACGAAGGGATCGTACGAAGAACGTCAGCCATGTTGCCACGCCAAAAGGCGCGCAAACCACCCTGCGAGTAAATGGAGCGCGCGACCTCGAGCGCATTTGTGCGCGTATTGGAGCATATAAGGTTGAGCCTCAATATGTCCAGCGGTGCCACCACTGTGTTGGAGACCACGCCGGCAGCGGCGCCTGCTATCAGATGGCGCGCCGCGCCGGAACGCAAGAACGGGACCCCGGCCCGCTCCTGCTGCTGCTGCTTATGATGTTGCTTCGAGAGCTCGGTCGCACGCGCGGAGCCGGCCAGCGCAGGCCCGGCCAGAAGAAGGAGGGCGATGGAACGGACATTCAATGAACGACGCGTCGCCATGGTTTACCGTCCGGCCCTTTCGCACGCGATCTCTGGCTCAAGAGATGATGACAAGTCGAGTCGAAAAGACGTTTCATGTTCGCGCTCTAGGGAACCCCGAAGCTTTCACCCACGTTCGCGCAATTGGCTCTCGTTCAGCGTTGTAGAATAGTGCCCAATGCATGCGGGTTATTTCCAAGCCCGTTTCGCCGAAATGCGCGCAGCACACCAGTCGAAGCGCGCTCTCGCGCTCGCCACGCTCGCTCGCTCGCCGCTTGCTTGCTGGACGGCAGATTGGAGGAAATAGGGGTGGGATCGCGGTCGTTGGTCGGCGTCGGCCATGGCACCGGACGGCTCGACCAGCGACAGAAAAGTAAGGCCAGTCAGCGCGAGCCTATTGCGCAGCACCAAAGCACGCACCGCGAGCACGACGGTGCTACATATTCCAGTGGAATTCCCGTCGGCAAACGAGCAGCTGCTGCATTCGCCAGGCTTTGCACCGCCGCCACAAGCACAGCCGCGTAACAAATGGCAGGATCGGGTGGACAAGGTGCTGCAGCTCCAGCGTCGAGGTCCATCGGAGCCTGGACACCAGCGCGCAGCATCCTCGAGTCCAGCGCTGCCGTCGTCCGATCAACAGCAGCGGTTACAACAGCGGCAGCGTCCTCGCAGCCCCGCGTGCGAGCACCAGCGTGACCTTCCCTCCGCGTTGGCACAGGACCTGCTCTCGGACGCGATGCGCACCGAGTTGATCGAGTACGCGCGCCACTCGCCGGCCGAGCTCGTCCTGCTCGTCGACCTGCAGCCCGCAGAGGCGCCCACTCGAGAGCCGTTCCTATGCATGCATCGAGGAGGCGGCGCTCGGCTGGCGGGTCGCGTCGGCTCCCTGCAGCATTCGGAAGACCAGTACGAGTACCATCTGGAGCGGCTTCGGCACGTCGTCGACGGCGCGCTCCGCTCACGACAGTTCCCACAGGCGTGCTACATCGAGGCCGCCGTCGAGCGCCTCCCGCATTACTGGGCCACAGAGTGGGGCGGCACCCAGACCAAATCTGGGCCGGCCTTGCGTGACTGGAAGCTGCGCTCGTCTGTCACTGCCGCAGAAGCTGCGTCGGCGCGGCTCGCGTCCAATGTGCATCGGCTGGGCGTGTGCGCGTCACGGCTCGGCGCTTTTGAGATCTATCTTGTGTGGCAGCCAAGGCAGCAGACGGTGCCGACGACGCCGACGGCTGCAGCGCGTGCGAGCGTCGAGCAGTGCTTCTCAAAGCTCTTCTCGCGCTGCTGGCCGCGCGCGGAGGCGGTGCTGGAGCGTGTGCGTGCGCACGCGGGCGTTGCCGAGGAGATGAGACTTCGAGAAGCTCGGCATGTCCTACGGGAGAGGCGGCGAGCTACGGGGGGTGGGACCGCCATCCTCAACATCCGAGCGACGCTCGACGAGTACCGGGCGTCTGCCGATTGGCCAGCGTTGCAGAGGAGCGACGAGGTACGCGAGCTCACGGCATGGCTCGCGGAGCTCGAAGTGTGCGAGGCGCTCGAGGCGGCGCTCGTCGCGGCGAAGGCGGCAGGCGGCGGCGAGGAGCCGCTCGGTGCACTCGAGGCGGTGGCAGCGGTGTATCTGGAGCGCGCGCCGCCCGAGGTCGCACAGCGCGTGAGGGCAGAGCTCCACGACAGATGCGATGAGGTGCTGCGCATGCTGCTGGCACAGGGCGATCGCGCCACATACGAGCGGATGCGCCCTCGACTGAAGATGTGCAGCGATGAGTTGGCACGCCTTGTGGCTGTCAAGCTCGAGGAGGTCGGGAGGGCCGAGGCCCAGCTTCGGATCGCGATGCAGGCGGATGAAGCGACGACGCTCGCGACGGCGCTCGAGGGTCTGGAGCCAGGATGGAGCCCCGAACTGCATGCATCGGCTCGCACGGCTTTCCAAATCCGGATGCGAGCCGACATCGCCCTCCAGGACTCCATCAGCACGCGTCGGAAGCCCGAGCTCGAGGCAGCCATTGCCTCACACGGCCCCACCGGCAGCCGCTCCGTCGTCGAATGTGCGCGCTGTGCGCTCCTCGACTGCTCTGACGCGGCACTCGGGGCCGTGCTTGAGGCCGGCGACAGGGAGACGCTCGAGCGCGTGGGCATACGCGAAGGCCACCTGAGCTCGTGTCGGCCGCCCATCGCGGACGCAGTGGCGCGTCGGCGTTTGGAGTTGGAGACGTCGGCCCAAGCCCTCGAGCGTGCCCTCAAGGGCGGCGAGGCGGCAGAGATCATTGCCACGCTGAAGGCAATTGATCGGCGCTCCATTCCACGCGAAGTCGCGACAGCGCACGATGCCCTACGCGCCCTCTTGCTCGCCGACGCAGCGCTCAAGCAAGCCATCGGTGCAGCAGCCGCAGTCGTCGAGCGTGTGGAGAGCGCCGACGTGGAGGCGAACAAAGCACGTCCGCTGCTCGAGGCGGCGCTAGCGGCGGAGGATGCGGCCACCACGCAGCTGCAGCTGGCAGAGGCAGAGGCCGGGGCTGCTGAGGGCATGCACACGCTTGGCGATCAGCTCGACGAGGCCTGCAACGAAGCCCGTGGGCAGGTACTGGATCTCGAGAGGGAGCTGCAAGCTGCCAAGGCGCAGCAGGAGGAGCTGAAAGAGATCCTCGAGCAGAATGAGCTCGCGCTCGACGGGGCGAGCAAGCAGGACCGCATGGCGAGCTTCGACCTCATGACGCGTTCGAATAGCGTGACGGCGGCGCAGAAGCAGAAGGCACTGGACACGCTCTCGGCCGAGACGGCTAAATTGGCTGCCACCAAAGCGCAATTGGCGGCAGCCAATCAGCGGGTCGCCAGCCTTGTCGGGTCGCTCCAGAAGCAGACTCTCAAGGCTGAGGAGATTGCGGACGAGCTCCGGCGTGAGCTGGAGCGATATACCACCGAGATGAGGCTTCTTCGGGCGCGCATGCTTCAGGCGCGCGAGGCACGAACACGAGCGGAAGACGATCGTCGTGCTGCCGAGCGCGCCGCAACCCTTGCCGCTTCTCATGTGAAGGAAGCGATTAGCGAGCTTTTCAGCGCCGTCTCCGCTCTAGGCGATCTGCTCGCCAAGTGTAGCCCGAGCGTCGCACAAGAGGCCGAGGCCAAGCGCCAGCTGCTTGCCAACACGGCGCTCAAGTCGTC
>Ga0209550_10004936_pt1 | contig 12599 bp, 14 predicted proteins | sample LauGreSuBDMM15SN_2_FD_187567 | JGI IMG/M metagenome (GOLD analysis project Ga0209550, IMG submission 187567) | Freshwater lake microbial communities from Lake Michigan, USA - Su13.BD.MM15.SN (SPAdes) (version 5) | ecosystem: Environmental > Aquatic > Freshwater > Lake | place: Lake Michigan... | reverse complement strand
AACTGAGCCGAAATATATTAATTTAATTAAAAAATTTAATGTAGATATTGATTATAATTCGAATAATAATAATAATGGAAATTCCGACATCAATAGCAATATAATAGAGAATAATAGTAGTTTAGATAAAATAGAGGAAAATTATGCAAAAATAGTCTACTGTGATGAATGTAATAAAACAAAAAACTGCGAGGATGATAAATGTAACAAAAAAGGTGGAACAAAAAGAATCAAAACACAAAAGAAAGGGAAAAGAACAAAAAAATATTTCAAAAAGAAAAGAATATAAATACAACACGAGCTATAAAATAAGTAGTAAATATGTCAAACACAAACCAAGAAACATTTGCCTTCTCTGCCGATATCAATCAACTTTTGTCTCTCATCATCAATACTTTCTATTCGAATAAAGAAGTGTTTTTGAGAGAACTTATTTCGAATTCTTCCGATGCTTTAGATAAAATCCGTTATTTGGGATTAACGGATGCTACAGTATTGGCTTCGGAACCGAATTTAGAGATTCGTATTATTCCCGATAAAAACAATAAGTGTTTGATTCTAGAAGATACTGGTATTGGAATGACCAAGGCAGATTTAGTCAATAATTTAGGAACTATTGCGAAATCGGGAACCAAAGGATTCATGGAAGCGTTGAGTGCCGGTGCGGATATGAGTATGATTGGACAATTCGGGGTCGGTTTTTATTCTGCGTATTTAGTGGCGGATAAAGTGACGGTATATTCGAAACATAATGACGAAGATGGAACCTATTGTTGGGAGTCAGCGGCAGGAGGATCTTTTGTGGTATCGAAAACCGAAGATCTGGATTTTGTGTTGACTCGTGGAACCCGAATTGTTTTACAATTGAAGGAGGATATGCAAGAGTATTTAGAAGAATCTCGTTTGAAAGATTTGGTCAAAAAACACTCGGAATTTATTGGATTTCCCATCAAATTATATGTGGAAAAGGAAGAAAGTAAGGAAGTGACCGATGATGAGGCAGAAGAAGAAGAAGAAACGCCTAAAGTAGAAGAAGTAGAAGATGTAGAGGAAGAGAAAGAGAAAACAAAGAAAACAAAAACGGTGAAATCTATTTCAAAAACATGGCAACCATTGAATGAACAAAAGCCATTATGGATGCAAAAACCAGAGGATGTTTCTACGGAAGAATATGCGGCATTTTATAAATCCATTTCGAATGATTGGGAGGAACATTTAGCCGTAAAACATTTTTCCGTAGAGGGACAGTTGGAATTCAAGGCGGTTCTGTTTGTGCCGAAACGGGCTCCCTATGAAATGTTTGGGGGAGGACCAGAGAAGAAGAAGAATTTTATTAAATTATATGTTCGTCGCGTATTCATCATGGAAAATTGTGAGGATTTACTTCCGGAATGGTTGTCGTTTCTCAAAGGTGTCGTAGATTCGGAGGATTTACCCTTGAATATTTCGAGAGAAAGTCTACAACAAAACCGTATTTTAAAAGTCATTCAAAAGAGTTTGATAAAGAAAGGAATAGAATTGATTACGGAAATTGCAGAGGATGAAGATGCGGAAAAATACACGAAATTCTATGAACAATTCTCCAAGAATATAAAATTAGGAATTCATGAGGATTCCACCAATCGAGAGAAATTGGCGAAATTCTTGCGATACCAAAGTTCCAAATCTGGACAAACCGTAACGAATTTAGACGATTATGTGGCACGCATGAAAGAAGGACAAGATAAAATTTATTATATTACAGGAGAGAGTTTGAAAGCAGTCCAACATAGTCCTTTCTTGGAGAAATTGAAAAAGAAGGATTTAGAAGTGTTATACATGGTGGATCCTATCGACGAGTATTTAGTTCAGCAATTGAAAGAATACGACGGTAAGAAGCTCGTATGCGTAACCAAGGAAGGATTAAATTTAGGAGAGACGGAGGAGGACAAAGCTTTAACAGAAGCCTTATGTAAATATATGAAAGAGACCTTAGGAGATAAAGTGGAGAAAGTGGTCGTTTCCTCCCGTTTAGCGGAATCGCCATGTTGTTTAGTAACCGGAGAATATGGATGGTCTGCCAATATGGAGAGAATTATGAAAGCACAAGCGCTAAAGGACGCCGCATCCGCATCGTATATGATGTGCAGAAAAACGATGGAAATCAATCCGGAAAATAAAATCATTGTTTCTTTACTAGAGAAGGTTGGTCAAGAGGTGGTGGATTCTACTGTAAAAGATATTGTTTGGATGTTGTATGAAACCTCGCTGATTAATGGCGGATTTTCATTGGAAGAGCCCAATCAATTTACGAATCGTATTCATAAATTAATCAGTTTAGGATTATCTTTAGAAGAGGACGAAGTGGAGGAGCAAACGATGGAACCCATAGAAGAAATGGAGGTAGATACATCGATGGAAGAAGTAGACTAGACTAGACTAGACTAGACTAGACTAAATAATATATTTATTTTTACAATAAAAATAAATACAAATAATAAAAGCCATAGATAATATAATATAAATATGCAATTCATTTTTGCGATATATTCCTGTAAAAAAAACCTGGATATAAAGACTAAATTATTACATACATTACTAAAAAACAAACTAAATCACTGTAAAATATATATTATTTACGGGGATGAAACATTATCTACGGATTATGAAATAATCGACAATAACTATTTAGTATTAAAATGCGGGGATTTATACGAAAATTTATCGCAAAAAACCCTTTGTTTATTTAGCACAATTGCAAAAATCCATCCAGAAGTCAAGGGAGTATTCAAATGTGATGATGATATATTACCAAATATTAAGAAAATAAATGAATTAATAGATTTTGTTTTACATAGTGACTACATTCCGTATTTAGGATTCCGGCTGGAACATCATTGTGATTTTTACTATGATGAAAGTATTCATAAAATGACACACGAAAAATATAAAAAACCCCTATTAGCGCATCGTTGTATTTTTACGGGTGGTCCATTCTATTATCTAAGTATGGATTCTGTTTGTAAATTGAATAATATGCCGATCGTTCATGAAATTATGCAAGATCCAATCGACTATATGTTTGAAGATGATATGATTGGATATTTACTAAATCAACACGATATTTTTCCAGTCGATTACAAAACATACTTTGATGAAATTAGCGATTATCGTCATGGCTGTGTTCAAAATATTGATAACCGGATCCGCAATTTATATGTTTACATACATGGTGGATTTGGGAATCAACTTTTTCAAATAGCAATGGGATTCGAATTGGCGAAAAAACACAATCGATTTTTAATTTTACTTTATCGAACCAATGATATAGTTCATAATACATCGGTCACCGAATTTTTTTCCACGATATTTAGCGAATTTAATTACATAGATGAAGTGGAGGTGGATCTCTCCAGAGTCATCAAATGTCAGGAAGATAAGTGTTTTGATTATTATCCGAATATTATAGAACATCCGGATTATGATTATTATCTACGTGGGTATTTTCAAAATAAAAGATATTTAGATGTCTATAAACCAGAACTCTTACAAATGTTTTGCGAATATAGAAATAAAGCAATGGATGGGTTATTTGAAAAATATCCATACCTCCATAATTCTTATTTTATTCATATTCGGCGAGGCGATTATATTGGTCATCCATTATACACATTTGATGTAGATACCTATATAAACGTCGCGATTTCCTATATTTTGAAAAAAGAAAAAGATCAAACGCCTCATTTTTATATTTTCAGTAATGATATTGGATTTTGTAAAACCTATCCCGTTCTGGAAAATATAGAAAAAACGTTTATAGAAGATTTAGACACGTTAGGATCTTTTTATAGTATGTCGTTATGTAGAAAAGGTGGTATATGTGCCAATAGCACTTTTTCTGGCTGGGCAACTATGTTAAATGATAATCCAGAGAAAACCGTAATTGTTCCTAAAAACTGGATTAATTTTGATTATCCGTATGAGATTCCCTTTGATTATACGGTTTCCTTTTAGTCTAATCATCATCACATACTTTAGGCGCTAAATAGAACACCATTCTAGGAGCATTCCAAGTAGAAGAACTCACGATTTCTTCGGTCCGTTCATCTGGTAGATCTTCCTCCGCATCGAGAGAATCTCCTAAACGATATAAAATCATCATCGGAAAATCCGCACTGATTTTGATTTCCACGCGTTTGGTCAATCGTTGGTATTGACAAATATCATGTAAATAACGCAGTGCAAATTCTAAACGGATTTTCTCTCCTTCATCAATGGAAAATTCTTCTAAATCGTCAATGGAAATCTCCGCACCCATTTTTCCATTCTCACTACTATGCGAACATAGGGCGATTTTTTCTTCGGAACATTCAATTTCTAAACTATCCCCGAATTCTTTCAATTGGGAAACCAGACTCGCGAATTTTTCCGTAGAAAGGGTGAATTCCGCTTGATGGACCACATGGGGAATATCTAAAAGTTCACATTCTAAATCAATCAATGGTATTTCAAACTGTTTATCAAATATAGTTTTATCGGTTCCTGTAAAATGAAAATGCATTCGATCCTGATTATCACACTGTATATGAATCGTTTGTGTTTTCTCCCGTTTTTTCAACACTTTATAAAAAAGCGCGGCATTCACCCCGATTTTCGTTCCGTTAGATTCGTAATTCGAAAACCATTCTTTCGGTAAATAGATCTCTAAAATGACAATATGGGAACTATTGATGGTTTGCACATACATTCTCTCGGTTTCAAACATTAAATTCAAATGTTCGGTGAATTTAGCAATATGTTGAAAGATTGCGACGAAAATATCGGTTTTTCCAGATTCTTTTATTTCTAATTGCATTCTCTACAAAAAATGGTTTGGTTTGTATAAATATCTTTCGTAAAAGATGTTTATATTTATTTCGCACCTTTAATTAGCCAAGAACTAGATTGTATCTTCTCTCCAAAACCATCTACTAATTGAATTCCTAAACGATTGCAAATATCCACTTCAGGAATACTATTATTATTTTGATCCCCGCCATTACAGAAAAAAGTAGGTTTAGGCGAAACTGTTTCCAATGTTTTACAAACGGTTCGGTCGGTATCTACCGATTTTACTACGTAATCCACACATTTCAATTCTTGAATGATTTTCATTCTCTCATCTGCCGGCATAAATGGTTTTCCTTTTTTAAGGACAGCCTGGTCGTCATTATTGACAATCACCATTAGTTCGTCTGCTATATTCTTGGCCAATTTGAAATATTCAATATGCCCAATATGGATAGGATCAAAATATCCACTTACACAAGCGATCGTTTTTAACGGCGACATGAATATATATACACCCGCGTTTTTATTTTTTTATACGCTAAACAATTCGATTAATTTTGCAGGACTCTCCGCTTTTGAATAAAAAATCAATTTATCTCGTAAATGTTGAATAAATGGAGAGAGAAAATTCAGGATTTGTTCAATGATACTCGGGGTATAATAGACATGTAATCTATTCATTTTTACAGCAGTCGGCGAAATCGGTGGATACCGATTTAGAACCTTTTCAATAAAACCGCGATATCTCTCAAATGCAGAAATGGATAGACCTTGTATATTCAAATGCAATTCGTAGGTGTCAATCGATTCGACCCATTCATGGGTTAAATTAAATTCATATTGTAAAAACTCGTCATATAAATCGGGGGTCATATATGTTTTAAACACGGTATAATCATAATAAATAATATGTTTCTCTGGAATTAAATTCAATGTTTTGCTAAATAATGTATGTTTATCCATGGTCGATGCAATCATCGTTGCGCAATCGTGTTTTTGACTTTTCTTGAAAAAAACATTTTTTTGATTCTTTTGATAATATTCCTCTTGTAATTTAGCAATATCTTCCATGATTTGATTGGAAGAAGAATGCATCTCTCGTTTTTCGTATTATAATTTAGAAAGAGTTTTTTATATATATTTTAAATTCTTTTCTTTTCTTTTCTATAAATAAAAAATATATATACCTAATATATATTATTCGAATTCAACATGGCACGACAATTGACAGCATGGAACAAACTTGTTCAAAAACAATTCAAAGCTGGAAAAGCAAACGACAAAAATTACTCGTTCAAACAGGCGTTGAAAGATGCCAGTAAAAACCAGAATGGAGGAAATGAACAAGTTCCTTCAAATAATGAAATTAACACAGATGAAAAACATAAACCGAACCAAGAGTCATTGCAAAATGGTGGAAATGACCCAGTTGGTGCGTCCGTAGGTTCCTCTACTCTATCTGGATCTCCCTTACATAAAGGAGGTAGAAGAAGATCGAAAAAACATAGATCCCACCATAAAAAAAGAGGTAAATCCCATAAAAACCAAAAGCATACTAGACATCATTGAATTCGTAATTCACGGAAGTAGGATCCTCTTTTCCTAAATCCGATAAAATATGAATACGTTCTTCCAATAATGTTTTGTTTACATCCATGGTATACGATTGTAATTTCAATACAATATCTTTTACCTCTGCAATTTCCTGTGCTAATATTTCATATCTACTTTGAATCTCATTCATAAAATCACTGGAATTATTATCTACTACGGCACTAGCACTAACACTAGACGTCGGTTTCTGTTTGGTTTCTTTTACAAAACTTTCTAAAGCAATCAAACGAGTATCAATCACTGCAATTACTTGAGGTAACGTCAATCCCGCATTTTTATTGGTGGACGAAGGGGACGCTGTAGGATTTACGGTAGTTTCCCCGATTCTTTTTTTTCTTGCAAGTGCCGAACTCATGGTATGAATAATAGATAAAATGATATATCGCTTTATATCATTTTTTTACATAAAAAATATCTACATTCAAATCATATAAGCGGAATGGATTTAAAAGAAGAATTTGGAGGTGCGAGTGGTTCAGTTCCATTAAAAAAAACGTTTTTAAATCATGTATTTTCAACTACGGAAGAAGGAAAGGCGGAGATTTTAAATGTCGTGCAATATTCATTGATGGGAGTCATTCCGATTGTGGTTCTCAATAAACTCATCCAGCGATTTATTCCAGAAGCCGATACGGAAAAATCTAGTTTAGAGATTTTAGCCGAAATTTTGATTCAATTGATTGTCATGTTTTGCGGAGTGGTTTTGATTCACCGTATAATTACCTATCTTCCTACCTATAGTGACTATAAATACGAGAGTTTGAGTTTGACCAATGTGATTTTGGCCTTTTTGATCATTGTGCTAAGTATCCAGACAAAATTAGGAATCAAAGTCAATATCATGGTGGACCGATTGGTCGATTTATGGAATGGAACTTCGCAGGAAGACCAAAACCCGAAAAAGAAAAAAAATGTCCGGGTAAGTCAACCCGTTTCCGGATCTAGACATGTTCCTAGTCAAGGAGACTATTTAGACCAATCCCAAAGCGATATGTTTCCACCCGCTCCATTAGTGCAAACCCGACAAGCCCAAGCACCAGTGCAACAACAGGCACCCGCACAAGATTATTATGGACCAATGGCGGCGAATAGTTTATTAGGTGGCTCTTTCGGGGCGATGTTCTAGATTTATTTTATTTTATTTTACTTGTATAAAATAAAATCAAATCAAATCAAATCAAATGACTTTTATTTACACCAACTGCATTCCTGAAAATTCATGCATGGTTCTTTTACTACAAGATTCCACTAATAAACCATTTGCATAAACCCCATAATTACCCTTTTCATCGTTATTTTCCAAAGCAAAATGCCAAATTTCATAATCTCCATCGGTTGGATAAACCGTTGTTTTTTCATCCAGACATGCAAATAAACGATAACGATTTCCAGTAATGTATATACGTCCAGTCATTTCCATGGTTTCTGCACGTTGTTTATCTGTTAATTTATTTACCAGTATAGAATGGCAACCAGTCATTACTAAATCCTCAAATAATTCTGCATATTTATTTGTGGAACAAACATATAATCTATTTTTCTGTATTTGATTATCGATTCGATGTTCAATAATAGAATGCCCAATGACATCTATTTTTTTATATTCATTTTCCAAAGTTTTCACAAGATCCCCTTTCCGTAAATGTTGAATGGACACATATTTTTCTTTATTATTGGATTGCATTGTCAAGATCTTGGTATTTACTAGAAAACATACCGGTGCATTCGTAATAGAAAGACCAGGAAATAAAGTAGGATCCAATGATACATATGAACTGAAATTTTTGATACTTGTAGGAATTAAATATCCTGGATCATTAAAATCTGTTATTACAATAGCATCTGGAGCTAAATAAGTAACACGATTTGGTATGTATATAGTAAATTCGTTTGTAAAATCAAACATCTTAAAAAAATCGGAATACGCATTAGAACCAATATATGTAACTCTGCTCGGTATATATATATTAAAACTTATATCAGTGAAGTCAGAATTAAGAATTGTCTTATCAAAATAGAATTGATAAAATGCCTCATCATTTATTTTTGTAATTGTATTTGGTAAAGAAGCAAAAAATTCATTAAAGTATAATGCTTCAAGATGCGTGAATGAAAATGCACCTAGTGGTATTTCTGTAATTTTACAATTCATAATGCATTTTGCCCTAAATGCAGCTACTGAAAAACAAAAATTTCCTATACTAGTAACACTAGTCGGTATTATAAAGTCAGACTTAGTTAGAAAACTGGTAAATGCAGAATCACCAATCGTCAATAAATTATTATTTGAAGCAAATGTAAAAGAATTAAAGTTAGTGGTACTAAATGCATAATTTCCTATACTAGTCACACTCGAAGGTAGGATAAAAGTGTCCATATTACAAAAACAAAATGCATAATTTCCTATACTAGTCACACTTGAAGGTAGGATAAAAGTGTCCATATTACAAGAGTAAAATGCATAATCCTCAATCCTTAGTAAAGTTGTATTTGATTCAAATATAAACGTATATACTTTAGTTTGAGTATTATTATCATAACTTGAAAAGTTACGAAACGCGTCTGCTTCTATTACCGTAACATCCGCACGAACAATAATAGTTGTATTGGTAATATTATAATTATCTGGATAATATCCGGTAGACATTTGTTTACATTATATAAACAAAAAATATATTCACGATTGTAATTTGAGAGAAGCTCGATATTGATTCGCCGGATGTAATAAATGATTTACAGGAAATTCACTCATTTGAAAATCCATAGGAACATTCGCCCATGGTAATACTCCTAAAACCAATTCCAAGTAAATATAATCGAGAGAAATCATGTCGTCTTTTTTACATGGTTCTGCTCCTCCATGAACGGCTAAACTAACATAATTAGGACTACCAACCATATATTCTCTCTTTTTTCCAACCTCGTCATCATCCCCGGAAACAAACACCGCAAATCCAAAATCGATCAATTTCCATTTCCCATTGTAAAAAAGAAAATGTCCTGGTTTTAAATCCCGATGAATAACTCCGTAAAAATGTATTCGTTCCAAGAGAGATTTAGCCGTTTTATACCAAGTTTCCTTTTCTTCGAGAGAAAAATCCTTCGTAGAAAGGGTCTGTTCTCCCAAATACGACATCACCACACAAACCGAATCCTCTCGATGTAAACCATACCAATGAACCACGGGAACTTGATCTCGAATCCCATTCCTTACCAAATATTCCAGAATCCGCGCTTCTTTTTTCAAAAGAGGAATATCCGTATCTTTGGCTTCGAATTTAATCGCGACCGTAGTTCGAGTTCCTACCCCGATTTTCTCTCCTTTATAGACCGAACCGAATTTGCCTCTTCCTATAAATTCTCTCAAAACATATTTCTTTGCAATAATTTCTTCCGCCATTAAAATCCAAGAATAGATTAAGATAAAGAGAGAAATGAAAATCGATAATGTAGCAATACCGATTTATTTAATATCTTTACTGTTTATTCATATAGGTTATTTAGCCGTTTTTTTCGGTGTTTTTGCAACTCTTCCTACTTTAGTCAATTATCTCAATGTCGCAGTCCAATTTTTCCTGTGTTTCTTTTTAATGATTCGTTTTCATCCATTTCGAGAGACATATAATTTAAAACCGATGGATATTATGTTTATTTTTGGGAGTGCGTTTATATTATTTACGAATTTAGTCTTGGTAGAAATCGTGCAATTTCCAATGGTAGGTGTCTATGTCAATCAATTTTTCCAATGGTTTGGAAAAAAAACCAATATTCCCACGATACAAGTATCGATTCATGATAATAAGAAGGTCGTTTAAGGAATTAAAATAGTATCTATTCCATTATTAAACATATCTATATATTTTGAATAATGTAACTCTTCCATACAGTATTTTTTAATATCAAATACACTTTCTTCTTTATAATTTAAATAGGATTTACAAACATTATCATATAAATAACTACCATATACTGCATTATTTTCATAGAATATAACCGGTCTATGCTTATGGATGGTTTCGATTCCTTTAGAAAAAATAAAATTTTCAGAACCTTGTGCATCGCAATGTATAAATCCAATATTATCTAATTCCATATTATCGATAGTAGTTAAGGCAATATCTTCCCCATTTTCACCTAATCCAATACCACCAAAATTACAATCTAACCTATTTTCGTCATTGTATCTTTTTAAAACGATACCACCACCTCCATCTAAATCCATATCATTCATTTTTCCATTTCCTTCGTAACAAAAAACACCTAGATTTTTTGGTATAATTTTATCTTGTAAATTATTTTGATTTATATTTTGAACTAATAAATGATATAAATTTTTCTGTGGTTCATACACATACACTTTTTTATCTTCATTTAAAAAAGAAGAATATACAATAGAGGAAGTTCCACAATGACCTCCTATTTCTAAAATATTGCGATTCGGGTCTATATATTCACGTAGTTTTAATAATGTTTCTTCATCCCAATACTTATTTTCTTTAAACGTTTTTCCAATATAGACTTCATTTGTATATAAAGTAATTAAACCATATTTTGAATGATATGTTTCCATTATAATATTTCCAATAGGTTTTATATCTATTATATTATTTACTGAATTTATATTTTTTACAAAAAAACAAAAGAATATATACTTATTTTTACATGGTATCATAAGTATATAATGGAAAAAGTGAGAGAAATGATGATGGAAGCAAAAAAAGAAATATCCAAAGAGAAAATCCAAGAATGGGTGAATCAAATTGCGGAATCTTCCTCCGAACTTCCACATTATTTAGAAAACAAAACGTTCAATATTCTCTCGAAAGAAATGGAAAACGCATTGCTCCAACACCACCTTTCTCCCAAATCCTTCATGGAAAAACTAGATGGATATCGTCTCGTAGATGAAATCCATGAACTATTTAGGGGAAAATATATCCGTTGGATTCGCAAGAATAATAAAATACCGACGTTAACCAACGGTGCGATGGTCATGGATATCAAATTCTTACCGGAAGGAATGCACGTTTTATGTCGAAACGGGGCGAATCGTTTTATTCAAATCAAATTCGACGATTGTATCTTGTTCCAAAAATTGACGGATGAAGAATGGATGTTATTATCCGTAAAGAGTCAGATTTGAAGTAGACCGTTGAACCTGAGACGTAAGTTGTTTCCGCGTTTTTTTATGTTTGTTCTCGTAAAACGTGGTTAAAATGAAAAACTCTTTGATGGAAAACATCATTTTCTTAGAAATCTCGATTTCGACGGCAAGGTTTTTAGGAGAAACCGTCGATTCTTTACGACCATTTAGCAAAAACCATTGATGCCAATAATCGTTGGAAAAAAGGAGTTCCGTAACAGATGTTTTCTCTCGAAAAAAAGAAAAAAGTCGATTCATCATTTCTTCCAAAGAAAGACCATGGTGATACGGACGAGGACGGATATAATAGACGCGATCTTGTTTCATTTGAGAGAATTCCGTATCATCTACAAAACAGATTTCGGCGGTTTTCGGTAAAAGTGTGCAGGAAATCAAATCTTCATGGCTCTTTTGATGACTCGTTCTCCCTAATTCGATGCATTTATTCCCGATTTTAAATGCGCGAATAATCTGGTCGAATAAAACGGGTTTGGTAATCCGTAATTTATACTGGAAAAAATGACAGATGGATTGCACCCAGGTTTTTGGACATTGATTGTTGGTATAAATATATATTTTATAACATTCCCCTTTCTGTTTTTTTTCGTAAATGAATTGGAGAATATTCAAGATGCCATATCTTAGAAACTCGGGGTAAATATCGGCGAATGTAGAAAAATCGGTATATTTAGGCAAAATATGTTGGACCCCCGTCCATAGTAAATATAAATCACCGAACGAACCCAAGGTTTCGTCTAAATCAAATACGACTACTTTTTTATTGGGTTTAAAAAACTGCGGAATCCGTGGAACCGGTAATAGGAATTTTCCTTTATATGTTTGTATATCCACGGTTAGATGTTTCTTTTTCATGGTTATACTGTATAAATATATTTCGTGAGTAACCAAATATATTTATCTTCCAGTAGATCCAAATCCTCCTTCTCCTCGAGACGTTTCCGTCAAAGAATTTTGTAAAATGACCCTAATTGGGCATAAGGAAGGATGACAGATTTGTAAAACTCTCGTATTT
>Ga0209550_10004935_pt1 | contig 12600 bp, 15 predicted proteins | sample LauGreSuBDMM15SN_2_FD_187567 | JGI IMG/M metagenome (GOLD analysis project Ga0209550, IMG submission 187567) | Freshwater lake microbial communities from Lake Michigan, USA - Su13.BD.MM15.SN (SPAdes) (version 5) | ecosystem: Environmental > Aquatic > Freshwater > Lake | place: Lake Michigan... | reverse complement strand
CTGGGGTTGATACTCCAGCCGCTGCCAAGTAGTCAACGGCTTTTCAGGTATCCTTCCCAATATGGGTCCAGGTGGAATAGCAACAATAATCGCAGCTTCATCACTAGCAGTGATCGCTATAGCTATTGCCTACACAATCATTAGGCTTTCTAGAACTATTGATGAGATCACAAAAACTATTGCGATGGTAAATAGCCCAATAAAGAGCATTAGTAATGCAGGCAAATCATTAGAGACTCTAATAAAGAAGTTTACAAATTCAACTGAATCTTTTTTTGATGAGAACCCATTAGCCATGAAGGCAGCAACAGCTGTAGTTTCAGCAGCGAAACGAAAGAAAAAGGGTAAGAAAAAAAGTAAAGCAAAGGGGTAGTGATGGATTCAGCAGACATCCGCTCTCGATGGCTTGATTTTTTTGAGTCAAAGAATTCGTTAAAACTTTCCCATACTGTAGTTCCCTCAGCCTCACTTATTGCAAGTGATCCAAATCTTTTATTAGTAAACGCAGGAATGGTGCCATTTAAACCATTCTTCCTTGGTGAGGTAAAGCCACCGTATAAACGTGCAACCTCGGTACAAAAATGTGTAAGAACTTTAGATATTGATGAAGTTGGTAAAACTACAAGACATGCGTCGTTTTTTCAGATGTGTGGAAACTTCTCATTTGGTGATTACTTTAAAGAGGGTGCTATTGCACTTGCCTGGGAGTTATTAACTAAATCTACATCAGATGGTGGATATGGATTTAGTGAGGATAAGTTATGGGTAACAGTTTACGAAGATGATGATGAAGCAGCAGATATTTGGCATAAACAAGTTGGTGTTCCAAAAAATCGCATTCAGCGAAGAGGTATGGCAGATAATTTCTGGTCAATGGGAGTCCCGGGTCCTTGCGGGCCGTGTTCTGAAATCTATTTTGATCGAGGCAGCGCTTATGGTAAAGAGGGCGGACCAATTGCTGATGAAGATAGGTATCTTGAAATTTGGAATTTAGTTTTTATGCAAAATATTAGGGGAGAGGGTGGGGATAAAAACTCATTCCCAATTGTTGGGGAGTTGCCTGCGAAAAACATTGATACTGGTTTGGGTCTTGAACGCACCGCAGCCCTTTTGCAAGGTGTTGAAAATATATATGAAATTGATACAACAAAATTGATTCTAGATAAAGCATCAGTTCTCACAAAAGTTAAATATGGCAAAGATGAGAAGTCAGACGTAGCCCTTCGCGTAGTAGCAGATCATGCACGTACAGCAATGATGCTAATCGGTGATGGCGTAACTCCTGGCAATGAAGGTCGCGGTTATGTTTTGCGGCGAATGATGCGGCGGACTATTAGAAATATGCGCTTACTTGGTTCACAAGATTTGGTGATCAGTGAGTTGATAAAAAGCTCTATACAGGCAATGGGCCCCCAGTATCCGGAATTAATTAGTGGTTCTGAAAGAATTTTAGCGATTGCAGAAGCCGAAGAAGAAACATTTACTCAGACTTTAAAGAGTGGAACTAGCATTTTTGATATAGCTGCAACTCAACTAAAGAGTGAGAAGAGCAAATCTTTATCAGCAGATACAGTATTTAAATTACATGACACATATGGTTTTCCATTTGATCTAACACTTGAAATGGCACGAGAGCAAGGCCTCGGAGTCGATGAAATGGGATTCCGAAAACTAATGAATGAGCAGAGAGATCGAGCGAAGGCAGATGCTAAATCTAAGAAGAGTGGGCATACAGATTTAACAGAGTACAGAGGAATTGTTGATAAATCTGGTAGCTCAAAGTTTATTGGATACGACAATATTTCAGCAGAGGCAACAATTACCGGTTTATTGGTAGATGGAAAAAGTGTTTCAGAAGCAAATATCGGCTCTGAAATTGAAATTACCTTAGATCGCACGCCTTTTTATGCTGAAGGTGGTGGACAGCTAGCCGATGGTGGAAAAATTCAACTTTCAAACGGAGCAATAATTCAAGTCGAAGATGTTCAGTCACCTCTTCCTGGTTTGATCGTTCATAGAGGAAATGTTGTTAGTGGAGTTATAAAAGCTGGCGCATCAGTTGTCGCAGATATTGATTTAGAACGAAGATTGGCAATTTCTAGAGCACATACAGCAACGCATATGGTGCATAAAGCTTTTCGAGAAGCTCTAGGTGAAACTGCAACTCAAGCCGGATCAGAAAACGCTCCCGGTCGATTTAGATTTGATTTTCCCTCTACTAGCGCTGTTCCAACTTCTGTATTAAATGATGTCGAAAGTAGAGTAAACGAGTTATTAATTGCTGACTTACAAGTTCATGCACAAGTAATGTCACAAGATGAAGCAAAAGCACTTGGTGCTATGGCACTTTTTGGTGAGAAGTATGGTGATCAGGTTCGAGTGATAAGTGTTGGCGATTGGGCCAAAGAGTTATGCGGTGGAACACATGTGGCTCGCTCAGGTCAACTAGGGTTGGTGAAACTATTATCTGAATCTTCAATAGGTGCTGGTGTGCGCAGAGTTGAAGCGCTAGTTGGGCACGATGCATATCAATATCTTGCCCGTGAGCATGTATTACTAAATTCATTGACCGAAATCATTAAAGGGGCGCGGGCAGATGAGTTACCACAGCGTATCTCTGAATTAGTAGAAAAAATGAAATCAATGGAGAAAGAATTATCAGCAGTGAGAAGTGCAAAAGCTTTAGCAGCAACCTCACAAATAGCCAATAAATCACAGAAAATTCAAGATGTTAATTTGATTATTGAGCAATTAGAAAGTGAAATAGCTGTTGATGATATGAGATCAATTGCAATTAATTTACGAGAAAAAGTTAAATCTGGGGTAGTGGTGCTTTCAACAATTAGTGCCGGTAAACCATTACTTGTTGCTGCAGTTTCATCTGAAGCAATTAAATTGGGAATTAAAGCGGGTGAGTTGATAAAAATTGGATCTGCAACCCTTGGAGGCGGCGGTGGTGGTAAAGACGATTTTGCTCAAGGCGGTGGAGTAGATCCTTCAGCAATTCCTAAGGCATTCAAAGAGATTACTAAATTAATTGAAGGTAAATTCAATTAAAGATCGGACCGATAATGAGTAAGCCAATCGAAATTGGCCGAAGAATTGGCTTTGATTTTGGGGATAAGCGAATCGGTGTTGCTACATCTGATCGAGAATCAATTTTAGTTTCACCGCATGCGACCATCTTGAATGATAAAAAATTACTCGATAAATTAAAGGAAATAATTCAAGAGGTTGAACCAATTTATATTGTGGTCGGTGATCCAAAGCATTTATCGGGGGAGAAGAGTCTGAAGTCCACCGATGCTGTTGAGTTCGCGACTTTAGTGAAGAGTATTTATCAGGGTCCAATATATTTTGTTGATGAACGTCTTACTACTGCAAATTCTTATTCACAAATGCGAGAAATAGGTAAGTCCGAAAAAGACAGTAAGCATATTATTGATCAAATTGCGGCTATAAATATTTTAGAGAGCGCGATACTGAATGAAAGATCTGGAACAATTATTGGCAGGCTTTTATGAAACGTTTATATGGCATGGCCCTTGGTTGTTTAGTTTTTTCCATATCCGCGGTATTAGTGCATAACACTTTTCTACTTAATGATTATCGAGCGGAAACATCGGTTCAAAAAGTAGAAATTTTAATTGAACCTGGTGATAGCGGAACTGAAATAGCTCAGAAACTTTATGAATCAGGTGTTATAAAAGCTAGCAAAGTTTTTTACAAAATTGCGATCAATGAAAAGCGCTCTAAATCAATTTCTCCAGGAGTTCATGAGATAGATATGAAAATATCATCTCGAGCAGCTTTTGAACAACTTCTTGATAGTAAACGCAATCGTGGTTTGTTTGGTTTTAAAGAGGGTTTAAGAAAAAATGAAATATTAGATCTCCTATCAAAATCAAATTTAGTTCAAGGTAAATTATCAAAAAATGTGAAACCTGATGAAAAATACAACACTAATAATCTAGAAGGCTTTCTGTTTCCCGCACAATACGCATTTGTGCCTGGTTTGAATATGGATGATGCAGTCGGGCAAATGGTTGATCGTTTTAATCTAGCAGCTAAAGCCAGCAAGATAGATCAAGGATATAACGACTTCAGCCCCTATGAGCTTTTAATAATTGCTTCTATGTTACAAGCCGAAGGTGATGAGCAGGATTTCGCAAAGATTTCTCGAGTTATTTATAACAGATTAAAGATTGGTATGCCTTTACAAATAAATGCCACGATAGATTATGCGATGAATTTAAGAGGAAAAATTAGGTTGCCATATAAATTACTTGAAATAAAATCGCCGTACAACACATACCGAAATCGTGGATTGCCTCCAGGCCCCATTGGAAATCCCGGACAGGCTGCGTTAGAAGCTGCAGTAAATCCTGCAAAAGGGGAGTGGCTTTACTATGTGACAGTGAAACCTAGTGATACTAGATTCACTAAATCTTTTGATGAGTTTCTGATATGGGTAAGTGAATTTAAGAAAAACGAAAAGGCAGGTTTATTCAATGATTAAGTTGGCAGTGGCTGGTTTGCCAATTAGCCATTCTCTCTCACCTTTATTACATTCCACTGCTTATAAAATACTTGGGATCGAGGCAGATTTCTCAACTGCTGAAATAAGTGAAGATAAGTTTGGTGATTTCTATTTCGAAGCAAAAAAATCAGGATTTAGAGGCCTTGCTTTAACTATGCCACTTAAGGAAATTTCAATTGGTTTTGTCGATAGAGTCGATCCAGTCGCCAAACAGATTACCTCTGTAAACACAATAATCTTTGAATCCACTGGAAGTATTGGTTTATCTACCGATTTGCTGGCTTTTAAGAACCTACTTAAACCGTATCTTGGTAAGAAGATAGCAATTCTTGGGGCAGGTGGAACGGCTCGCGCTGCAATCGGTGCTTTAAGAGGAAGTGGTTCAGAACTTTCAATCTTAACTAGATCGATGAATCGCCACGATCAATTACATGCTGCGGCCGTTGATCTAGATATCGAGTTTTTGGATTGGCATCGATTTGAGGAGATTCAAGACAGAGATTTAATTATTTCCACCACTCCTGCGGGTGCCACAGATGGTCTTTCTATAATCTCAACAAAAGCAGATTTTTTCGAAGTGATTTATCATCCTTGGCCTACTGAGTTAGCAAAGAGATACCAGAATCTAGGTAGAAATGTAATAGGCGGGTTATCTCTGCTAGTTGAGCAAGCTTTATTCCAGATAAATTATTTTTCACAAAAAGAGTTTGATTTTGATGATATGAGGAAAGAATTACTTAAAGTCGCGAATGCGGCAATCAAGGGTTAATCCACAACCATACTTTTAAGCATTTTAAGTCCCTAGCATGATGCGGTGGCAATTGAATTAGCTCTATTGGTGATGATGATTTGGGTGTCATGGTTTGATATACGTTTTCATTTAATTAGGAACATTGATTTAGTGATAATTTGTATTTTACTCATACCAAATTTCAATAATTGGTTTTTTGGTTGCTTAAATCTTTTTTTATACTTAGTAATTAACGTAATAGCTAAAGGTGGAATAGGTTCAGGGGATATAAAGTTATCGTTCTTATTAGCCTTACAACTGAACTCATTCCCCTCTTTGCTAAATTCTCTCTCCTTTACATGGATTCTTGGAGGCCTTTTTGCATTAATTAATAGATCACCCGCCATTGCCTTTGCGCCATTTATGATCTGTGGAACCTATTTAGCAAGAATTCTCTGAATAATTTGGTTAAATTGGCGGTGAGATAAGTATCTGATCTGAGAGAATACTCTTCTAAATAATGATTAGGGGAGTCTTGTGATTCGGTGGCTAACTGCAGGTGAATCACACGGACCTGCTCTTTCAGCAATTATTGAAGGAATTCCTGCGCATGTTCTCATCACCAGTAAAGACATTGATGCAGATCTATCGCGTCGCAGATTAGGTTTCGGTAGAGGTGCTCGTCAGAATTTTGAAGCTGACAAAATAACCATCACCGGCGGAATTCGACTAGGTGTCACGCAGGGTGGTCCAATTGCAATTCAAATTGCGAACTCAGAGTGGCCCAAATGGGAAAAAGTGATGAGTGCAGATCCTGTTCCTGAAGATGAAATTAAAGATCTAGCTAGAAACGCCCCTTTAACTAGGCCACGTCCGGGACATGCAGATTTAGTGGGAATGCAAAAATTTAATTTTTCTGATGCGAGACCAGTTTTAGAGAGGGCTAGTGCAAGAGAGACGGCATCAAGAGTTGCACTGGGTGCTGTGGCTCGTGCATTTCTCAAGCAGTCAGTTGGAATTGAAATATTAAGTCATGTGATTTCAATTGGAGAGGTGAGTGTGCCTGAGAATTATTCATTACCGACAATCACTGATCGAAATCGAATTGATGAAAATCCGGTGCGATGCGCTGATCAAAAAGTAAGCGAAGCAATTGTTAAAGAAATTGAAGCGGCTCATCGTGATGGCGACACACTTGGTGGTGTTGTTGAAGTTTTAGCGTATAACTTGCCGCCGGGTTTAGGTTCATACACTCATTGGGATAAACGTTTAGATGCAAAACTAGCTGGGGCAATGATGGGTATCCAAGCGATTAAAGGTGTCGAAATTGGTGACGGTTTTACAACTGCAAAGCGCCGGGGCACGGTTGCTCATGATGAAATTGAGAAGAATGCTAAAGGTGAAATCGCAAGGCGAACTGATCGCGCAGGTGGCACTGAAGGTGGAGTTAGTAATGGAGAAATTTTAAGAGTTAAGGTTGCAATGAAACCTATATCTACTGTTCCAAAAGCTTTGGACACAATAGATGTTGCAACTGGTGAGCCAGCTAAGGCAATTAACCAACGCTCAGATGTGTGCGCTGTTCCTGCAGCTGGGATCGTTGCAGAGGCTATGGCGGCTTTAGTACTAGCAGATGCAGTGCTTGAAAAGTTTGGTGGCGATAGTTTGCAGGAGACAAAGCGAAACTTTGAAAACTACATTAAAACTTTAGATATTAAGTAATGCTTACGAAAATTGTGTTAATCGGCCCGCCAGGTGCTGGTAAGTCCTCAGTGGGTCGAGCCTTATCTAAAGAGCTATCTATGCCATTTATTGATAGTGATAGTGAGATAGAAAAAGTTGCAGGTAAAACGATTTCGGAAATATTTGTAGATGATGGTGAGCAGGTATTTCGTAAAATGGAAGTTGAGATTGTTAGCAAACTACTCACAGACTTTACGGGAGTCATTGCATTAGGCGGTGGAGCTCCAATTACTTTGGAAACTCAACAGAAATTAGACTCAAGTGACTTTCCTATAATATTTATCGACGTTTCGATTTCACAAGCTGCAAATAGAGTTGGATTTAATAAGGATAGACCTCTTCTTTTGATAAATCCTCGCCAGCAGTGGCTGAATTTAATGAATGATCGACGGCCTATATATGAGCGACTCGCAAGTGAAATAGTATCTTCTGACAATAAAAAACCAGTAGAAGTTGCCAAAATTATTAGTGAAAAGCTAAAGAGTAAATTATGAGATTAATAAAGGTGAAAGCGGAACATAACTACGAAGTTGAAATAGGAGTGCGGTACTCAAGCGCAATTAAGCAAATATGTAGTAGCCATAATAAGGTATTGCTATTGGCTCCAGTCTCCCTTATTAAGCAATATAAATTAAAAGAGTCGAAGAATTTATTCTTACTTTCAACTCCAAACGGAGAGAGCCAAAAGAACTCTAAGTTCTTAGAACTTATTTGGAAAAAAGCTGCATCAGCTGGAATTGAGAGAACTGATGCCATTATTGGATTTGGTGGGGGAGCAACAACAGATGTAGCTGGGTTTGCAGCTGCCACATGGTTAAGGGGAATAAATTGGTATGCGATACCAACATCACTTGCAGGCATGGTGGATGCGGGCATCGGCGGAAAAACTGGAATCAATTCTGCTGCTGGAAAAAACTTAATTGGATCTTTCTACTCCCCGAAAAAAGTATTTATCGATCCCGACTTTTTAGACAGTCTGCCTAAACGTGATATTTCTGCTGGTATGGCAGAAGTGATTAAATGCGGCTTTATTTCTGATTACAAGATTCTTAATCTTGTTCAGGACGATTTCTTGGATTATCCACAGTTAATTTCTCGTGCAGTTAAGGTAAAAGCAGATGTGGTTTCAAAAGATTTTAAAGAAAGCAAACTTCGCGAGATTTTAAACTACGGTCATACCTTAGGACATGCAATTGAAAAAGATAGTAAATATAAACTACGCCATGGCGAAGCGGTGAGTATTGGGATGGTATTTGCCGCGGAGTTGAGTAAAGAGTTAGCTGATTTATCACAGGATGCTGTATCGCTCCATCGTGAATTGCTGGCCAACTTTAATTTACCTTTAACCTACGGCAAAAATCGATGGAATAGTTTGTCTGTGTTGCTGATGCAGGATAAAAAGGTTAAACAGTCCAGGTTACGTTTTATTGGAATTAATAGAATTGGAAAACCAGTCTGGTTGGAAGATGTTTCATTGAGCACCCTTGCAAAGGTATATGAGAGAATAAGCAAATGAAGATATTGATTCTAAATGGCCCAAATCTCTCACGCCTTGATCTGCGTGAAAAAAGTTACTATGGAGATCTTGATTATGCCGGCCTGAAGAAAGCAATTGAGGAAAAAGCAAAATCTTTGGGGATTGATGTTGATGTTAAGCAGAGCGATAGTGAAAGTGAATTAATCTCTTTCTTACATGAGGCTGCTGACAAAAAACAACCAGTGATATTTAATCCCGCAGCTTTCACTCATTATTCTTATGCGATTCGGGATGCAGTGACAATGCTAAAAGCACCAGTTATAGAAGTGCACCTATCTAACCCACTCTCTCGCGAAGAGTTTCGCCATACCTCAGTTATTAGTGGGGTTGTAAATGGAACAATTGCTGGGTTTGGTGTTGAGAGCTATCACCTTGCGCTAATTGCGATGCAAAAACTACTTGGCTAACAAGGTAGGCTAGGGCAATAATTTTCTGGTAAATATCAGAGTTAGTAACCTTTAGACGGGATTAAAATGGCAACAACAAACGATCTTAAAAATGGTATGACGCTTAATATTGATGGTCAGCTTTGGAATGTTGTTGAGTTTCAACATGTAAAGCCTGGTAAAGGCGGAGCATTTGTACGTACAAAGATGAAATCAGTGCTTTCTGGCAAGGTTGTTGAAAAAACACTGAATGCTGGAGTAAAGGTTGAAGTCGCTTCAGTTGAAAAGCGAGATATGCAATTTCTTTATAAAGATGGTGAAGATTTTATGTTTATGGATTCGACTAACTATGACCAAATTAGAATTAGTAAAGAAACCGTTGGAGATGCTGTTGATTACATGTTAGAAAACACCGACGCAATTGTGGCAATGCATGAAGGAAATCCACTTTTTATAGAATTACCAGCATCTGTTGAGTTAAAAATTACTTACACCGAACCAGGTTTACAAGGCGATAGATCATCCGGTGGCACAAAGCCTGCAACTGTTGAAACTGGAATAACTGTTCAGGTTCCACTTTTTATTAAACAAGATGAAAAAGTCTTAGTTGATACCCGCACCGGTGCATATCTAGGCCGAGCAAACTAATAGTGTCCGCGCGTAGTAAAGCTCGAAAAAGAGCGCTTGATTTTTTATATGAAGCAGATATAAAAAAAGTCCAAGCCGCAGAGCTTTTCGGGGCTCGAGGAGCTTCTGAACTATCGCAAGAGCCCTATGTATTAACTCTTTTATCCGGAGTAGCCGAGCATATAAACAAGATAGATGAATTAATCATCACATATGCGCAGGGTTGGGATATGGATCGAATGCCACCGATTGATCGCAATATATTAAGGATTGCAATTTATGAAATTCTTTGGGCAGCAGATATCGATCTACAAGTAGCTTGTGATGAAGCAGTTGAACTAGCAAAATCTATTTCAACCGATGAATCCTCTAGTTATATAAATGGTGTTTTAGGCCGAATCATTAAACTAAAGGATTCAATAGCAATCTAGGCTCTAAGTAAGCTCAGATTTTCTAATTCAGTCAGTAATTCAGGTTCTGCCTGCTGGAGTAACATCGCTAGAAACTGTAAATCATTTACTCGCACTGTCAGCACCTGACCGTTCCAATCTTTGCGTCTATCACAAATACCTCGCACAAATCTTTGAATCACAGATGAGTACTCACTTTGTACTGTCGACAATTTAACCAGGTCAATTGCGATACTACGAGTGCTCACTTGCGGTGGTATATCAGGGAATAACTCTGATACTGGTACTTGATAAAATTCCATAAGCGAAATAGCTTTCTTTAGAGAGATTGCTCGGTCTGCCCTTTCGTAAGAGCCGATAACAACCGCTTTCCACTTACCATTTGAGTTTCGCTCCACATCTTGCAAGCTCCACCCTTTAGATTTTCTGATTATTCTTAGTCGATCTGCTGGGATATTTTTATTCATTACAGCAGGCTAACCACACCGAGATTTTGATGATTTTAGATATCCACAGATCATCTGATAGCATTCGGCGATTCCTTTAACGATCCGTCCCGAGAGGCGGCGAAGGAGAAGTAAATGGGTATTTTGCTATCAAGTGGCGACATAGATCGCGCACTTAAACGTATTTCACATGAAATCATTGAACATAATCAAGGCATTACTAATTTAGTCTTAATGGGCATTCCTACCCGTGGAGCATTTCTCGCTGATCGAATCTCAACATTTATTTCTGGGATAGAAGGAGAAGTTGCCACTGGAGTTCTAGATATAACCCTGCACCGTGATGACTTAAGGCTTCGTCCTCCTAAACCATTACTACCAACTAGGGTGCCAACTGGGGGTATTGAAGGTAAAGACTTAGTCATAATCGATGATGTTCTCTTTTCAGGCCGCACGATTAGAGCAGCACTTGATGCTATTGGAGAGTTAGGACGACCTAGAAGTGTTCAGCTAGCTGTTTTAGTCGACCGTGGCCATCGAGAGCTACCAATTCGGGCGGATTATGTTGGAAAAAATATTCCAACTGCAAAGAGTGAGAATGTAAAAGTTCATCTCAGCGAGTACGACAAAGAAGATCTTGTGGAGTTAATTAAATGATCACAGGCCACCTTCTATCAGCAGCCGACCTCACGAAAGATGAGGCGCTAAATTTATTGGCCACTGCTAAGGAATTAGCTGCGATTACCGATGGACCAAATAAAAAACTCCCAACCTTGCGTGGTAAAACAGTGGTTAATTTATTCTTTGAAGACTCCACAAGAACACGTATTAGCTTTGAAACAGCTGCAAAGAGATTATCAGCTGATGTGATTAATTTTTCGGCAAAAGGATCATCGATTAGTAAGGGTGAGAGTCTTAAAGACACTGCTCAAACCTTGCAAGCTATGGGAGCAGATGCGGTAGTAATTAGGCATGGAAGCAGTGGGGCAGCAAAGCGACTTGCAGACACACAATGGATTCAAGCAGCTGTTATTAACGCAGGTGATGGCACTCATGAGCACCCAACGCAGGCTTTACTTGATGCTTTTACAATCAAACAGCATCTAGCTGAAAATAAGAAAGATTTATCTGGACTTAGAGTATTAATTGTTGGAGATATTCTTCACTCTAGAGTTGCTCGCAGTAATGTTTTACTTCTGACTAAATTAGGTGCAGAGGTAGTCTTAGTAGCGCCGCCAACATTACTGCCTGTTGGCGTGAGTGATTGGGCAGTTACCGTCTCTTATGACCTTGATAGTGAAATTGAAAAATGTGATGTTGTTATGATGCTAAGAATTCAACTAGAGCGAATGGCGGATTCATTCTTTCCAACTGAGCGCGAATACTCTCGTAGATATGGATTAAATAATTCAAGGCTTATGAAACTAAAGAAGAATGCAATTGTCATGCACCCAGGTCCAATGAATCGGGGATTGGAAATTTCAGCTGATAGCGCAGATGATCTTAAGTCTGTAATTGTTGATCAAGTAAAGAATGGTGTTTCGGTTCGAATGGCCGTTTTGTATGAACTTCTAGGTGGCGCTGCATTGGCGGGTAATAAATGATAAAAATTGTAAATGCCAAATTAGCTGATGGAAGTATGGTTGATGTTGAAATTCAAAACAACTTGATTTCAAAAGTTAGTAAATCTAGTGGCGCTAAGTCTGGTGAAGTCCTTGATGCAACAGGCAAAATGCTGCTTCCAGGATTAGTTGATCTTCATACACACCTGCGTGAGCCAGGGCGAGAAGATGCAGAAACAGTTTTATCTGGCAGCACATCAGCTGTAGCTGGTGGATACACCGCGATATCTTCAATGGCAAATACAAACCCAGTTGCTGACACTGCTGGAGTGGTTGAACAAATATATAGATTAGGTAAGGAAGCTGGTTTGTGCGACGTAAATCCAATTGGCGCAGTTACAAAGGGGATTAAAGGAGAACAATTAGCTGAACTCGGCGCTATGGCTGATTCAATAGCAGCTGTAAGAATATTTAGTGATGATGGGAACTGTGTTGCCGATCCGCTGATTATGCGTAGAGCTTTAGAGTATGTAAAAACTTATAACGGCATCATCGCGCAACATGCACAAGATCCAAGACTGACAGTAAATGCTCAAATGAACGAAGGAAGTGTTTCAGC
>Ga0209550_10004934_pt1 | contig 12601 bp, 11 predicted proteins | sample LauGreSuBDMM15SN_2_FD_187567 | JGI IMG/M metagenome (GOLD analysis project Ga0209550, IMG submission 187567) | Freshwater lake microbial communities from Lake Michigan, USA - Su13.BD.MM15.SN (SPAdes) (version 5) | ecosystem: Environmental > Aquatic > Freshwater > Lake | place: Lake Michigan... | reverse complement strand
TTTACCGGCAATTGCATCAGGCAGTGTTGCCTTTTGAATAGGGAATGGTTTTTCAATTCCGCCAGCGTGCAGCACCTTAGTAAGTGCAGGGTTAACGCCCAAATCTTTAAATGACATAAATCAACCTAACAAGACATGATGCGCGTCTTGGTGGTGATTTGAGATTAAGACTCGCAAGGCACTTACAAATTGTAAGAACATGGACTTGAATAAAGTATATCTGGTTAACAACAAATGTTCAAAACGATTGTCCTAAACAACCTAATTTGAGTGATATCTCCCATAGACTATTGTGAGACATCTCCGAGCTACAAATAGATAGTAAATTTGGAAATTTCTTTCTGCCAATAAAGTATATTGCTTCTCTACCACGCAAACTTTCAAATAGAATAGCTTTAGATTAAATATAGGTGGTTTAAAGGATCATTCGATATTCAATTTTTTGCACAAAATTATAGGAAAGAACCTAATTTCAATTGCTAGTATAATCTTATTCCAATTTCTATTAAATGGATTGTGCTATAGCAATTATCCACACTTAGATTAAGAAGTATAAAACTATCTCTTAGAATTTTCAGTCAGATTAAATATGCTCTCTTTAATTTCTTCGATATTTGTGTAATATACTTGCTCAAGAATAGTAGAAGTTGGTGCTGGAGAACTTGGTAATGTAATTCGAATTGGAGATTTTTTCAGATAGGCAAATCCAGATTCGCAAACATTACTGATAATTTCAGCAGAAATACCGCTGTTCTTCCATGCGGCGTCGACCACCAAAAGTTTCCCAGTTTTTTTAATTGACTCCAAGATAATTTCAGTATGAAGTGGTTGCAAAACTCGCAAATCAATCAAATCTACAGTAATTTTTTCCTCTTTTAGATCTATAAGTGCTTTTTGACAGAGATTTGTAGAAAATCCGGTCGAGACAATCGTTAAGTCATTTCCTTTAGTTATTAGCTTAGGTTTTTCTTCAGAAAGTGGTGGATATGCTGTTTTGATTTCAAATTCTTCTTCTTCGTCGTAACTCCATCTATCTTCAATAAATATTACTGGATCTGGGGATTCAAGGCTTTGAATTAATAGTTGGTATGCATCGCTTGGGGAACTTGGCATCACTACTCGCAAACCTGGAATGTGCGAGAACCAGCTTTGCAGAGCTTGAGAATGTTGTGCACCTTGCTCGCCACCTCTATTTATTATGGTCCGAATAGTAAGCGGAATAGGAGATTTATAATTTAGAGAATAACGCCATTTAGAAGCTGCATTTACTATTGAATCCATTGCTAAAATCATAAAATCCATACGAGGATGAATAACTAGTGCCGGAGTTCCAGTAATTGCTGCGCCTAGAGCAAGACCAGTTACGCCATTTTCTGATACTGGCGTATCAATAACTCTTTGCCTCCCATATTTAGATTCAAGACCATCCATCGAAGAACCCACATAGAATGGCGACCATACTCCTTGCCCCAAAACTACTAACTTTTCTTGTTTGGATAATGAATCATCAATAGCCTGTCTTATCGCCTCAACATATTTCATATTTTTGCCTCATAATAAACATTTTTATCCAAATCCGTAACACTTGGATAATCCGCTTCGGTTGCGCGCTGCCATTCGCTTTCAACGTATAGCGAAACTTTTTTTTCGATTTCAAATATCATTTCAACTGGACTATCGTTTTGCGAGACCAAGTAATTCGAAAAATTCTTAACTGGGTCTCGCTCCGACCATATTTCTAAATCTTTTTTCCTGTTATAGCCAATCATCTCATCTACTTCAAACCCTACATGACCGAACAATCTATATGTAAAAGCTTCGATAAATCCTGGTTTTCTTGTCTGGCGGATTTCAGATATCAATTTCTTAGATTCTTTTTCTACCTCATTTAAATTATTCCCATCCATTGCCAGATACCTAATTTTATTTGCGATTGCGAATCTACTAATTTCATGATTTGGTTGTCTTTCTGAAATATGCAAATGAGATGAAAATAAGTTATTCTCGCAGACGAATAGTATTGGTAGCTCCATTATTGCAGCCAAATTAAGTGCCTCATGAAATACACCTTCCTCTGCTGCGCCATCTCCAAAGTAACTGACCGAGATGCTGGAGTTATTGGAAATCTTGCAAGTTAATGCTCCGCCTAATGCAATGGGAATTGTTCCTGCAACTATTGGCATCGACCCAATAAATCCATTTTCTGGTGAAGTGATGTGCATTGAACCACCTTTGCCACCTGAGCAACCATCAGATTTACCCAGTATTTCTGCAAAAAGTTTAAACAGTGACCCTCCTAAAGCTAAATAATGAGCGTGTGATCGATGATTACCAAAAATAAAATCTGATTTTTGGAGATTTTTAGATATACCTACAGCTATCGCCTCTTGACCTATTCCAAGATGGATTGGGGTATTAAACTGTTTTTTTGACGCCTTATCAGCCAATAATAATTCAGCTTTTCTAATAATTAGTAACATTTCAAAATCTTTAATATTTTGATCTGAACTAAAATTAAACATTTTTTTACTTATTTAACTTTTTAGAATAAAAATCTTTAATACACCCAGATACATAATTTACCTGCTCTAAATTCATGTATTGATTCATTGGCAACATCAACATTCTAGATATTATGCGCCTTGCATTTGATAAGTCACGTACTTTAATGCCTGATAGACCGAATTCATGAACCCCTTTTCCTCCCCATTGGATGAGCGTGCCTACTCCGCAGTTTGCTAAATATTCTTTAAGCTCATCTCGTGACTTTGCTTCGATCTCATAATTTTGATATGAATCATAATGATCTTTATTTCCAGCAACTTGCTGCGGAAGAATTATCTCTTCACAATCCGATAAATTATTAAAATAGGTATTTGCAATAAGCCTACGCTGGTCAATATTCTCCTTCAAAACGGCCAATTTGGAATTCAACACCGCCGCTTGCAAGTTATCTAGTCTTGAATTGAAACCCCATTCCACAACCAAATTGTCTTCGTTGCGACCATGGCTTCTTAGTAATCTAATTTTTCGATATATTTCTTCACTATCTGTAACTATTCCACCACCATCACCAAGACAACCAAGAATCTTGGCTGGGAAAAAACTTAAAGTTCCTAAATCTCCAAATGTTCCTGCCATTTTACCGTTCAATCTTGCGCCTAAACCTTGTGCATTATCCTCAACAATTTTCAAAGAATACTTCTTAGCTATTATTTCGATTTCGTCCAACGGGGCTGCCCGCCCATTTAGATTTACCGGTATTACAGCTTTGGTATTTGGAGTTATCGCTTCTTCGATCGCTTGTGGTGAAATTAAGTGATCGTCAGCAATATCAACCAAGACTGGGGTTGCACCCACTGCCCATACTGCATCTGCAGTTGCAACGTATGTATGAGTTGGTAAAATTACTTCATCGCCTCTATTAACACCTGCCGCAATTAAGCCAAGCCAAATTGCATCGGTTCCATTACCTACCCCAACACAGAATTTTGATTCTGTGAATTTCGCCATATTTTTTTCAAATTCCTCTAGATCGCTTCTTAAAATAAAATCTGCGCGCTCCAAAACTGAATTTAACGCTTTTGAATAAATTGGGTAATCAGTTTTATGCAATTCAGTGTAATCAAAAAATGGTACCTTCATTTTATTCCTTTTCTAAATACGGCATCGATTTTATAATATTAGAAAAGTTTAAATTAGCTTTTTCGTAGTCTGCATGAGTTCCTATATCTATCCAATAATATGGTCCATCACTTCTGAATGCAACAACCTTTTCTTTCGCTTTAATTAGTCTTTTAATCAAAATATTAACATCAATCTTTTCATTTTTTTCAATAAAATCTAACGCCCTAGAGGAGTACACGTATGCTCCTATATTGTCTAAATGCGTTGATACTGGTTTCTCTATAAAATCCGTAATGTTGGAAAGCTCGTCAATTGTTATAGAGCCTAGAGGTAGCTGATATTCGGTTTGTCTAACTCCCACAGTTAGGCATGATTGCATTTCAATATGACTTTTGTACATTTGCCTCATATTTAAAGTGGTAAGAATGTCACCATTAATAACAAAAAAATCTTCTTCTGCTGGATTTACGGCTTTTAGCGGACCGCTTGTTCCTAGGGGTGAACTCTCGTGCACAAAATCAAAATTTGGAAATCCTGCTGACCCTTCTTTGCTTTCTAAAAAAAGCTTAATGATTCCAGAAAGGTGTCCGAGTGACACTGTGACATTATCAAAACCGTAATACTTTAGTTGCTTAGAGATAATTTCAATTATTGGAATTTCGCCAATTGGCAACATCGGTTTAGGCATCACAATTGTATAAGGCAAAAGTCGGGTCCCTTTGCCGCCTGCAAGTATTACAGCTCTGTTCATTCTAGGTTGCATAACTTTCTGATTCGCTGAATAGATGACTACTAGTTTTCTGCCACTCAAAAGTTCTTCTAAGGCCTTCTTTAAAGTCTACTTTATGCTTCCAATTTAATTTTTTCTCAGCTAATGATGGGTCCGATAGGAGTATTTGTACCTCACTTTTTTCTGGCCTTAGTCTGAGCTTATCTGAAATAATCTCTGCCTTTATGCCTGAAATCTCTTCACAAATTTTAATCACTTCTTCAACTGAGTAAGCAATGCCTGTTCCTAATTGAATTGTATTCCCAAATTCCTTGTCTTCTTTAGCCATCAAAACTATTGCCTCAGCAGTATCACTCACATAAGTAAAATCGCGTTTAGGTGCGAGACTTCCTACATTAACTCTTCCTTTATTGAATATAAATTGATTGATTACTGCAGGAATTACGGCCCTCATAGATTGTCTTGGACCGAACGTATTAAATGGTCTAAGAATATTTACACTTGTATCAAATGATTTATAATAAGAAATGCAAAGTTGATCTGCCGCTGATTTTGACGCCGCATATGGAGATTGAGGATTAATAGTGTGTGTTTCAAGAATTGGGGTTGATTTTGGGGTTCCATAAACTTCACTTGTGGAAATTTGTACTAGCTTAATCCCATTTGCTTTTTCTTTTTTAATTGCCTCTAAAATATTTAGAGTGCCAAGTAGATTAGTATTAATATATGACCGAGGCGCAACGTAACTATACGGTATGGCAATCAGAGCGGCTAGGTTAATTACAACTTCATTTCCAGATATGAAGTTAGTAATCTGTTCAGTATCGGTAATGTCTCCAAAAACAACTTTAAATGATTTATTAATTTCTGGATTTACATCCTTCAACCAGCCACGATCATTTCTGCCGTTGTAATGTACTAAAGCCGTAACTTCAAATTTTGCCCTTACTAAAGATTCAACAACGTGACTTCCAATAAAACCGGAAGCCCCAGTTACTAAAACTCTGGTGCCCACTAGCTACACATTCCTTTAGAAATCATGCTAAGACAATACACTAATCGTTCTATTTGTTCGCTTTCTTGCCTCTTGATCTAATTGCATTAAGTCAATGAACGTATAAAACTTGCTCTGTTTTTTTCTATAATTTCGCTGTTTATGGAGCCCAGTAAGTGCAAGTCCACTTTCTTACCACTCCATTTTTTCACAAAGTTCAGAAAATCATCTTTATTCAAGAGCTGTAAAGAATTATGATCAAAAATAATTTGAAAGAAAAAGTCATCACTCTTATCGAATGCAGAATCTTCGTAAGCACCAATAGTAGGAAGTCCATTTGCTAGATAAGTTCTAGATTTTAATGGCGCTGCTTGTTTCAGATTTAAACTATCTATCGCTAGGGTAGAAATTCCAAAATCCATAGTTCTCAAAAATGATATTAAGTCTTGATCGTACATGGGATTATGCCAATACACATTTTGAAAATCTGTACCTTTCAATCCTACTATATGGAAATTGAATTTAGGAAAACTTTTTGCTAGTGCAAATAATAAATCTACTCCATTCCATTTAAATGCATCACTGGCCAAAAAAACAAAGCTGCTTTGCTTCGCAGTTTCGCGCGTATAAATTACTGGCTCAACTGTTTTACTATCAATCTTGATTGAGTTTGTGAACACTCGTGTTTTGTTTTTGATTTTTAGTGATTGAAGCTCTTTCAACTCCTCTGTGACGGAACAAGCTCCGACTATATACTTAGAAATAAAAATATTTTGTAACCAGTATATTAACCAAAAAAGAGATGACTTTTTTTTGTAATACTCTTTGTTATTTGTGTTTATTTCGATTACTGTTGGTTTGAGCACAATAGAAATTAGCTCAAAAAATTCCCATATTGCAAGTCTGCGATATACTAAATTAATATCTTTACTTCTAATTACAGTAAAAGAACAATAAGTTCTAGCTAGAATTCTTTGAAGAAAATTGGAATAAGTAAAAACTTTATTTGTTTTTTTTGCCCATTCGTTTCTATTTTTACTTGGTGTAATTATATAAAGATTCACATTCAATCCATTTTTGCGCCAAACAGATATTTGTTCCTGTATTTTTTGGGGCGCTCCCGTGTTGGGATTGCCCTTCCAATCTACAATATATGCAATTTGCAATTTCATTCCAATCACTACGAGAGATACCGAATACATTATTGCATTCTTACAACTAATTACAGAATGCTGGGGTATATGATTAAGTGGTGAAAATATTATATTTGGCACCAAGTAATAGCATTCACACAAAGCGGTGGTTAGAACGGGCTTCAAAAAGCGGTATCGACGTGTATCTGTACGATCAAATAATTGGGTTAAATGACTCTGGGCCTAGTAGCTCTAGGTATTGCTTACCCGATCGAAGAATTTATAGAAGTCTCTGGATTTTCTCTCCGATAGTTATTTTTTTCGGCCATTACTCCTATTTAAAGAAAATTCTTAGAGACAATCAGTTTGATTTGATTCACGGACACTGGTTATTTGATATTTCTATGTTGGCCGCTACGTTTCAACCAAATTTGAAAATGATTATTACTCCTTGGGGTTCAGATGTGCAATATAGCCCGAAAAATTCTAAATTGAGGGCTATGAAGATATGGGTGAATAAATTAATCATTAAAAGATTGGCCCATAAATCTATTGCGGTTTGCTGTGACTCTGAAGTTCAAGCACAGATATTATTAAAAGCAGGTTCTACTCGGGATAAGATAAATATTATTTATTTTGGTACCGATACTAATATTTTTAAACCAGAAAATCGAAACATCGCACTTCGTTCAAAATATGGTGCAGAAGAAGACAATATCTTAGTAATATCAAATAGGTCTCATGAGGAAATATATGACTTACAAACATTTATTCTTGCAGCTAAAATTGCATATATTGATAATCCAAAACTTAGATATGTGCTGGCTGGAAGTGGATCGTTAACTGATACTTTAAAACAAAAAATTTCAGAAATAGATATGGAAGATTATTTTTATCTTCCGGGCAGGATGTCAGATGAGGAATTTGCTTCTTCTACAGCTAGTTGTGATATTTATGTTTCCACATCAAAATCTGATGGTGGTTTAGCGGCTAGCACTGCCGAAGCCATGGCTTGCGGTTTGCCAGTACTAATTTCTAACTTTGGAGAAAATGCAAATTGGCTACGAAATGAGGCTGCTGGGTATGCTTTTGGTATCGGAGATCCAATTAAATTAGCTGAGTTGATTACCAAGTTAAGTTTTGATTCAGATTTAAGACGTCAGATGGGGACAAAAGGAAGAAATATTATTGAAAAAGACAATAATTCCACAGTTGAGTGGAATAAGGTTTTAAGTTTATACCGGAGTTTAGTTTAATTGGTAGTCAGCTTATAGTTGTGTTTTTTATGTAAGTATAGTTTATACATCAAGCGTTTTATTCTAAGTATGAACCGTTTACTTAATTCATGTTTGTGATTTGTCGTAATTCTAAAAAAGGCATTGGCTTTTTCAAATGCAGGTCTATTTTTAATAACATGAAGTAAATTCATAAACTCTGATGAAAGATGCCAGCTTTCAGATAATGCGAGTCTAATTAGAAAATTTGGCTCCAACAAAACAGTTTTTTCTTTAATCCAAATCCTTTCTTCACCTTGTTGAGGCAAATCATGAGCAATTTTATTGATCCTTAAAAAATGTGATATCCAAACAATTTGTTTTGGAATATTGGTATTAAAAATGGATTGCTTACTAAAATTATTTTGGTGCATTCTGTATTGAATTACTTGTTCATCAATATTTGCTAAATTTGATTCCTCTAACACTCTGATCCATAAATCAAGATCTGGTGCACTTAAATCCCTATATCCCCCTAGAAAAATTATGAATTCACGTCGATAAGTGGTGGCTGGATGGGCAAGTTGAACCATTTCAAAAATATTTCTTCGTATTTTTGTGGGAGAGCAGTTATATTTCTTTTCTCCAATAACATTGCCATTTTCGTTTATCAACTGAATGTGTCCACCTACACCCACTATGTCTGGATTTTCTTCCAGAAACTCAATTTGATTTTTTAAACGGTCAGGCAACATAACATCATCAGAGTCGATGATTGCTACAAAATCACCAATTGCTTTATCAAGACCAAGGTTAGTTGCATGTACGACCCCTGGAATTTGTGATTCAAATATTTGCAAATTAATTTTGGTTGCGTTGAGCAATTCTAATATTATCTCTTTTTTCTCAAGCCTGTCGAGTACTAAAATAATTTCTATCAAATTATGATCGAATGTTTGGTTCTCAATGCTTTTGATGGTTTCTCGCAAATATGTGGAAGAATTGCACGCAATGAGTACGCTTACCGTGATTTTTCTCATTTTTGTTTAAACCTTGTGTTCAAATTAAATTTCAGCTTAATTCTCCTACAATTATTGCTAATATTATGGTAAATGTTAAAATTCAAAAGGCTGGTATTTAGGGGTAATATCAATGCGGCCTTTCTAATTATAATTTTAGCACCAATTGTTATTCAAATAGGTTCCAAACTGACTTCTTTGCCTGGTTACAATAGTATAAATGGAATAGCTTACAAAGATGCCGTAAATTGGGAGCTTTGCTCGAAGGCTTTAGCTATTTATGGTCAGTTCCCAAACAATATTAATGATTGGTGTTTACGGCGCCCTATTCACATAGAAATCGTTAGTATAATTTATAGAATTCTTAATTCATTTGATTTGCTTTATTTTTGTTCATCATTATTATTCTCAATAACGTTATTTTTTCTTTTTAAATACTTAACACAAGTTTTTTCTTTCTTAGTATCTATATGTGTAGTCACTGCAAGCTTGTTCTTCTGGGTGATATTTGCAAACAACATGATGCTTAGTGAAACTCTCGCCTTGATTTTGGGCAATGTAGCAAGTATCTATTTATTGAGAAGCATCAAATCTATATCTCTATCAAATATAACAATTTTATATACAACATTGATTTTAGTTGAACTAATAAGACCTGGAAATATTTTGATTTACATAGCTCCAATATTTTTATTAATTAATTTTGCAAAAAAGATAAAGGCTAAAATTTCTATTTTTGTTTTGATGCTATCGGTTCCATTTCTATATGCTTTCATCTTAAAATCTATAGCAAAATTAATGGGGTACAGTTCATATCAATCTGCAGGGAATACATGGGCCACAATATATGGTCTAGCCAACAGTAATTCAACATGGCAAGAGGCTTACGCAATGATCCCTGGTGGTGTTAGAAATTCTGAGATCACCACTAATCAATATTTAAAGAACCGAACTTTAGAAGAATTATCCGATAACCCTTTAAGTATCTTTCAAAGTTTAGTTGAAAACTTTTTCCATATGTTTTCGGATGTTTTTCCCTTTTTCTCTCCCATCAACTTCTTTATTCCAAATTTATTTCAGGCACTATTTTTCTTAATTCAATCTATTTTACTTTTTTTACTTTTTATGAAAATCAAAAAGAATAAGTCTAACTTTGCTTTTAAGTTTTTCTCAATTTTTGTTATTGCGAGCTCTTTGATTTTTTATGCCGCTTCGTGGAAAAGCGAAGCTCCAAGAGCCCTTGCTCCCACGTTGATTTTATTAATCATTACAATTTTTTGTTTTACTCATAAAATTAAACCAAACACATCGTTAACTTTAAAGAGTTTAAACGGGCAAAATAGTTCTAAATCTATCAAGCAAATATCTATTTCTATATTAATCATTTTAATTCCTCTGGTCTTTCTTTCGTCAACTATGTTACTGAACCGGATTCCAGATACCCGCACCTACAACTTAACCGCCGATTGTAAAAGTGAATCGTTTCAGTTTGATTACAAAACAGTTGAGTCGATAGAAATTGATTCTGTACGGTCATTTTCTGTTTTTAGTTGGTCTGAGTTAATCAAGAAACTACCAAGCGGAGTTTTGATTCAAGGTCTTGCTCTAGAAGGAGATCGAATTGATGCTTATACAGTTTTTTTGCCTGACCGTGCACAGGTGGATGCAAAGTTTATTCAATCGACGTGTTTTAGATTCAACGGTGAAAGTATTTATTCCCCAGTCTTACGAGAATTAAATTTTCAAGATGTATCTATTGCTTAATTTTTAATTCTACATAAATTCTGGAAGAAATATATTTCAGAATGAATTCAGGTATATAGCATTCCAACTTTAAAAGCATTTCTATTAATTTACTTCCTGTACGAATTGGTTTTGTTAAACCACCGGTTGCAAAAAAACTCATAGGATGCATATATTCTATTTTGTAAATATGTAACCTGGGTAAGTTGGTAGCCAGTATTTTTTTCCCATTTTTGTGGCAGAATAGAGCTTTAGCAACACCTTGGTCACCTTCTTGAGGGGCAGTTGTATGAAATTCTTGCATTAGATTAAATCTGTATGTTGTTTTTTCATCGTGAAACAATTTATATACTAAATAAGATACGGGTGAGACGTACGGTTCAATAAAAATAGCACGGCCATCCTTTTTTAAAACTCTAGCGATTTCTTGTAGTGCTAAAGCTGGAGAGTTTAAATGATGTAAAACGTCTACTCCAAAAACTATGTCGTACTGTTCATCCATATAAGGTAAATTTTCGGCATCAATACCACCTTTTACATACACATCCTCATCCCAAGATAAACAATCGGTTCTCTCTACTAAATATTGAGGGAGAAAAATTGAACTAATTCCGGCTCCGGCCCCAATTTCTAGTATCTTATCGGATGCAAGAAAATTTCCTGCTATTCTTTCATATAAATCTTTATAGTAAATTTTTTGACTTACTAACTTCGCATTATTAAATTGGGTTTTCAGTTTTTGATTATATTCACTTGACATAAAAGAATGATTTCTTTAGAAATTTATTGGCTGCAAAGCTAAAATAAACCTTGATAGTTGTTTTCAGAAGTTCCACTCCGCCACTCCATCGATTAATGTTAGTTACTCCGTAACTGCGAGCCCTATAGTCAACCACGCAACTCAAAACTTTAATGTTTTTTGATCGGGCAAAAGCTACTAAAGCAAAATCCCCGTACGGATCATTTTTTATCAACCAATTTGGTAACTCACTAAAAATATATCTTGGAAATATTTTTGTTCCGCACAACATATCAGTGGGCTTTGAGCGAACTATCGGACTCCAAATTAATGCAAAAAACCAATTACCAAACCAATTTGCTATCTGCATGGCATCTTTTGAAATGTGTCCCCTCAGTCGGTCTCCGATTACTGCCGATCCCGTTTCCTGAGCCATCGTAATGATTCGTAATGTGTCATCTAATGAAACCGTGCCATCTGCATCCCAGATTAATATCAAATCAGTTGTGCAGATTTTTGATCCAAAAAGTACTGCGTCAAACTTACCTTTTCCTTGCTGTTGAGCAATCTTTACTTTTGTTGGAAATTTATTCTGGATTTCTTGGGCGATTTGCCAAGTATTATCGGTTGAACCGCCTTCAACAATTATTATTTCTGAAATGTTGGCAATGCTCGCAGCTTGTTCAACAACCGAAGTTAGGTGTCCACCTTCGTTTCTTGCAGGGATTATGCAGCCTAAAGTTTTAATAATTCCTCCCACAATTTATGTCTATATAATTCTCGTATAGAAACATCAGATACATACTAGCACTTTTGAGCAGCTATTAAACTTTGAAGTATAAAACTAATGAGCATACTTTTTTAATCTAATCTTATAATTTTTTTCTTCACTTCTAGTTCAACTGCAACAATACCTTTATCACCATCATTTAATTCTGGCTTAACCCACTCAATTTCTACGCCATTAAGTCCTGACTTAATTTCATCTTGGAACCAAGAGTCAGCCAATTGTTCATCGTCAGCAATAACTATCTTCGCTATTTTTGCAACAGAATTACCATCTTTTGATGGGTGCATTTCTGTTAACCATTGAATAAAAAAAGGCAATTCGCCAGAGCCTATGATGTCTTTTACACCAATCTGCTTCCATTTCAGTTCACTACCATCTGGTCGTGTTCTTGATCCATCTGCGGATTGTCGTCCAAATTTTTCTTCTACTTTTCCCAAATCATTTGAACTGAATACCCAAGTTAGCCAACCGCCACCGGCATCTGCTTTTTTCTTTACTGCCTGTCCAAAAGGAGTTGCATCTGTTGCTGGATGATCAAGTGGACAAACAATTTCAATATATTGTCCATTTAGTAATGGCGCTGTGAAATTTCTTGTGCCAAATTTTGGATGA
>Ga0209550_10004933_pt1 | contig 12602 bp, 9 predicted proteins | sample LauGreSuBDMM15SN_2_FD_187567 | JGI IMG/M metagenome (GOLD analysis project Ga0209550, IMG submission 187567) | Freshwater lake microbial communities from Lake Michigan, USA - Su13.BD.MM15.SN (SPAdes) (version 5) | ecosystem: Environmental > Aquatic > Freshwater > Lake | place: Lake Michigan, USA... | reverse complement strand
CACCAATTGTATGCCTATTCAGAAAATCCATTGGCTGTGATTTCCCAATTGTTTAGGGAGTATGTCAATTTATCAGATATACCCCTACCCCCTTCCCTCCTTCCTCTCCAAAAAGAAGGAATAGAAAATATTGCCCAATTGAATAGATTCTACCCACCCGTTGCAAGTGCAAACTACAAAGCCACCCTAGAAAAAATAGGGCTTTTTCCATTCCCTGTGGTATACCCCAAAGTTCATCCCACCCAACTCTATGAAATGGTAGTACTCCTCTTTGTATATCTGTATCTCAGAACAATTGAAAAAAAGATTTGGGCTAAAAAGAATTTATTTTTTATATTTTGGATATTGTATGGTACAAGTAGATTTTTTATAGAGTTTCTCAGGGGAGATAAGAATTTTGCCCTTTCCACATTTACCTATGCGCAATGTATCTGTTTACTTATTATCATGGCATCGACTCTATTTGCTCTCCTGCTAAATAGGAAGATTATTTTTAAGTCTATTCCTTAAAATAACGTACTCAATCACCGTATGCACTTCGTGGGAAAGAGGAGTTAAGTAACAGTGAGCCTGTCGGCAACTTGGGGACTAGTCGTCCCCAAACCCCCTCTCCTTAGAATCACTTACTCAAATTCAAAGAGTGAACGATCATCTAAGACACTATTCCAAAGAGAGCATTCACCTTTAGCACTTTTTGAAATCCCCTTTTCAAAGAATTTGCATTCTGCTTCACCCGTAGTACTATATACAAACTGCCATGAATCCAGTAGTTTCCTTCCCTTATTTTCGTAGTACTCTTCTTTTGAAGCTAAACTCCCCGAAAATTCGTTGAAGATATAGTCTATTTTTTTATTATCTTTTAAATATGTAACAGAAATTCTTTGGAGTGTGGGTTTAGTGATACGATTGTTTTGGATCCATTTCCAATTGAGTAACAAAGTGTGATTTTCAGAAACTTTTTTTTCAATGAGGGTGGGATATCCCAGATACCAATAGGATCTAAAAAGAATAGCTTTATTTGAATCATTCTTTTCATATGAAATCAACTCTTTGTATTGATTCCAAATACAAGTTATTCCCCCTTCTGAGTAAATGTACTGGGGATACCCCATGAACTCTTTTTGGAGGGCGGAAATAATTGGGCATTTCTTTGTTATAGCTTGGAAAAGCTGGGAAACTTTTTCTGGACCTGGTTCAGATAGAAACCCTAGTTTGGTATTAAAAATGAAAATCTCATTGGAAATAGAGGGTAAATGGCTTTTTGGAGATAGATTTTCTTCTGGTGAAAACTTCTTTTGGGTACATGTTGTAACAAATAAGACGAGTAAAATAATTATTTTTCTCATAAAATATTTATTAATTATGCTTGCTTTTCTTTCTACAATAAATATAAATAGGTTTGTGATTTATAGTCACTAAATTATTTTAAGAGGACATATGATGAAGAAAATTATTTTACTAAGCATGGTAACATCCATTGCTCTAGCGATTGCTTGTTCTGGTGGAGCTGGTTACAGTGCACCTGCTGGATCACTCATCCAAAACACTACTTTGAACAAAGAAGTTTCTACCGCTACTCCCGTTGGCGCAAAGTCTGGAGAAGCATGTGTAAGTGGTATTTTGGGAATTATCTCCACAGGAGATGCTTCCATTAAAGCTGCCGCTGCTGCTGGTGGAATTACAAAAGTAAATGCTGTAGACTACAAAAATGATAATCTACTTGGTTCTGTACTATCTAAAACTTGTACAATTGCTAGAGGGGATTGATCCTTCCTAAACAATCCATGATGGACATTTTCAATAATAAATCCAACTGAATTGTTTTGATCATTTTTAGGAATTATACGTGCAAAAATCTAAGTGCGTATAATTTCTTACGCAACTGCAATAACTATCTTTTTCCGCCGACAGGCGGAAAAAAGCCTAGGATTGTTGCGAATAAAATTGCAAAAACTGACTTTTTGCAGGAACGCTATTTCTTGTTTTCAAAATGTTATCTATATATTATAAAATTGTAATAATACTATCCACTGTTTTTTTTAACAGTGTAGTTTTCTCCCAATCAAATGTAGATTGGAAAATCCAAACAGAAAAAAGGTTTTTCCAAATCTTAGAAACACCCTCCCCCACCCAATTGGAATCCATGAAAGTAGAACTCTGGACCGTGCAGCCTGGAGTTACACTCACCACAGCCTTCGGTCACTCTGCTATCAGAATATATTTTAACAAAGAATATGATGAAAATGATTACTATTTAGAATTTGGGATGTATGATCCCAGTGTTGCATTCATCATCAGTGTTTTAAAAGGGGATGCAGTCTATAAGGTAAATGTAATACCTACAGAAGTTGCCTACACTTCATGGGATTCCTCCGGACGGGGAGTCCATTCCATAGTTTTCAATTTAGATACCGCTCAAAAAGAAAAATTATTAAAAGAAATTTTAGGTGTATACCAAAAGAATAAAGATGGGTATTTATACCATAATTTTACCAACAACTGTGTTACGTTTATTAGAGATATTCTCTCCAATAGCTTACACCAAAAATTAGGCTATAAGTATAGGGAAGAAAAAAGAGACACATGGAGAGAGCGGGTAATCCCCTATTCCTCCTCTATTGTCTGGCTTAATTTCAGTGAAGTGCTTCTCTTTGACAGAGATACGGATATCCAGAGAGATGAATACGAGCTAACCTATTTGCCAGATGATTTAGAAAAGGCTGTGGAAAACTCAAATTTACCAATAGAAAAAAAAGAAATCCTACCCCATAGATGGCCCCCTCAGCCTAACAATGGACATGTTATGTGGATACTCATTTTTCTTACCATCATAGCTCTATCCCTTCCGTATGAGCCAGTAAAAAAATATGAATACATTGCAAATAAGCTTTTTTCCATTATCTCTGCTTTAGGAGGAACCTATTCATTGTTGATAGTGAGTACTACATCTTTTGATTTTATGAATGATTCTATCACATGGCTAGTTTTAAATCCTATAGACATTATTTTTTTTAGAAAATACGACAAATTAAATAATAAAAAAGTTTTCTGGTACTTGTTTTTCTTTCGAATCTTTCTTCTTGTAGCTGCTTTTATATTAGAGTTTACTTATGTTCCCCAATCCTTAGGAAACCTATTGTTTTTGAGTTTTTATTTTTATACCTGTTTTTTTATAAAATACTATAAAGAAATCAAATTTAAATAACAAAATGCTTTCAATTAAAACTAAATTTATTAAAGATTAAATGAGTTACATAAAGGTTCTTACTAAATGAAATTTTTTACAATATGTACAATACTTTTACCAACGCTATTTTGTCATATAGACAGAAAATTGGAGATCAACTCTTCTACCACCCAAACTGTAAAATGTGAAACAAATAAATATAGAATATCTAACTTATGCGAAGATGAAGAAGTTTATTTTAATTGGGCTATGGAAAAAAATACTGCCTACAAATCAATAAAAGACTTAACAAAAATAGAACTCGAAAGACTGACCAAAGAAACCTTAGATACAGATAAAACATCTGCTCTCTTCTACTTAAAAACCATCGAAGAGAAAGAAGCTAAGAAATTTCTAGACTATTTGGATAAAAATGATACAAAGAGCAAATATGATTATAGCAAACAAAATATATTATTAGCTATTGTTCCGGGGATGTTTTACAAAGATAACCCTTCTGTGGGAGCCGATGGGCGTATGCTTAGAGATATTGGATTGAGTATGGGACTACGTGAAGAACTCATAACTATCAACCAAACGGGTACTACAGATGAGAATGCAGATTTTATTTGCAATTATCTTAAAAATAAAAAAGATACCGACAAGATAATTCTCACTTCTGTTAGCAAGGGAAGTAGTGATTTAAAAATTGCAATTAAAAAATGCGGAAATGAAAGTTACTTTCAAAAAGTAATTGGTTGGTACAACATTGGGGGGATCAATAGAGGTTCGTTACTCATTGATACAATTGTAAATAATTGTCAGTACAGATGGGAAGCAAAATTTTACTTTTGGAGCAAAGGTTATAATTTTAATGGATTCTTATCCTTACAAAAAGGAAGGGATCCCAGATTAGAAGAAGATTTAGTAGTACCTCCATTCATAACTGTGATAAATGTAATTGCAGTGCCTACCTTTCGGCAAGTTACCCAGAGAGCCCGACCCTTTTATGAATATTTAAGTCGTTATGGACCTAATGATGGTATGACATTATTAGCAGATAGTTATATAGATGGTGCAATCAATATCCCGTCTTGGAGAAATGATCACTATTTTCAATGGCCTATCCCAGAGAATAGAATCAAAGCATATTTTAGTTATATTATTGATGGAAAAAACAAATGAAACTATCTAGAAAAGATTTTTTTAAAAAAGCCATTCTCTTTGGCGGAACTGGTACTGCAGGTGGTCTTACATCTGGGATAGCGTGGTCTTTTGTAGGAAATCAGAAGTACAAACAAGATTTTCCATTGCTCACAGAAAATAAAGTGAACCTGCCAAAAAATGGAAAGACTGTTCTCATTTTAGGAGGGGGGCTTGCGGGTCTCCAAGCGGGATGTGAGTTGAGTGACAGAGGGTTTAAAGTTACCATTTTAGAAAAAACTTCATTGCCGGGTGGAAAACTAAAAGCTTGGAAGGATCATTTTTTTGCAAAGAAATACTTCAAGGATTCCCCATTTACAAGAGAACATGGTCTACATGGGATTTGGGGATTTTATAAAAATCTGAGAGAATTTTTAGGAAGACATGAAATAGAAATTAATAAATTATCTGATAATGAAAGTTTTTATTACTTTATCTCCAAGCAAAATGTTCAGAATAAAATAATTTCTCCAACTTGGCCTATTCCATTTGATAAAGTAGAGATGCTTAAAAGCAGTTTGTATATACCTTCCTTTGATGATCCAAAACTTCCAGCATCTAAAGTATTTAATTTTATGACTGCTTCTTTAAAACTTTGGAGCTTTGACTATCTCAATCCCCTCCAAAGAAATTATCTAGATAGTATGACTTTTTATGATTGGGCAAAGTTAAATGGAATGAATGACCAACACATCACACATTTCTTTGATGGACTTTCTGATATGGGTTTTTTTATGTCTACAAAAGAATGCTCAGCTCTGGCTATTGCCAACTTCATGAGACTAGGAGCAGTACCAGTCGATTCCAGAGTAGACTACTACAAATGGCCTCCCGATGAATCCTTCCTTTCTAAAATGGTAACTCATATCCAAAATAACGGAGGAGAGATTCACTACAATTCAGAAGTTACAGATATAAATTTAGTAAATAATAGAATAGCATCTGTCCAAACCAACCAAAATTTTCCCAAGGGAAAAGTAAAAAGATGTAGGGTTTGCGGAAATATTATGGGAGAAGGACACAGTGGAGAATGTCCGTTTTGTGGTGCCCATGAATCAATGGTGGAACTTATCACCAAAGATACTTACAAAGAAGTGTCTTACACTGCAGATCATATCATCTGTGCTATGGATATCCCCGGTGCCAAAAAAATAGTTTCCCGTATCTCAAATGATGACCCCTATTTTCAAAATATAAAAAAGTTATCCACAGCTACCATTTACTGTGTTAACTTATTATATGAAAATACAGAGAGTTGGGAAAAGAGGTTTCCTGAGGGAAGTTTTTGGAGTACAAATGATTTTATGCCTACGGGCTACAAAATCCTCGGGTTTACAACCAACTGGGCTTCTAAACAAATCCCATCTTTAAAAAAAGAAAAAGCCCATCTCATTGAAGTACAAGTATCACACATAAAAGAGGTTCAGAGCTTATCTTCAAAAGAGATTGCAAATTTAGTTCACACTGAACTAAAACTGATACTACCAGACTTACCAGAGTACAGTGAATTCTATATCAACAAGTGGGATAACTACACCGCATCCCGTCCTGGAGATGAGGCAAATAGACCAGCAATTGCCTCGCCTATTGAAAATTTTTATTTTATTGGAGACTGGGTGTTTATCCCCCACCACTGTGTATTTATGGAAAAAACAAATGTAACCGCAAAAATGGTAACAAACTTGATCGTGGAAAAAGAAAAAATGGAGTCCGCTAAAATTACCATTTTACAGTCGGGCACTCCCGATTGGACCTTAGATCTACTCTCTTTGTTTCTTTCCGTGAGGTCGTAATTTATGAATTTTCTCTTTGTAGAAGACCAAACACTTTTTTCTTCTCTTCGACTTTTGTTCTATATTCTGTTTGGTTGTTTCTTTTTTTACTTGGAGGTCACAAAGAAATTTCAGCTCTCCTATAGCAAATTTAATTCGCGTGGTACAGTTTCTCCTAAACTCCCCATGTTCTTTATTTATTTTATACCTTTACTCATTTATATATTTCTTTACAGTATAAGTAATTTTCATTCTACATCCTATCATTTTTATATCATGATTGCTATAGTAGTACATTTTTCAAAAAGATGTTTAGAGGTTATATTTCTGCATAAATATTCAGGTAAACTTTCTCTCTTAACTTCAAGTATGATTACTTTGGCGTACTCTTCCATTGTGACCACCATCCATGAAGCAGTGAATGTAATAACCACACCCACCATGCTAGAAGTCGAGTACCAATACACTACCTACATTGGTTTTACACTCTTTTTACTAAGTGAAATCTCCAATTTTTACCACCATGTACTACTCAGCCAACTCAGGATAGCATCTATAGACTACAAAATCCCTTCAGGTGGTTTGTTTCCTTTGGTCAATTGCCCTCATTATCTCAGTGAAATACTGGCATGGTTTGGGATAGCTATCATGGCGAAGTACCAGCTGGTATACGGACTCAGTTTTGTGATGTCTGCATACTTAGTGGCAAGAAGTGTCAATACCACAAAATGGTACCAAGAGAGGATTCCTAACTTTCCAAAAGAGAGAAAGTCTCTTGTTCCGTATATATTTTAAAGGAGAGACGATAACTTTCCCCACAAAAATAATCATCATGCTCTTCTTTAGAAATTTGCTTTTTCTTATTTTGAGGGAAGCCCTCTATTCCATAGCCCTTCTCCATGCAATATTGTATTTACATATCCTCAACTTTAAACTCAAGCAACTCAGCCTCTTTGAATCCATCAAAATTTTTAGATGGCATCCTCTGCCCCTGACCGCCTGTTATTGTAAATCCACGCTTTCATGCTTAGTTTCTCCTCTAGTAATCATATATCAGATAGTTAAACATCAAATCATTTTATCAACTAGAAAAAGAAAAAATTTAAGGAAAATATAAATTGACTCCTAAATATTTTTAAGTATTATCTTCCATACCTCTGTCTTCTCTTTTGTAAAACAAGTCTCTCCCAAAAGGAAAGATATTTGAACGTATTCATTGTATATAAGCTAAAAAGCTATACCAAATTTCAAACCAGGATATTTTCATGAAACCTCAACAGAAAGAACACATTGCAAATGTCTTAAAATTGGTAGAAACTCCCTTACCTCAAAATACTTTAGGGTATGACGATGTAATACTATCCTCCTGGCAGAGATGCGTGAGAGAACACAGGCTCGATCCCACCCGTCCCCAAGAAGCCCTCATTCTGCCCCAGAATAGATTGAGAGACCACCAGGATGGAATGGAAGAATTTATCCAAATAGCTCGCCATGGAATGGAGTCCCTTTACAAACAAGTAGCAGGGAGTGGGTATTGTGTATTACTAACAGATGCACAAGGTATCACAGTTGATTTTTTGGGAGATTTGGTATTTGAACCCAGTCTTAAAAAAGCGGGTTTGTACTTGGGAGCAGATTGGAGCGAGGAATACGCAGGAACCTGTGGAGTGGGGACTTGTATTGCAACACAAAAGCCCCTGACCGTTCACCTACACGATCATTTCGATGCCACCCATATTCCTCTCACTTGTACTTCAGCTCCCGTGTTTGATCCCTTTGGAAATTTGAATGCAGTCTTGGATATTTCGGCTCTCACATCTCCCCGTGCAAAGGATAGTCAACATTTGGCACTACAACTGGTAAAAGTGTATGCCAATCACATTGAAAATGCAATATTTTTACATCGATTCCGTAGGGATTGGATTTTACGCTTGAGTTCAGCCCCTCAGTTTTTAGATATGAACCCCGAGTATCTTTTAGCCCTCGACAGTTCGGGAAAAATCATCGGTCACAATCGTAGCCTCCAACTTCTCTTAGAATCGGGTAAACACAGAAAACGAATTTTGGGTCAGTCTTTTGAGTCGTTTTTCAACGCATCCTTTGATAGAATTGGAAGTTTTGTAAGAACCCGCCCTTCTGAGGAAAGAGCCATCACCACAGTAGAAAATTCCCGTCTCCTGTTTTTATTGGCTTCCCCACCTCCAACCGTAATACACTCAAAAAGCGTTATACAATTCAAAGAGTCTCCCCTTACAAAACTATCGGGAGGGGATCCTTCCTTGGATAGACAAATTGAGAGGGGAACCAAACTTCTCAACTCTCCTGTAAATATCTTACTCACAGGAGAAACTGGAACGGGAAAGGAATTCTTTGCCAGAGCCATGCACGAAAGCAGTGAACGGAGAAGCCATCCCTATATAGCGGTAAACTGTGCGGCAATCCCCGAACCCTTGATAGAGAGTGAATTGTTTGGTTACACCCAAGGGAGCTTTTCGGGAGCAAACCAAAAGGGAAAGATAGGGCTCATCCAAGAAGCTGATCGTGGTACACTTTTTTTGGATGAAATTGGGGATATGCCCCTAAATCTACAGGCTAGGCTTTTACGTGTGTTAGCCGAAAGAGAAATACTTCCTATAGGAGCCACAAAACCCATCCCTGTCAATATCCGTGTGATTTCAGCCACCCACTGTGACTTAATTGAGCTTGTTAAAAAAGGAAAATTTCGGGATGACTTGTACTACAGAATCAATGGAGCCCAAATATCCCTTCCCGCTCTTAGGGATAGAAAAGACCTAGCATGGATGATTCAAAGAATGCTAGACGAAGATTCTTTTGTGGGAGCTCAGAAGATTGAAATTAATGAAGATGTAAAACAAATCTTACTTTCTTACAAATGGCCAGGTAATTTACGGGAATTAAAAAATGTAATTCATTATTGTAAGACAATCTGCAATGAACCCATCATCACCCTATCGGATCTTCCAGATTCTTTTTTAGAAAAAGAGATCTTCCAAAGAGACACTCCACATAAAAGTATTCCTAGGGAAGCCTACCAAATAAAAGAGCTAATTCAAGAGTTTAATGGCAATATCACACAGGTAGCCAAATACTTACGTGTTTCCCGAATGACAATTTACCGAAGAATAAAAAAGTGGGGATTGGAAACTCAACACAAATAGACTAAAAACGTACCTGTAACGGGTCACTGTCTGTTACAGGTGTCACATCTGTTACACTTTTTTAGCTTTCCTTTCCAAATAGGATAGTACATTCTCCACTCTAAATTGAATCTTTCTATTCAAAAGAGATAAAAGTTTATTTTTTCTATGTATTATCACCCAGATTTCCAATCAATAATCATAAGAAAAACATCTTCGTATAATAGTCAAGTAGTCCCCTTGGCTTTTTACTGGGCAAAAGTCTCACTATCATTTCTATACATAAAATGATATTTACCAATGAATCATTGATTTATTTTGATATTCATTATAATTATTTGTATTGCATTTTTTTAATTCTATTCAGGCTTTTCTAAAAATTCTCCTTTTTTCTAATAAATTATTTTTAATATTATGGTACGATTTATGCAAATAAACCTTTCTTTGGAAGGACTAACCTTCAATGGAGGAAATTGTATGACAACTGCGACGCTGGAAAACTCTGTGTCTGAAAAAGTAACCGATTGGTTGGATAAATTTGGGAAGGCTCTGGAATCCAAAAATATTGATTCAGCCTTAGGTCTAATGAATAAGGATTGTTACTGGAGAGATTTGGTGAGCTTCACTTGGAATATCAAAACCATGGAAGGCAAGGACCAAATCAAAGCCATGCTCTCCGCCACTCTCGACAATGTAAAGCCCAGCCATTGGGTATTAAAAGAAGAAGCCTCAGAAGCCGATGGAGTCATAGATGCTTGGTTTACATTTGAGACTGGCGTATCACGTGGTCTCGGTCATTTGCGTTTAAAAGATGGTCTTTGTTGGACACTTCTTACCACCATGGTAGAACTCAAAGGTCATGAAGAAAAGACAGGGGACAGACGTATTGCGGGAGCGGAGCATGGTGCTTTTAAAAATCGAAAAACATATGCGGAAGTACGTGCAGAAGATAGTGCTAACTTAGGTCATACAGTACAACCACAGGTTGTCATCATAGGTGGGGGACAGGGCGGAATTGCTCTGGGGGCACGTTTTAAACGTTTGGGAGTTCCCACCATCATAATAGAAAAAAATGCCCGACCAGGGGATAGCTGGAGAAATCGATACAAAAGTCTATGTCTTCATGATCCCATTTGGTATGACCACCTTCCGTATATCCCTTTTCCAGAAGACTGGCCTATATTCTCCCCCAAAGATAAAATTGCCGATTGGTTAGAGGCTTATACAAAAATCATGGAATTAAACTACTGGGGTTCCACACTTGCGAAAAAATGTAAGTATGATGAATCTAAAGGAACCTGGGAAGTAAAAGTAGAAAAAGAAGGCAAAGAAATTGTACTACGACCCAAAGAACTTGTGATTGCACTTGGTGTTTCGGGATATGCCTTTGTCCCAAAAATTGAGGGAGCCGAAACTTTTCAGGGCGACCAGCACCATTCTAGTAAACACCCTGGACCCGAAAAATATGTAGGAAAAAAATGTGTGGTTTTAGGATCAAATAACTCCGCCCATGATATCTGTGCCGCCCTCTGGGAGCAAGGTATCGATGTAACTATGGTACAACGCTCTTCCACACACATTGCCCCTTCTGGCGCACTCATGGACTTGGCTTTGGGTGGTCTTTACAGTGAGAAAGCCTTAAAAAATGGGATAGATCACCACAAGGGAGATCTCATCTTTGCTTCTGTCCCCTATAAAATTATGCACACCTTTCATATTCCTGTGTATGACGAAATGAAAAAAAGAGAAGCCGATCTCTATGGTCGCCTAAAAAAAGCAGGGTTTATGTTGGACTTTGGACCGGATGGTTCTGGGCTATTTATGAAGTATCTCCGCCGTGGTTCTGGGTACTACATTGATGTGGGAGCGAGTGAACTCGTTGCCAATGGAAGTGTAAAACTCAAGAGCAATGTCAATATCCAAAAGATCAATCCTAAATCTGTAACACTCACAGATGGAACAGAGCTCCCCGCCGATCTTTTAGTGTATGCCACAGGTTATGGTTCAATGAACAATTGGCTTGCCGATCTCATGACTCCCGAAATTGCAGACAAAGTAGGAAAAGTTTGGGGACTAGGCTCGGATACTCCCAAGGATCCAGGACCCTGGGAAGGTGAGCTACGAAATATGTGGAAACCAAGTAACGTACCACACCTTTGGATCCACGGAGGAAATCTCCACCAGAGCAGGCACTATTCACAGTTTTTATCCCTACAGATAAAAGCGAGAATGGAAGGGATTCCCACACCAGTCTATGGATTAGCACAGGTGCATCACACAAGGTAGATTTTAGATACTTCACCTCATCCCCAATTTAATGGGGTGGAGTATATTGGTTTGGATAAAAACTGTAAGTAAAATTTTTTTATCAAAAAGACAAACCATTTCTAGCCTATTATTGAAATCCAAGCATTTATCGAATGTCACTTCTTACCAAAAAAATATTCCTTTTAACCTAAAAATATACTAGAAAGACTTTTCCTTCTCTGAAACAATAAGAACTCCAAGAGGAAAATGCCATGCATACAAATGATATAAAAACCGCCAAAGATTTAAAACAACTCGTCCAAGAGAATCATTTCACCCAAGTCAAGGTGGGGGTCATCGACATCGATGGAATCATGCGGGGAAAGTACATGTCGCGGGAGAAATTTCTTTCCTCTTTGGAATCGGGGTTTGGATTTTGTGATGTGGTCTTGGGTTGGGATTCCAATGATGCCATCTATGACTCTGCAAAGGCTACGGGTTGGCATCTGGGATTTAGTGATACACCAGTTAGGATTCTCCCCTCTTCCGTGCGAAAACTTCCAATGGAACCCAATATGTTGTTTGTGCAAGGAGAGTTCAGCGGAAAACTTGAATCCGTATGCCCCCGTGCCGCCTTACGGAATGTTTTGGCAAAGGGCAAAGAAATGGGGTACTCTGCCTTTTGTGGTATCGAGTATGAGTTTTTGGTCTGTGATGAAAGTCATGAATCTATATTAGAAAAACATTATAAAAACCCCAAGCCCTTGGGTTTTGGTGCCTTTGGTTACTCCGTCATACGCAATACAGTTCATTCCGAATTTTATAGGGGGCTTATGGATCTTTGCTCTGAAATGAATATGCCCGTAGAAGGGTTCCACGAGGAAACGGGTCCCGGAGCCTTGGAAATAGCCCTCACAGTTGATGAGGCACTTAGCTCTGCAGACAATGCGGCAGTGTTTAAGACTTTCTCTAAGGTCTATGCACAAAGACAAAATAAAATGATCTCGTACATGGCAAAGTGGAGCAAGGACTATTCGGGTCAGGGGAGGCATATCC
>Ga0209550_10004932_pt1 | contig 12602 bp, 13 predicted proteins | sample LauGreSuBDMM15SN_2_FD_187567 | JGI IMG/M metagenome (GOLD analysis project Ga0209550, IMG submission 187567) | Freshwater lake microbial communities from Lake Michigan, USA - Su13.BD.MM15.SN (SPAdes) (version 5) | ecosystem: Environmental > Aquatic > Freshwater > Lake | place: Lake Michigan... | reverse complement strand
AGCTTGCTACGATCTCCTTTTGGTGTAAGAAATGTAAAGATTTATCTTAATGATTTTATTTTGACAGATGCAGGGGGAAATACGTATATCAATTTATTGGATGTGAATTCAGTTGGACAAACAGAAATTATCAAGGGACCTTCCGGAAGTCTATATGGAGCGGGCACTGGTGGGACTGTTCTTTTTTCAAACCCATCCTCATTTGAAGGAAGATCAAATGATACTTCATCGTTCAATGTGGCCTTGTCTGGTGGTAGCTTTGGTTCTTTCAATGAAAAGATATCTTATCAACATCAATCAAAAAACTTTTCTGCCAAACTCATCCAAACGCATAATCAATCCGATGGCTTCAGGCAACAGAGTCGCCTTAGAAAAGACAACATTCAATATCAATTTAAGAGCAGCAGCGGCAAAAATATTTCTACAGAAGGAATTCTTTTGTTGTCAGATTTATATTACCAAACGCCCGGCGGGTTGAACGCTGCTCAATATTCAGCAGATCCACTCCAGTCAAGACCTGCAACAGCGGTATTGCCATCTGCGTCTTCACAGCAAACTGCTATTTATAACAAGACAGCACTCATGGGTTTCTCCAATTCTTTTGTTCTTTCTGATCGTTGGAAAACAGTGACTTCTTTCACAACGTCAATTACATCATTCAAGAATCCTTTTATCACCAATTTTGAAAAAAGGCGGGAAGTAAATGTGGGTATTAGAACCAAATTGGTTTATGAAAAGAAAGTAGGGATGCCGCTACAATGGGTTAGTGGTGCAGAAGTGCAAAGGGGAAATTATAAAATTGACAGCAGTGGAAACAACAAAGGTATTTCAGATGGAAACTCTGTTATTGATAAAATAGCTGCAAAGCAATTGTTTGTATTTTCACAAGTTGGGGTATCTCCATTTCATTTCTTGAAACTACAAGCAGGAATCAGCATCAATGCATTCAATTATGACCTTGAGCGTATCAAGGGATTTCCTTCGAATGGCAATGTTCCGGTTGATTTCAATACACAATTTTTACCCAGATTGGCTGTAATGGTTGATGTTTTACCTGCTTTGGGCATTTATGGTCAGGTTTCAAAAGGGTACTCAGCGCCTAGCATTGCTGAAGTTAGACCTTCTGCAGGGGGCTTCTATACTAGCTTGCAGGCGGAATATGGATGGAACAAGGAAGTTGGTTTCAAGGTTAATGCAATGAGAAATCGTTTCACTTGGACGGCATGCTTATTTGACTTTAGGTTGACAGATGCTATTGTTCGTCAAACGAATTCAGCTGGAGCTGAATATTTTGTAAACGCTGGAAGCACCATTCAACAAGGCATTGAGACTGATCTATCTTTTCTATTAATCAATAAAAATTCAACAAAAGGCATCAATTATTTGAAGATTTCACAATCCCTTACAAGCAATAAATTTACGTTCAATCAGTACATGATAGGTGTTACATCATATTCAGGTAAAAAGCTCACTGGTGTGCCTAATGAAGTTGTTGGTTTGTCGGTTGAGGCGGCTTATTTCAATGGATTTTACACCAGCATCAACTTAAATTATACTGGTAAAATTCCATTAAACGATGCCAATTCCGCTATGGCAATGGATTACAGGCTCTGGCAGTTTAAGTCTGGATGGAAGAGGAATTTTAATAAGTATAACCTAGATTTCTTTGTGCTGATAGACAACCTAGGAAATGCAAGGTATAGCTTGGGTAACGACTTAAACGCCTTTGGTTCGAGGTTCTACAACGCTTCTCCTCGTAGAAATTTTACTGCTGGATGTATGGTTGATTTTTAAAACTATTTTTTCCCCTTTAATTTTTGTGCAAAAAGCCATTCCATCAATTGAGGTTCATTCATAGCATTTGTCCAACTGTTGTGCCCAACACCCGGATACTCTGTATATTTTACTTTTTTTGATTTGTCTTTTAAAAAGGAATAAAGCAACCTTGAGTTTGAAACAGGTATCACAGTGTCGCTGTCTCCATGGAATATCCACAGGGGTAAATTTGACTTAAATTTCTTTGACTTTTCTGGATTTACTGCTCCACAAATGGGAAATGCTGCTGCAAAAAGTTCCGGACGCCTCCATAGCAATTCTAATGTACCAAATCCTCCCATGGACAACCCACCTAGGTAAATTCTTTTTGAATCTACTTGAGATGATTCTCTTAATGTGTCTATGAAGTCCATTACTAGTTTCAAAGAAGTGAACATTTTTTGTTCTGACGGCCAAGAATATCCAGTGCTGTCTGATGCAGAACTTTTATTGTATTCAGACCATTTGCTGTTCTTAGGACATTGTGGGAATATTACAATAGCCGGGTATTTCACCCTTGTCAGTGAATCTAGAAATGCATCAGCACCCCAATTTAATTGGGCTTCATTGTCATTTCCCCTTTCTCCAGCACCATGAAGAAAAACAACAACCGGATATTTTTTGGTTGCTTCAAAATTAAGAGGGGAAAGAATGCGACAAAGCAAGGTATCCTCGCCTGAAATAAAAAGTTGTTTTTCAAATAAATTTTTGTCTTGGGCGTAACCCATATTTATCAAACATAAAATTGTGATTAAGGCAAGTATGCTTTTTTTCATGTTATGTAGTTGATCGGTTTTTATGAAATCAAAAGTAAGTGTAAAATATGTTTACAACCTTCTTGTTATGATTGGAAGTATGTTTGCCTTCCAACTAGAAAAGTTTCCTTCAACAATTTGTTTACGGGCTTCTGTTACGAGCCAAAGGTAAAATGCTAAGTTCTGCACACTGGCAATGTTTAACCCCAGCAATTCCTTGCTCTTCATCAAATGCCTCAAATAGGATTTTGAATAATAAGTAGAAGTATCATTCTCAAGACCTTCATCAATTGGACTATGGTCAAATTCCCATTTTTTATTGTCTATATTGATGATGCCTTGTGTAGTAAACAGCATCGCATTCCTTCCATTTCTTGTTGGCATCACACAATCAAACATATCCACACCCAATGAAATACACTCAAGCAGGTCCGCTGGAGTACCTACTCCCATGAGATAACGAGGTTTGTTTTCTGGAAGATTTTCACAACATAGGCCACAAAATTCATAAATCATGGGCACAGGTTCACCTACACTGAGTCCACCAATGGCATTCCCAACTGCATTTTTTGAAGCAATGTATTCGCAGGATGCTTTGCGTAAATCTTTTTCAGTCCCACCCTGAACTATCGGGAAGAGGTTTTGGTTATAACCATAAAGAGGTTCTGTCTCTGAAAATTGCTTGAAACACCTGTCGAGCCAACGGTGTGTTAGCTCCATGGAGGATTTCACATATTTGTAATCGCTGGGGTAGGCCGGGCATTCATCAAATGCCATGATAATATCTCCACCTATAACCCGCTGAATATCCATCGCTTTTTCAGGTGTAAACAAATGCTTGGAACCGTCTATATGGCTTTGGAAAATAACCCCTTCTTCATTGATTTTTCTGTTAGCAGCAAGAGAAAAAACCTGGTATCCACCACTATCTGTCAAAATGGGCCTGTCCCAATGATTAAACTGATGCAATCCACCTGCCGATTTCAATACATCGAGGCCCGGCCTCAGGTAAAGGTGATAGGTATTCCCCAAAATAATTTGTGCCTGCACATCTTCTTTGAGTTGTTTTTGTGTTACAGCTTTAACAGTACCCGCTGTACCAACCGGCATGAAAATGGGGGTTTGGATCGTGCCATGGTCAGTTACAATGGTGCCAGCACGCGCATTCGAATGTGAATCTTTTTTCTCAAGTGTAAATTTTAACGCAGACATGACGCAAGTTAAATATAAAGAATGGATGTTTTTTTATGGATGTATAAAATACCTGCTGAAATGTAAAGGGAGGATAAACTCAAGAATAATTTAAAATAGATTTTTCATTTTTGTCAGACGCAACCACTAATTTTGATTCAAACTCAAAAATAAAAATACATGCAAACTGGACTACTTCATCTTCATAATCTATTGCGTTGGATCATTTTGGTGCTTCTTTTGTTGTCAATCTTGAAAAGTTATACGGGGATGACTTCAAAAAAGGCATTTGAGGCATCAGACAAGAAAATATGGTTGTTTACCATGATAGCAGCACACATTACGTTATTGCTAGGGTTGTATCAGTGGTTATTGGGTAGATATGGTATATTCTCTTATGTTAAGCCAGAAGGCGTTTCCATGATGAAGGATCCTTACTTGAGGTTTTTTCAAATGGAACATCCCGTATCAATGATATTGGCGATTTTATTGATAACCCTTGGTTATGGCATGGCCAAGAAAAATGTTGACGACCAAATCAAGTATAAAAAGGCATTTAGGTATTTTGTGTTAGCCTTGGTATTGATTTTAGCAGCAGTTCCTTGGCCTTTCAGGGAATTGGTAGCAAGGCCTTGGTTTCCGGGAATGTAATCATTTATATCAAGCGGGGAGTCTTTTCAATTCAATTACTTCCATGTCTTTGATGTCATAACCATCAATTACAAAGCGTAGCAGTGTTTGTACTTTATGCCAGCCAGACTTACCACAAGCCCCTGGGTTGAGGTGAAGGCAATCAAGTTCAGGAACATATTGGATAAGAAGAATATGGGAATGCCCACAGATGAAAATCTTTGGTTTGCATTCCCTTATTTTTTCTTTGACGCCAGGTGCAAATTTCGGAGGTCTTCCTCCTATATGGGTCATGAGTATAGAAACTGATTCTGTCTTCCATTCAAGCCATTCAGGAACTATTTTATTGACTTTATGGTCGTCGATATTGCCATAAACTGCCCTCACTATAGCATGGCTTTTAAGCGTATCTAGAATGGCTGGATCCCCTATATCGCCCGCATGCCACACTTCATCAACATTAGTTAAGTACGGAATTATTCTTTTGTCAAAAAAAGCATGGGTATCAGAAATAAGAACTATTCTTTTCATCTTGTTGAAAATCAATAATTTGATGTAAATTTGCGCTCCGGTGCAATTTAGAAAGAAAAGAGTTAACTAATAATTTTGTAATATTAAAAGTTATTTTCAAAAGAAATTTTCTAATTAAGAAGCTTTTCTTATCTTTGCGCACCCAAAAAGTATGGCGAAACAAGCTCTCATTAAACAGGACGGAATTATCATCGAGGCATTAAGCAATGCGATGTTCAAAGTGAAGTTAGAAAACGGACACGAGATATTGGCTACAATTTCGGGTAAGATGCGCATGCACTATATTAGAATCCTCCCTGGAGATAGGGTTGGAGTTGAAATGAGTCCATACGATTTAACAAGAGGAAGAATCATTTTTAGGTATAAATAACCATGCCCTCAGGGCTTAAACGTGAATTATGAAAGTAAGAGCATCCATTAAAAAACGCAGTGCAGATTGTAAAATTGTACGCAGGAAAGGTGTATTATTTGTTATCAACAAGAAAAATCCTCGTTTTAAACAACGTCAGGGATAATTATTAATTGAAATTAGTTTAAAGTAAAAATCAATAAACGCGTATGGCTCGTATTGCAGGTATAGATTTGCCGAAGAATAAAAGAGGAGAGATTGGACTCACTTACATCTTTGGTATTGGTAATTCCACTGCCCGTTACATTCTTGATAAGGCTGGAATAGACTTTAGTAAGAAAGTAAATCAGTGGAATGATGATGAGTTGAATGCCATCAGAACCATTATCACCAATGAATTCAAAGTTGAAGGTCAACTTCGTTCTGAGGTGCAAATGTCAATCAAGCGTTTGCTTGATATTGCTTGTTATCGTGGTCTTCGTCACCGTAAGGGATTGCCTGTTAGAGGGCAGCGTACAAAAACAAACGCACGTACGAGGAAGGGTAAGAGGAAGACTGTTGCGGGTAAGAAGAAGGCAGCTAAGAAATAAAATTAAGTGAGATTCAGCATGTCTGTTTCTCATTTTTTATATGCACCAACAATGACTGTTCAGCGCCAGATACTGGGTGCAGGCTTAGGGTTGAGCAGGGTCTGAAAAGACTGTTTTAATTTTTGATTACCTTTTTTATTTATTATGGCAAAAGCACAACAAAACAGCGCCAAGGCGGCTGCGAAAAAGAGGGTGGTAAAAGTTGAGAGTTTCGGAGATGCACACATCAGCGCAACATTCAACAACATTATCATCAGTTTAACAAACAAGACAGGTCAAGTTATTTCATGGAGTAGTGCCGGTAAAATGGGCTTCAGGGGTTCTAAAAAGAACACACCCTATGCTGCTCAAATGGCTGCATCAGACGCTGCCAAAGTTGCATTGGATGCAGGTTTGAAGCGTGTAGATGTTTACGTGAAAGGACCAGGTTCAGGAAGAGAAGGTGCCATTCGTGCACTTGCAAATTCTGGAATTGAAGTAGTAATGATTAAAGATGTTACTCCACTTCCTCACAATGGTTGTCGCCCTCCAAAGAAGCGTCGCGTTTAATTTTCTTACTATAAAAGGCAAGGGATTCAGTTTTATGATTTTTTAATAATCCCCTGTCATTACTTAAAAAATCAAAATTTACATTATGGCACGTTACACTGGCCCCAAAACAAAAATCTGTAGGAAATTCGGTGAGCCGATCCTCGGAAATGGAAAGTATCTTGACAAAAACAGCAATCCTCCCGGACAGCATGGTGGTTCTAAAAAGCGCAAGGCTCCAGGAGAATATGCAATTCAGTTGAAAGAAAAACAAAAGGCGAAATACACTTATGGTGTTCTTGAGCGCCAGTTCAGAAAGACATTTGAAGAAGCTGCACGTTTGAAAGGTGTTACAGGTGAAAACTTGATCAAGCTTTTGGAAGGTCGCTTGGATAATGTTGTTTATAGAATGGGAATTTCTCCTTCTAGGCCTGCTGCTCGTCAGTTGGTTGCACATAAGCACATCATGGTTAATGAAAATGTTGTTAACATTCCTTCTTATCAATTGAAAGCTGGTGATGTTATCTCTTTGAAAGACAAGAGTTTTGCAAACGCTAGCATTACTGGGTTTGTTAGACCTAAAAATCCAAAAATTGGATGGGTTGATTTTAGCGAAACAGAAATGGCTGGTACATTCATCGCTTACCCAGAAAGAGAAAATGTTCCTGAAAATATCAGAGAGCAGCTTATCGTAGAATTGTATTCTAAGTAATCACCCTGATGCTATTATGGCATCAGTGGTTTTTTTTATATCACCCGTTTTCCCCGACAAAATCGGGATCAACAAGTAAAACTGAAATTTAAATATGGCCATTTTAAATTTCCAACAGCCGGACAAGATTGTTCTTCAAAAAGCGAACGATTTCGAAGCTCAGTTTGAGTTTCGCCCATTGGAACCAGGTTATGGAGTAACTATCGGTAATGCTCTACGCAGGGTATTGTTGAATTCCTTAGAAGGTTACGCCATCACTGGTATCGTAATTGAAGGTGCAGATCATGAGTTCGCAACGCTTAAGGGCGTAGTTGAAGATGTTACAGAAATCATTCTTAACCTGAAACAAATCAGGTTTAAAAAGATCCTTGACCATGACGTACAAACAGAAAAGCTTACTATTAATATCAAGGGTAAATCTGATTTTACTGCTGGTATGATTGATGAAGTTACAGGAACTTTCCAGGTAATGAATCCTGAATTGTTGATCTGTACCATGGATTCTTCCGCTAAACTCAATATCGAACTTCATATTTCTAAAGGAAGAGGTTATATTCCATCTGAAGATAACAGGGTTAAGGATGCAATCTTTGGATTTATTCCAATTGATTCTATTCATACCCCTATCAAAATGGTGAAATACGCTATTGAAAATACGCGTGTTGAACAGCGCACTGATTTCGAGAAATTGTTGCTTGATGTTGTAACCGATGGTACAATTCACCCTGAAGAGGCGGTGAAACAAGCTTCAAGAATCTTAATTCAACACTTGATGATCATTACTGATGAAAACATCACTTTTGATAACAAGGAAGAAAAGAAAGAAGACTTGGTTGATGAGCAAACACTTCAATTAAGAAAAGTTTTGAAAACACCTTTGGAGGATTTAGATCTTTCAGTACGTGCATTCAATTGTCTCAAAGCAGCAAAAATCAATAGCCTTAGCCAACTTGTTCAATATGAGCAGGAAGACTTGATGAAGTTTAGAAACTTCGGACAAAAATCCCTTTCAGAAATCGAACAAGTATTGAACGAAAGAGGACTCCATTTTGGGATGGACCTTGCTAAGTTAGGTATTGATGTAGATGAATTTTAATTAACCCATATACGGGTATTTATAAACAAAGCTGAAATTCCTGACACGGTTCAGCTATAAAACTAAATGTCATGCGTCACGGAGATAAAATCAATAATTTAGGTCGTACTAAGTCACACAGAGTGGCTATGATGAGTAATATGGCCAGCCAGCTTATTACATACAAGCGTATTGTTACAACCCTTGCCAAAGCAAAGGCTTTGAGAACATACATTGAGCCTCTAATTACCAAAACTAAGAAGGATGCTTCAAAAGAACAGATTATGCATAACCACCGTTTGGTTTTTGCACATCTGAACGATAAAGCAGCTGTGAAAGAGCTTTTCACTGTAATAGCTCCTAAAGTTGCTGGTCGCCCTGGTGGATACACACGCATCATCAAACTTGGAATACGTTTAGGTGATAATGCAGAAAGAGCGATGATTGAATTGGTTGATTTCAATGAAATCTATGGTAAGGGTAAAGGAACATCTGCTGCACCTGCTAAAAAGACAAGAAGAAGTGGTGGTGCTAAGAAAAAATCTGAGACAGCTCAAGCTGAAGAAGAAACAATTACTGGAACAACTGAGGCTACTGCTGAAGAAACCGCTGCTGAATAAAAAAATGTTCATAAGTTATTTTATAAAAGGCAGGTCGTTCGATCCTGCCTTTTTTTTATGTTGAAATTAAATTAACTTTCATGTCGAATAAAGAAATAGTTAGTGTGCCAGCTCTCTTAGTATTGGAAGATGGAATGGTTTTTCATGGTCAATCTTTTGGGAAAATAGGAACTACCCATGGGGAACTATGTTTTAATACTGGTATGACCGGCTATCAAGAGGTTTTTACTGATCCAAGTTATTTTGGTCAAGTTCTCATTATGAACAATGTACATACTGGAAATTATGGGGTTAAACCTGGTGACGTTGAAAGCAATTCTGTAAAAATTAAAGGGCTGATCGGAAGAAACCTAGAAGAGCGTTATAGCAGAATTATGGCAACAGATTCTTTGCAAAATTATCTAATTGAACAACAAATTGTTTCAATTGAAGATATTGACACAAGAGCACTTGTATCTCATATCAGGGAAAAAGGTGCCATGAATTGCATCATCTCTTCTGATAACATGGATGTTGATTCCCTCAAAGAAATTTTAGCTTCCGTTCCTTCAATGGATGGACTTGAACTTGCTTCTGTTGTTTCTACAAAAGAGATTTATCATATTGGAGATCCGAACGCTGAAATCCGAATAGCAGTCCTTGATTTTGGTGTGAAAAGAAATATCATCAAATGTTTAGCTGATCGTGGTGCTTATGTTCGTGTTCATCCTGCAAAAACAAGTTTTGATGAATTACTTGCGTTTGATCCACATGGATTTTTCATTTCAAATGGTCCTGGAGACCCTGCATCAATGGATTATGCAGTTGACACCGTGAAAAAAATTTTAGATACAAGGAAGCCAGTATTTGGTATATGCCTAGGTCATCAATTGCTAGCACTGGCTACAGGTATCCCAACGTTCAAAATGCACCACGGACACAGGGGTTTAAATCATCCTGTGAAGAATCTAGTTACTGGTGTGTGTGAAATCACTACCCAAAACCACGGTTTTGCAGTAGACGCTTACGCAATAAGAAATCAAGCAAACACTGAGGTTACTCATATCAATTTGAATGATGATTCCATTGAAGGTTTTAGGTTGAAAGACAGGCCTGCATTCTCAGTTCAATATCATCCCGAAGCCACCCCTGGTCCGCATGATAGCCGTTATCTTTTTGATGATTTCATCAATTTGATTAAAGGGCAGTAAATAATTATTTAGTTGTTTAGTTGTTGAGAAATCACTTCAACTTCCAAAGCATAACAAGAGATATTTTTGTATTAAGAAAGAGAAGAAGCATGAAAAAAATTGCAATCATCAACGGTCCGAACTTAAATCTTCTTGGAAAGAGAGAGCCAGGTGTGTATGGTAATGATGGCTTTGAATCCTTTCTTTCACAGCTAAAGGCAGATCACCCTGATGTGATGATTGAATATTACCAAAGTAATATTGAAGGTGAAATAGTCGATTATATTCAGCAAGCAGGTTTTTCATGTGATGGCATTGTGCTCAATCCAGCTGGCTATACTCATACCTCTGTGGCAATAGGGGATGCCATTGCCGCAATCCCTGCTCCTGTAATCGAAGTACACATTTCCAATGTGCATGCGAGAGAAGAATTTCGTAAAATTTCCCATGTGTCCGCAAAAGCCAAGGGCACAATTTGTGGTTTAGGGCTTGAAGGGTATTCTCTTGCAATAAACTATTTAAAACTGAAAAATGATTTTAAATGAAAAATGATTTTAAATGAAAAATGAAGAATGAAGAATGAAAAATGGAACAGCCCCTGACTGATGGCTGTTATATTCTTCATTTTTCATTTTTCATTCTTCATTTAACACCATTCTTCATTCTTCATTTAAGTTTCCCCACAAACAAGCTCCTTCCATGAGTTCCAAGAATAATTTCATTCTCTCTCTCCTGAATGGCTATGTCGTGAATAGGTAAAGAAGCTGGTAAACCATTCACAAATTGATTGAAGATAACCCCACCATCAGAACTTACGTAAGCACCGCCATCAGTTCCAACATATAATGTATTTTCAGATTTTGGATCTTCTCTAATCACATTTACAGATTCCATAGGAAGGTCTGCTCCTAGCTTTTTCCAGGTTGCTCCAAAATCATCACTGCAATAAACGTAAGAATTGAAATGATCGTCCCTGTAGCCATTCAGGGTAACATAAACCCTGCTTTCTTTGAACTTTGATGCAATCACACGACTCACATAAAGTCCCTGTGGAAGTCCACCTAACTTTTTTTGATCTGGCAGTCCAATTTTTGTCCAGCTATTCCCCCCATCTTTCGTCATCGATACCACACCATCATCACTTCCTGTATAAATCAACCCAAATTTTAAAGGAGATTCACTGATGGTAGTTAGGGTTCCAAATGGAATATCTCCTGCTTTTTTTCCATTGGTTAAATCTTGACTGATTTTTTCAAATGTTTCACCTTTGCTCATGCTTCTAAATAGCATATTCGACCCCATGTACAAGATGTCTGGATTGTGTTTTGAAAGTAAAATAGGGGTCTGCCAATTCATCCTGTTTTTAGGTTCATTCATACCTGGTGATGGAAGTCTCAAATACTTAGATTCAGCTTTTTGCTTATTGATCCTAGCATAAAATCCAAACTGTGAGCCACTATACACAACATTATGATCTCTCGGATCAATTTGAACTTGCATGCCATCTCCTCCATTCAAACTTTTATAGGCATATTGCCCATTATCTATCCAGTCAGTTGACTCTTTATTGGTTGACGGACCATACCAAGATCCATTGTCTTGCAAACCTCCGTAAACATTGTATGGCTTTTCATTATCAACTGCGATGGCATAGTATTGTCCAACCGCAGGCGTATTGGCCTTAAACCAATTCAACCCTGCATCATACGAAATATTGCAACCTCCATCATTTCCAGCAATGATATGGTCATCTTTTGCTGGATTAATCCATATTGAATGCCAGTCTGCATGGGTATTCCCCTTATCCATCACCCTCCAGGTCTTTCCACCATCATTTGAAATATCCGCACTAAATCCTGTAATGGCTATTTTGTTTTCGTTTTGGGCTGACACAAAGATCTTTCCAAAATAATATCCATAAGTATTGTAAATCGTCAATGGTTTTTCGTGCGTTTTCTTCCAAGTTAATCCCGCATCATTACTCCTGTAAACCTCACAGCCATATATTTGATTTGCTGCTGGACCAGCATTTTCATCGAACAACATTGTGTATAAATCCGTGGGAGAAATTTTATTTTTTTCAACTGCCTCTTTCAATGTAATAGCTGTATAATCTCCTGATAATCCATTCATCCTAACAAATCGATCTAAGGCTACATTGCTGTATGCCAACATCGCTTCCTTGCTCATGTTTTTTAAATCCTTTATCGCAATTCTTCCTGTATCCGCCTTTGCAGTATCTGGCTTGAGGTTATAATTGTCTACAACTGCATAAACGATAGAAGGATTTTTTGGAAATACAGCAATGCCTATTCTTCCAATTCCTTCACCTTGAGGGAAGCCAGAACCCGCACTGGTACTTAATTTCCAAGTTTCTCCTCCATCTGTGCTTTTGTAAATTCCTGATCCCAATCCTCCCTCAACAAAATTCCAGGCTTTCCTAGTTTTCTGCCAAGTTGCGGCATATACTTCATTTGGATTGGTTGGGTTAATGTCCATTTCAACTGCACCAGTATTTTCATTTATAAAAAGCGTTTGCTTCCAGCTCTTTCCTCCATCTGTCGTTTTGAAAACTCCACGCTCTTTATTTGGGGTATAAAGATGTCCGAGCGATCCTACCCACACTGTTTTTGAATC
>Ga0209550_10004931_pt1 | contig 12606 bp, 13 predicted proteins | sample LauGreSuBDMM15SN_2_FD_187567 | JGI IMG/M metagenome (GOLD analysis project Ga0209550, IMG submission 187567) | Freshwater lake microbial communities from Lake Michigan, USA - Su13.BD.MM15.SN (SPAdes) (version 5) | ecosystem: Environmental > Aquatic > Freshwater > Lake | place: Lake Michigan... | reverse complement strand
TTATTTGTATTGTAAATCAATTCTACAAATAATATTATTTATTACTAACACAGCCTGCTAAAATCAAAACGCGGACCATGTAAAACAACAACGGGGAGCCAATTCAGGACACGCGGATTACAAATACCCGTGGAAAATGGTCCAACTCCTATCTCAGCACACACACCTATCGCTAGACGAGTAGAAATGATAAACCGAGAAATATCTCCCGAAAGTTCAGCTCGTGCACCGACATTAGATCGTCCTAATTCAAATGAAGCGCCTGGTATTGGTCGAGTAACAGAAAATGTAGTCGTCCATGTATTTCCAACACCTAAATTGATACCGAGAAGGGAAGCCCATGCTCGATATCCAAAGTTAGAAGGAGACGCACACGGTCTGAACCATGCCGAAGCACCGATCGTAATATAGGTTTGAAGACCGATTGAACACATTACTTCACTGCCACCACCGCCATCTCTACACGTGCAAAAGTTAGGAAGACGAAAATTCCGTGTAACCGCTCCACAAATACTTAATGAAGTCATTCCTTTACCAAAATCACGCAATTCAGAAACACGATACGCATCAATATTTATGACTGCGTCAATTTCATGTTCGACCTTTGTTGTATTCGATATACAACGAGAATTTTCGGCACAAGTAAATGAGGGAGGACAAGAAAACCGAGCGTCATTACATCGAACCGCGTGTAAGAGGGGAGAACAAGCGTATATCAATCCGGCGCCAGTAGCATTACTCATACAGGTTTGATGTGCGGCACAATAAATACCGTTGGCGCAATCCTCTGATGATGAACCAATATTTGGAGCGGCGTTGCTAGCCACAAAAAGAAGAGCTATCGCCAAAAATGTGAACGGTTTCATCTGTTGTATATAATGTCATAATAAAACTTTATATATTATTGTACTAAATCCATAATATACGAAAAACGACTTTAAGTCATCTTCTTATATTATGTATATCATCATGCCTCGCAAATCCGCCGCATCCGCCGCATCCGCTGCACCTACCGCATCCGCTGCGTCCACCGCATCCGCCGCATCCTCCGCGTCTACTGTACAAGATGATGCTGCTCTCAAAAACATTAATTACAAGAACATGCTCCTTACCGGCAACTACGGTATGCTGAAACCAGATATTGTTACAAATCCCAATATCGACGACATTCTTGAAAACGAGAAGAATGCGAGTAAAAGCGATCCGTGGAATAAATTGGATAAGTCGGCGAAATTCGGGAAACTGAAGGAATTCGCTGAACGACATGGAAAGAAAGAAAATCACACCGAGCAAGAAATCACCATGCTTTACCATTTTCTTGTTAGTGCTCTCGAACAGAAGAAACTGATGAGAGCGAAGGATGTTATCTATGACAAGGTGTCAGGAGAAATAACCGGCATTCCATGTCTCATTTATCACGCCGGATTTAAAAAATTCACGCTTAAAAGATGCGAAAAGCGTGAATCTACTTTAAAATCCCTCGCCCCGGCATCAAGTATGTCGAAAAAGAGGAAATTGAGACCAGATGAGTCTACATCATCGCCCGCGGTGTCTACACCAGAAACCTAATTGCGTAGTTGTCGTCGTCGTCGTCGACTCGATATTTTTTTCTTCACAGTAAGATTTCTCTGATTCGATTTCTTACCGTGTCTTTTTATTATGTTGCCCCTCCGTGTAACCTTAAAACTGCATTTTGGTCCACAAACCGGGCGAATTAGTTTGCGCGTAATTTCATCCTCATGTTCCAATATAATATCCACCATATTTCGATAAAATGGTCTAAATTTCGAGCGATTATTTCGAAGTTCTGTGAATGAAAACCATTTAATTTCAGCCTTTTCAAGGAGGCCGTTATGCGGGTTCTTCTTTGCACCGGGCAAGTATTTCTCAAAAAACTTATAATTGTTCGAATAATAATCCTCTAATTTTTCGTCATATTCCGTTTTAAATACAATCGTGGTATATTCATGAAATTTCAGTTCTGCGATTTTATATTGAACTGCATCTTTTTTTAACACACTACTCGAGCCCAGAAGACCATTAAGTTCTTCACTTCCTTCTCTCGACGCAGCATCTAAAATAGTTTCATTCGGTTTTGTTCCTCCTCCAAAATCGGCCCATCCAGGCGTATCGTTGAGTTCATTCTCTCGACCAAACAATAGATAAATTTTGCCTTTGTGTCTAGCAGCAGGCAATAATCCTGCTCCAACCATCGATAGTATATAACGAATGTGAATTACTACTATACTCTGATATAAAAATACTAGGACATAAAAATTGAATATAACGTATCATTTATGAATATAAACGCATTTCTATTATTTATTCATATGGAGGATGAGGCATAATCATCATGTTAAAATCGATAATGATGAGCATGATAGACATAATGAAGACAGAACCGACTCAGAATGCGAAGACACCGCCACTAGAGACGCACCGTATTCAATACTTCCAACCGATGAAGATAGAGAGACCCTTATCAACGACGCGATTGATGAATTGGCCGATATTGCGCGAGAGAATATACTGGAATTCAAACGCGAGGATTTCAATACAGAAGAAGTCGTTGGAACATGGATTGACAGCTATTTGTGTCAGTACTTCGCCGAAATAACCCCACATTCATCGAACTTCTCAACCGCCACTGCATCAGAAGCAGAAGCACTAAATAACGTGATCGATGTGTATATCGCCGGGTTATATGATGAAATCACCGAGAGATTTTATGAAGAAATTGCGCCACCTCGTGTATCGTCGTCATCGTTACACGATACGGTTAATGCTACTACTGTTAGGATTCTAACGGATAAAATAAAGACCCTGCGCGAAAAACCGCAACCTGAACAACGTACACCCGAATGGTACTCTCGGCGTAATAACCTCATCACCGCAAGTGCGGCATCAAAGGCGTTTGGAACACAAGCATCGGTGAATCAACTCATCTATGAAAAGTGTAAGAAATATTGCGATAGCGAAGACGGTGGCGGGGGTTGCGGAAACACCGGTCCGATGCAAGGTTCTGTTAACTCGCCACTCCATTGGGGGCAACGCTACGAGCCTGTCACAGTCATGGTATATGAACGCCGTAATCACACCAAACTTGGCGAATTCGGTTGTATCCAACACGACCAATATCCTTTCATTGGCGCATCTCCGGATGGAATCAACATCGACCCTACGTCGGCTATATTCGGTCGGATGATAGAGATTAAGAATATATTTAACCGAGAGATAACTGGTCATCCAAAAGAAGAATACTGGATTCAAACACAAATTCAAATGGAAGTGTGTGGTCTGGATGAATGCGATTTCGTGGAGACACGATTCAAGGAATATGAAAGCGAAGAAGAGTATCTCGCAGCCGCTCCCGCCAACGAGAAAGGTGTGATTCTATGGTTTCAGTCAGCAGCCACACTGACACAACAAGGCGCTGTATCACCGCCAATACAATTGTATGAATACGCACCAATCGGGGCGACGGTGGAAGAATATGATAAATGGGAAGCTGAGATGTTTGCGAAACATGAGGACCTGCGAAGTATTTGGGTACGAACGATTTACTGGTATCTTGATGAATATAGTTGCGTTCTTGTACGTAGGAATCGATTATGGTTTGAGGAAGCGGTGAAAGTGCTTCAAAATATATGGGCGACGATTGAAGAAGAGCGCCAGACCGGGTATGAACATCGCGCACCGAAACGTAAGACCGCGGCGACGGCAGCTACGGCACTTTCTTCGGGGGACGGCGGCGGTAGCGGTGGCGAATTCTTCAAAATCGTAAAACTGGATAATGCGATTATACCAGCGACGGGGACGGAGCCGGCGAATACACCCCCTGTGGATAATGTCGCACCGACGTCCAAGACCGCCGAATTCACCGCGACAAATATGGCAACATTAATGTTAATTAACAACATCAATACATATAAAAAACATAGTGTGAAACGCCCGTCTGACGTCCTAATCAATTGCTTCAAGATAGACGACTTAGAAATAGATGAAAGTAAAGTAAAACAATAAAAATGGATGGATAGAACATTTTATTTTTATTGTTTACACTATGCGGACCCCATAGCATAAAACCCAATCCGGCGCTGAGGGTGGTTCATCGGCAGCGGTTCCGGCACGACATACTCTTCAGGTGCCTTCGGCGCGTATAATGCACCGCACATACCTGCTGGCATACATGACCCGTTATCCGGCGTCACCCAGTCACGGACATTATTCGTTGCCTGGTCATAATTGCTCAAATTCGCGGCAACGGGGTAAAGCGTCGAATTATTTTCAGAGTTATTCTCTCGAAGAACGACTCCATAACCGGTTGTCTTCTTCGGATATTCTGGGTATAGCAAAGGTTCATCCACTTCACGCGGATATTCGCCGGATGGGACGCGGTCTGCGCTGAATCCTTCGCGTTGGGTGATCGCACTAAAATCATGGATTGCGTCAATCAGCGGCCCGGCGACAATCACCGCCACAATCAGTAAAAATAAAGCCAGATATTCATTACAATATTTCATACCGAATAGATATTAAACCAGGATATGTAATATATATTATACAAAAGAATATAAGATTAGATGTCGGTCTCTGCTTCCGTGTCCGCATCGGCGTCCGAAGACATGTTTGTCTTTAAACGAAATGGTGAACGAGAGATCGTGTCTTTCGATAAAATCCTTCTCCGCCTAAAGACACTTGGTCAAGATGCTGGTATCGCCAGCGTAAACTATACAACCCTCGTCATTAAAATCATCGACCAATTGTATGATGGAATTCCGACAACGAAAATTGACGAGCTTACCGCACAGCAGTGTGCGATGATGGCGGTCCAGCACCCGGATTATGGCACACTTGCTTCCTATATTATTATTTCCAACGCACATAAGAATATTCCTGGCGGATTTTATCTAGCGATGCGTCAATTATATGAATACCGCGACTCTCATGGAAAGCACAGCCCAATTATTAGTAAGCAGGTATGGGATTTTCTACATGAAATCATCGACACACCAAGAAATGGCTCTGTAAGTGGCCCCGGTCCATTCCGCGTGTATGAGGCGATCGAGCAGATGATACTACATCAACGGGATTATTTAATCGACTATTTCGGTTTCAAAACACTAGAACGGTCATATTTAATGCGTGTTAACGGGGTCATCGTCGAACGCCCACAACATATGTGGATGCGTGTCGCGATTGGTATTCACAGCCAACGTACCGATACGCAATCTATTTATTCTACTTTGACGTATATTCAGAATACGTATGATGCGATGTCGCAGAAATATATGACTCACGCGACACCAACTCTCTTTAATGCGGCCACACCCCGTCCTCAATTGAGTTCATGTTATCTCATCGCGATGGAAAATGATAGCATCGACGGGATTTTTGATACGCTGAAAGATTGCGCTAAAATCAGCAAACATGCGGGGGGTATCGGGCTTCATATTCACAATATTCGCGCATCGGGGTCGCATATTCGCGGCACAAATGGCGCATCCAACGGTATCGTACCAATGCTGCGCGTATTCAACAATACCGCGCGATATATCGATCAAGGTGGGCGACGTAATGGGAGTTTCGCGATTTACTTGGAACCATGGCATCCTGATATCGATGATTTCCTGGAGATGAAGAAGAACCACGGCGACGAAGAAATGAAAGGACGCGACCTGTTTTATGCGCTGTGGGTGCCGGATTTGTTTATGGAACGAGTGCGTGGCGGTGCGACGAAGGGCGCGGGCGCGGGCGCGGATATGTGGTCGTATTTTTGCCCCGACGAATGTCCTGGTCTCGCGGATGTATACGGTGACGATTTCAAGGAGCTATACGAGAGATATGAACGTGAAGGCCGCGCGCGGAAACAGGTGAAAGCACGCGACCTGTGGCTGAAAATCCTTGACAGTCAAATGGAAACCGGAACGCCTTATATCCTATTTAAAGACGCTGCGAATAAAAAGAGCAACCAGAAGAATGTTGGCACAATCAAGAGCAGTAATTTGTGTACTGAAATCATGGAGTATTCCGATGAAAACGAGACGGCGGTGTGTAACTTGGCGAGTATTGCCCTCAATAAATTCATAGATGAAGAAACAAAAGTTATGAATATGACGGAGCTCGAGCGCGTCACCGCCCTCATCGTAGATAATCTGAACCAAATCATCGATATTAATTATTACCCCACTGATAAAACGCGGACGAGCAACTTGCGCCACCGCCCCATCGGTATCGGCGTCCAAGGACTCGCGGATGTATTTATGATGATGAATATTCCGTTCCATAGCGAAGAAGCCCGTGTGCTCAACCGAGAGATTTTCGAGACGATTTATTACGCCGCACTTAAAGCATCGATGACCCTCGCTGCGCGACACGGACCCTACGAGACATTCGCCGGTTCCCCCGCATCACAAGGCATCCTCCAATTCGATATGTGGGGCGTTGATCCTGCGAGTTTCGGTCCTTCCGTATATAGAAAGAGAGAATACGATTGGGCCGCACTTAAAGCACAGATTCAGAAACACGGCCTGCGAAACTCGCTTCTTCTCGCACCGATGCCTACCGCAAGCACCTCCCAAATCCTCGGTAATAACGAATGTTTTGAACCTATTACCAGTAATATTTATACTCGCCGAACCCTTGCGGGCGAGTTCATTATGGTGAACCGGTATTTGATACGCGACCTTATTGCGCTTGGATTATGGAATGAGCGCGTGAAGACGAATATTATTGCGAATCAGGGAAGCGTCCAGTATATTGACGGATTGCCCGATGCGTTGAAACTTAAATATAAGACGGTGTGGGAGATGCCGATGCGGCACATTATTGATATGGCGGCGGACCGCGGGGCGTTTATTTGCCAGAGTCAGAGTATGAATTTATGGGTGGAAGAACCGAATTACAATATTTTGACATCGATGCTGTTTTATGCGTGGAATAAAGGGCTGAAGACGGGGGTATACTACTTACGCCGGAAAGCGAAACATCAGGCGCAACAGTTTACGGTGGAGCCGGAGAAGGGGGGCGGGGATGTGGCGGAGGATGATATATGTGAATTTTGCTCCTCGTAATCGCTGAAGGCGGAATTCTGCTCCGCATAATCGTCTCACACAGTGAGGCGGAATTTTGCTCATCTTGAATAAATTGAAAACTTTTTCGAATAAAATACAATCACCTGAAACATGTTTCGTATATCCCCATCAAAGAAAGACGCGGTGACGGCGGCAGTTCCACTTGACCCAGTTACGCAATGGACACAGGACCATAACTTCGCATTCCCTCCGGCGCTCACGTTCAACGACGACGACGTTCACCATCAGCGATTCAAAGAAATACGCGAACTACCGAAAGTCGGTTATCCATTATATCATCTGATTTCACAATATAATCCATGGCTAGATTGTGAAATGACGCGTGAGAAACGCGCGTTTTTGGCTCCAAGAGTCGGTGAGTTTTGCTGTCCGGTATACGTGGGTAGTGCTGTAGACCACTTCTTTCGGAATGATACCGTGGTCGATATCGTGAACTTATATTTATGGCCGCTACTACACTCCCGCGCGGTTGAAGTCGTTGCGTGCGAAACGTTCGCGGATTGGCGGCGCCTTTTCACACACACGATATCTCTCGCGTTTCCTGATTACGAATACTGGTGTTCGGTCGCGGCGGGTGGTGGCGGCGGCAGTGCGTTCATTCCATCCGTTTCCGAGCAACGCCGAACCGCGCGGATACTGAAATATATGACACCGGCGCGTGTTCTTTATCTCCTGACTACTCGGGCGGGGTTCTGGCCGTATGGAGCACCACCATCACGCTATACCACCACTACACGAACTTCGTCGCGTCCATCGTTTGGACTATGTTTCATCAAACCAAAAATAAAAGAATACTCAGAAAAAACTGCAATCGAGTGGTTGGTCAGCGCGGATTTCCTTCGTAAAATGAAACGTGTTCATATTTATTTCACACCATTAATAACTTCAGTAGCCAGTTCAATCGCTTATTCGGGCGCATTAACATCTGCATCAGTATCAGTATATGAGACAGATGAATGTGATGAATAATAATACAGTTAGTGACGGCGATCCTGAGTATATCGTCTATGCTTACTGCTACGATTATTTAATTTACAATTACGACGATGGGTTTTTCGTATTTTTATTATTTTACGCGTTCGACGACCTCCTTTTTTTTTTGACGGAGGAGGAGGAGGAGGCTCTCTGCATCGTATTATATCAGATGGGTCAATAGCTTGTTCTGGACTAAAACTTGCTGGTAGATGAATACGGCATCCATAAAAATCAATACCTTGAATATCATCAATACTACGTGGGGTTTTATAAACAAGATTGGTTTGCAATCCTCCTTCACGTGTATTTTTAAGAATTAAAACCGTGGTTGGTGGAATTTGAATGTCTCCTAGGATACTTTTATTGCTTTCAGTTGCTTCTCCGGCCGCTGAGACCAACTCACTAGTTGGTTCTTCGGTATTATCTATTAAAAAGAATAGGTCGATTTTATTACGAAACCTTGGTTTTAATGCGTAATGATTTATTAACATACCTGCATGCGCCCCGCTAAATGTAAAATATACGCTTTGTCCACTCATTGTCCGTAATGTAGTTGCGGTGCGACTGGCACATCTTGCACTAGCAACGCTTAAATGTGACCATACCGCAACACATACGATTTGATAACCCGCCAATTTTGCTTTATTCATAGCATAATGTATTGCCATTTTTGAACCACCAGTTGTATCAATAATAATATCATCACCGTTTCTTATTAATCTATCGACGACGGCGTATATAATATGTCTTTGATCTATTCCTTTTCCTTTCCCCCATTTTTGTTCCTTATCAGGCATTTGTTGAAACATCGCATCAGCGTACATTACGGGTTCGTCTACATCCAGGTCAGAAGCATTTTTTACAAAATTCATTTTAACAGATGATTTTCCTACAGACGCCCCGCCAATTAAAATTACCATTCTAGGTGCTCTTGCTCCTCGTCTGTCATTCAGAGACTTCATTTCAACATCAGAGACGCCCAATTCCGGATATTCATTATAATTAAAATAACCAAAATACTTCATATTTGGATCTTCTGTACTCGGGGTTAAATTAATAGGATGTCCAGCAAATGGCTTATTTCCGTCGCGAATCCTTTTCAACCATTCTTGGTGTTTTGACCTTGCAATATCTGTATTTCGACGAAAATGACTAATAAATACGTCAAGATATTCTTCTCTAAACCATCTTCTCACCTCATCTGATATTTTTTTTGGATCTCTACTTGGTGAATCTGGCGAAGGGACATCATCACCGTATGTTTTTTCCCAATCTTTTATTTGCCAATCTTCAACTTCAACTTCTCCGCCTCTAGCTGCGCCTCTAGCTGATGCAGGAGAAACTTTTGATTGTAAAGACTTACTAAGTGATTTTTTTGGTATTATCTGATCAGGGTCGTCGGCAGCAGACGGTTCTTCCTGTTTAGCAGGTGCCGGTGTTTTTTTTACTGATTTTGGAGGCATATATATCCTTTATATAATTACTATAAAAAATATATTACATTCCCAGATGGGTAATTTACTGTCCCGTTATACGGATCTAACATTTCGTTGCCGTGATGGGTAAATGTAATACAATAAAAATATTATTATAATAAAATTTAGATTTCTTATCATAACAAAATGAATCCAGCAATATTCGTTTATGCAGTCGTCCCCGTCGCCGCCTCCGTCATCTTCACGTAACACTTCAAACAAACATCCACGTCCACCTTCGCGTTATGTAGCCCCTCCGGCGATGGAACGTCGCTTCCATACAGCACGTGATACAGCTCCACGAGCTTCGGATATTTCAGCGAGGTCGACCCGTCATCCCATACTTTCTCTATTTTACATATCGGCGTCCCCTGCTTCATCGTACAGTATTCGGTGGGCGGAAATACAACGTGGAACATCCGCGCGCGGTAAAACTCCACCAGAAGCATGTTCTTGTCGAATTCCAGATTATGCGCGACCAATTTTCCGCACCGATTCGCCGCGCGTTTAAAGTCAAAGAGCGCGACCTCCATCGGGACTCCGCGGGCGCGCGACACCTCACTCGTGATTCCGTGGATCGCCGTTGATTCCGGCGAAATCGGGATATGTGTTCCTAAAGATATAATGTCGTCCTTTTCTTCTTCGACCTGCTTCGTTTCATCGTTATATATGACCCAACTCAATTGAACGATATGAGGCCATTTGTTGGTTTGGTTCGTCGGGGTATTTTTGGGAGGGAGACCCGTAGTCTCGGTATCAAAGATTAGCACTCGCATCGTTTGTCAATATAAAGAAACACGGGGATTGCTTTATATTGGAATTTGAATATCAATTTTATTCCGGGCTCGCGTCGGCGTTCGTTGCGCTCGCTTCGCATCGCTCCACTCGCTCTGCTCCGCTCGGTCATCGTCGCCGATTCTTCGCCGATATGTGCGCCGGGATGTGCGCCGGGATGTGCGGGGTTGTGGTGCGGGGTTGTGGTGCGGGTCTTAACGGCGAATCGCGCCAACAACAGCAGCGACCGGGCGAAGAGCCGGAACAAACGTCGCAGCGATAGGAAGAACCCTATTGACAACGGGAAGAGCCTTCCTGATAGCAGGAACGGCTTTCTTGGTCAACCAGCTCTTCTGGTCGGGCGCAGTGGAGGAAAAAGTAAGGGGGGTGTTCATTTCAAAGACTGGTTATACCTTATGTGGGTATAATAACTTTATATTGTATTGTACATCATACATTACGCGCACAACGCATTCCCGAATGCGACCACTGCGAGAATACCCAGCACGAGTCCAGCGTGGTAGTTAAACTGCATCGTGCGATATACCTTCAGCCACGCCTGTGTTTCCTCCCCCGATTTCAGGTGAAGCACCATCCAATCGCTCTTCGGCGAGAGAATATAGTAGAAATAGTTTACGCTAAAGGAAACGGCCGCGACCATACACAACACCCCTGTGTTGCCCCCGCGGCCGCCCGCGAAATACTTCCGGCAGCATACCAGCAGTATCATCGCCAAAATAAACCCGAGGAATAGACCCATAAAATAAATACCTTGTCGTTCACGGGTAATGACCTCATACCGGCGCTTATTATCCGGTGATAACTTCGCGACAAATTCCTGGATGACACCCCCGGACCGATGAGAGAACGCGCAACAGTAAATGTTCGCAACGATGAAAATAAACGCGATGGCGCAGGAGGTGGCACAGACCATGATCACGCGGGTAATATATATATACTTACACTAAAAATTGAAATGTTTTTTATTTATTGAGGTGTGCCAATACGCTATTGTCATATGTCATCTATCGATATCGCCTCGGCAGCTGGCGCAAATAAAACCGTCCTGGAAATACTACTTCACCTTCAAAAACTCGTTGATGAGTTCAAAGTCAAGATCACCGAAATGGATGAAGAAATGCGGACGGTGAAACTGGAGAATACTCTGTTGAAAAATAAAATAAATGAACTGACGTCGTCGTCGTCTTCTTCGGCGGCACAGTCGTCGCGCAGAGGATTTTTCGGGTATGGTGCTGATGAATTCTAGCTACGCACGCTACGCGAACTGCTTGTCCGCAGTTATGCGGACCGTCCTTTTCTACGAAAAGGACTTATCTGCTGTAGCAGATGACAGTTCGTTACGCGAACTGCTTACAGATTCCATACGACCTCCTGTGCCACTGTGTAATCCCGTGCTCCCGTATCCCGTCCATGTGCTTCTTCGCTCCATACCCCTTATTCCCGCGCAAAGCATACATCTCATCCAGTACCGGATGCTGGTCGCATAATTTTTCAATATAGTCGTCACGCTCGACCTTGGCTAAAATCGACGCTGCCGCTATACACGCATACGTATTATCACCGCCTTCTACACATACATGCGTATATGTGTCTATCTGGTCCATCTCTTCATTATATTTCCCGAGTGGGATGAAATCGTTGCCATCGATGAGAAGAAGATAGTCTTCTGTAGTCGGTTTCGGTTGATCCGTATCTTCGATATGTGCATCGATGAGGGTATTTATCGACTTTCGCATACACTGAAGTGTCGCCCGTCGAATATTGATACGGTCAATCACTTCAGATTCCTCATAAGAAACCGCCCAGGCTACCGCATTCTGTTTGATATACTCGGCCACTTCGCGGATTTTCTTATCCGAAGTGAATTTCTTACTGTCTTTAAGCAGCGAAAAGTCGAATGCCGCAGTGGCGGGGGGGAGTATTACAGCGCCAGTATAAACGCGTCCAAATAATGGACCTCGCCCAGCTTCATCCACACCTACTTCGTATTTATGCGCATGCGTCTCCGCTGAAGATGGTGATGCTGTGGTATACGATGTCGCGAGAATCGTCGCAGCACATCTAGGTTTCCGCGGCTTCTTCGTTAAAATGACTCCTTCGTCCATTATTGTTGCCGCTTATTTTGATCGAGTAAAATCGTTTCAATTATTCTTTATTAAAAAACTTTTTATGTATATATAGTATTACAAAATATGCAACTCACAAAAGTTCATCTATTCCTTATTTTAATATTTGCGCTGATTCTTGCGTCCAGTTTAGGCAACTAT
>Ga0209550_10004930_pt1 | contig 12607 bp, 10 predicted proteins | sample LauGreSuBDMM15SN_2_FD_187567 | JGI IMG/M metagenome (GOLD analysis project Ga0209550, IMG submission 187567) | Freshwater lake microbial communities from Lake Michigan, USA - Su13.BD.MM15.SN (SPAdes) (version 5) | ecosystem: Environmental > Aquatic > Freshwater > Lake | place: Lake Michigan... | reverse complement strand
TCGGCGTCTTTCAAATCCGCGTAATTCAAGGTGGTGCTGAGCATGCCCATGCGCTGCTGGAGTTTGTCCTCTTTGAGCTTGCCTTTTTTGACTTGGGCTTGGTAGTTTTTTTCGATGATGGCCAGCCCACGGTCCAGGGCATCTTGCTTCATCTCCAAAATTTTCACCGGGATGCCGGCATTCAGGAAGTTCATGCTGATGCCACCACCCATGGTGCCGGCACCAATGACGGCCACGCTCTTGATCTCACGCACGGGGGTGTCGGTGGGGACATCGGCGATTTTGGAAGCGGCACGTTGGGCCACAAACAAATGGCGCAAAGCGCGGCACTCGGGCGTCCACATCAGGTTGGTGAAGATTTCGCGCTCGGTGCGCATGCCTTCATCAAACTTCATGGTGGTGGCGTTTTGCACCGCTTCAATGCATTTGAGGGGGGCTGGGTACTTGCCCTTGGTCATGCCGTTGACCATGTTTTGGCTGAATTTGAAAAACGCCTGTGCATTGGGGTGTTTACACGGCAGATCGCGCACCCTGGGCAGCGCCATGCCAGGCACATGGTTTTGCAGCACCTCGTGGGCAAAGTCGGCGGCCTCTTGGGCCAAACTTTGGGCCGAGGTGGCCATCTGGTCAAACAACTTTTGCCCGGGCAACATCGCCAGCATCTCGCTTTTGATGGCCTCGCCGCTGACGATCATGTTCAAGGCCGCCTCCACGCCCAATGCACGTGGCAAACGCTGGGTGCCGCCAGCGCCGGGGATCAGGCCCAGTTTCACCTCTGGCAAAGCGACATCACAACCTGGGGCGGCCATGCGGTAATGGCAACCCAGAGCCAACTCCAAGCCGCCGCCCATGGCCACGGTATGAACGGCGGCGATCACTGGTTTGGTGGCGTTTTCAATGGCCAAAATCACGCTCAGTAAATTGGGCTCTTGAACGGCCTTGGGCGAGCCAAACTCTTTGATATCAGCCCCGCCCGAAAAGGCTTTGCCAGCCCCGGTCAAGATGATGGCCTTGATCTGGTTGTCGGCCAATGCTTTTTCCAGGCCGGCCACGATGGCCTGCCGGGTCTCCAAACCCAGTCCATTGACGGGTGGGTTGTTCATGGTGATCACAGCCAAGTCGCCTTGGACGGTGTAGTCAGCGCTCATGCGAATTTCCTTTGGTGGTGGCACGTGGCCGGTGATGACAACTGCTGCAGGAGGATACCAAAAAAGAACGACCGTTCTTTTTTGTGGGTTATGGCCAAAATCTCACACGGCCAACCATTCTCGGCGCACATCGGGTTGGCGCGCAAAGGCGGCGGGTGTGCCATTGAAAACCACTTCTCCATGGCCCATGACCAAGACCCGATCGGAAATGTCCAAGGCGATGGTTAATTTTTGTTCGATCAACAAGATGGAAATGCGCTCGCTTTGCAGGGTTTGTAAAAAACCAGCGACTTGCTCGACCACCTGGGGGGCCAGGCCTTCGGTGGGTTCGTCGATCAAAATCAAATCCGGCTCGCCCATCAGGGTTCGGCACAGGGTCAGCATTTGTTGCTCCCCCCCTGACAACACCCCGGCGGGCACGTGCTGGCGTTCGCGCAGGCGGGGAAACAAGCCATACATGTCATCAAATGTCCAGCGTGCCGGCGTGCCAGGGCTCTTTTGTCCCAGCATCAGGTTTTGGTGCACCGTCAACCGCGGAAACACGTCCCTGTTTTCAGGAACGTACCCCAAACCCAGGTGGGCGATGTCATGTGGCGCTTTGCCCAGCAAGTGTTGACCGCGCCAGCGCACAACCCCAGTGGCCTGAACCAAACCCATGATGGCTTTCGCGGTGGTGCTGCGACCCGAGCCATTGCGCCCCAGCAATGAGACGATTTCACCCTCGCCCACGGTGAAGTTCACGCCATGCAAGACATGGCTTTTGTCGTAATGGGCGTGTAAATTTTCAACTTCAAGCATGTTTGCCCTCAGCCGAGGGCAAAGCCCCCAAGTAAGCCGCCTGCACCTGCGGGTTTTCGCGCACTTGGCTGGGGGTGTCGAATGCCATCACTTGGCCATGCACCAAAACGGCAATTTTGTCGGCGAGTTCAAACACCACGCCCATGTCGTGTTCGACCATGAGCAAGGTTTTGCCCTGGGTAGCCTCAGCGATGAGCTGGATGAAATGGCGGGTTTCGCTGCGGCTCATGCCCGCGGTGGGCTCGTCCAACAGCAACACCTCGGAATTGCCGCCCAAAGTAACGCCCAATTCCAAAGCCCGTTGTTCGGCATAGCTCAGGTTCATCGCCAAGTCGTGGCGTTTGTGTCCCAGGCCGAGTTGATGCAGCAAGGCCTCGGTTCGATCATTGGCATCTTTCAAGGATGACAAAAACTTCCAGCAACTGTAGCCGTGGCCCAAAGACCACAGCACGCTGCAGCGCAGGTTTTCATACACCGACATGCCGGTGAACAAATGGGTGATTTGAAAACTGCGCGACAGGCCCATGCGGTGAATGGCGTGTGGCGGCAAACCATCAATGCGCTGGCCCAGCAGTTCGATGCGGCCTTGGGTGGGTGCAAATCTGCCACTGATCAAGTTGAACAAGGTTGACTTGCCTGCACCGTTGGGCCCAATGATGGCCACCCGCTCGCCACGCATGACATCCAGGTCCACGCCTTGAATCACCTCGGTGTGGCCAAAGCGTTTGTGCACGCCCTGCAGTCGTAGCACTGGTGTCATGACCCGGCTCCACGGGGCGGCAACAACATGGTGTCCCAGGTTTGGTTCCAGCGGCGCTTGAAAAACACCCAGCCTGCCGCGCCGGTGATCATGGCCAGGGCGGCCAAAGCCCAAGGCATGGGCTGGTCCGTGGCCCAGGACTGGCCCAACCAACGCAGTGGCGTACCCACGGAGGACTGAAGTTGGTGATGGTAAAAGAGCTCAATGGCGCTGGCCGCCCCTGAGGTTGACACGCAAGCACTGAACAAGCAACCCAGGTACCAGCGCCACAAACGCGAAGCTTCAGGCTGCATGATCCAGCGCAGGTGCCACACCGCGATGCTGGCCAGCCCGCCGGGTGCGCACATCACCATGGCCACAAACAACACGCCCAAATAAAGCAACCAAGCGGCGCTCCACTCAGATAGCAAAACCGACGACAACACCATGCCCACAGCCCCCAAAATAGGTCCCACAAAATAACCCGACCCGCCTAAGAAGGTGAACAACAGATAGGCTCCCGAGCGGGCCGCACCCACCACCTCAGCGGTGACAATTTCAAAGTGCAGCACCGCCATGCCACCAGACACACCCGCAAAAAAACCAGCGATGATGAAGGCCAGGTAACGCACCCGTTGGGGTTGGTAGCCGATGAAGGACAGGCGTTCGGCGTTGTCGCGCACCGCGTTGAGCAATCGGCCCAAAGGCGTTTGGGTAAAGGCATACATCAAACCCACGCACACCCAGGTGTAAGCGGCGACCAGGGCATAAACCTGGGTTTGCGACTTGAAATCGATGCCCCACAGCGCAGGGCCCTGCACCCGGTTGCCCGACAAACCCGCTTCGCCGCCAAAAAAATCCGTGAACATCAGCGACATGGCAAACACCAATTCGGCCATGCCCAAGGTGATCATGGCGAAAGTGGTGCCCGATCGGCGGGTGGTCACATAACCCAAGACCACGGCAAAGCCCATGCCGAAGACTCCGCCCACCAAGGGAATCAGGCTGACCGGAACCGGCCACCCCGCACTGCCCGCAGCTTGCAGCACGTGCATGGCCATGTAAGCCCCCAGCCCGGTATAGACCGCATGGCCAAAACTGAGCATCCCGCCTTGCCCCAACAAGATGTTGTAGGACAGGCAAGCCACAATGGCAATGCCCATTTGCGTTAAAACCGCTTGCTCAAAAGGGCTGCTGAAAATCCAGGGCGCCAGCAGCATCAAGGCGGCCAAAAAAAACATCCAGTGCCATGCCGAACGGCCAATCAGTGGGTCGGCGCTGACGGGCCGGGGTGGGTTCATGCCTCAGCCCTCACGGGTGCCCATCAAGCCCCGGGGCCTGACCATCAACATCAGCACCAAAATCAAGTAGGGCAAGATGGGTGCGGCTTGCGCCAAGCTCATCGTCATCCATGTGGAATCGGCTGCGCTGGCCTGCAGGGGCAAACCCAGCGCTGACCACAGGTCTGACAAAGACAGGTCGATGGCCACGGCCATGGTTTGAACGGTGCCCATCAACACCGAGGCCCAAAAAGCACCGGCCAAGGAGCCCAGACCGCCAATCACAATCACCACAAAAGTCACCGTTCCAACGGTGGCGGCCATGGACGGATCGGTGACGAATGTGCTGCCCCCAATCACCCCGGCCAAAGCGGCCAAACCCGTGCCCACGCCAAACACCCACATGAACACCCTGGGCACGTTGTGGCCCAAGGTTTGCACCGCTTGCGGGTGCGTCAAGGCCGCTTGGATCACCAAGCCCACCCGGGTGTGGGTGATGAGCGCCCACAGGCTGAGGACCATGGCCAGGGCCACCGCCATCATGAAGGCGCGGGTGGCGGGAAAGGGTGAGCACAGCGCAGGTGGCTGGCAAGCGGCTTCAGAAGCCGCCCCCCAAACCCACTGCAAGTCGGCAAATGGGCCGCCCCCGATGAGGGTGAAGGCTGGTCCTTGGAGCCAAGTTGGCGGGGCAAAAGGCACCGCCGCACGGCCCCACAACAACTGCACCACCTCCAGCACCACATAGGCCAGGCCAAAGGTGATCAGCAACTCGGGCACATGGCCGTGGGCATGGACGCGGCGCAAAAACCATTTTTCAAAGGCCGCTCCCAGCAAACCCACCCCCAAGGGGGCCAGGATCAAGGCTGGCACAAAGCCCCAAAGAGAGGACAAGCTGTAACCCAAATAGGCCCCCAGCATGTAAAAGCTGGCGTGGGCGAAATTGAGCACACCCATCATGCTGAAAATCAGGGTCAGCCCCGCGCTCAGCATGAACAGCAGCAATCCATAGCTCACCCCATTGAGCAGAGAAATTAGAAAAAACTCCATGGTTGCAAGAATCGCCCTGGGCAGCGTCGCAATTGCCGCAAGGTGAAGGGTCTCTCCGTTCGGGTCAGGGGGTTTTCATGGGGCAGCTGGTGGGGTTGCTGTAGATGTTGGGTGAGAGGGTTTTGACCGGCAGAGGTATCAAGCCGGTAACTGATAGTCCCGAAGCTGTTCACGCAAGCGGGTTTTGAGCATTTTGCCGGTGGCCCCCAAGGGAATGGCAGCCACAAAAACCACGTCATCGGGGATTTGCCATTTGGCGGTTTTGCCTTGGTAAAAAGCCAACAAAGTGGCGCCGTCCAAAGTGCTATCGGGTTTTTTGACCACCACCACAATGGGGCGTTCATCCCATTTGGGGTGGGCCACGCCAATGCAAGCAGCCATTTGAACGTCGGGGTGCGCCATGGCGATGTTTTCAATATCGATTGAGCTGATCCATTCGCCGCCGGATTTGATGACGTCTTTGCTGCGGTCGGTGATTTGCATGAAGCCATCGGGATCAATGGAGGCCACATCGCCGGTGGGAAACCAACCGTCGATCAAGGGGCTGGGGCCTTCTTGGCGGTAATACTCGCGCAACACCCAAGGCCCTTTGACCAGCAAGTCGCCTGTGGCGACACCGTCCCAGGGCAAATCTTGGCCCTCGGGGCCAATAATCTTCATGTCGATGCCATAAATGCAACGCCCTTGTTTGAGACGGATTTGCATCTGCGCCTCGGGCGCCAGGCCCAGGTGTTTGTTTTTCAAAGTGCACAGCGTGCCCAAGGGGCTCATTTCGGTCATGCCCCAAGCGTGCAAAACCTCGACCCCATAGTTGTTCTTGAAAGCGTGGATCATGGCCGGTGGGCAGGCTGAACCGCCAATCACCGTGCGCTGCAAGGTGCTAAAGCGCAAGTCTTTGGGGCCCATGTGGCTGAGCATCATTTGCCACACCGTGGGCACACCCGCAGCAAAGGTGACGCCCTCGGCTTCGATCAGGCCGTAGACCGAGGCCCCATCCAGGGCCGGACCCGGAAACACCAATTTGGCCCCCACCATGGCAGCGCTGTAAGGGATGCCCCAGGCATTGACGTGAAACATGGGCACCACCGGCAAGATGCTGTCCCGGGCCGACATGCACATCACGTCGGGCAATGCAGCGGCATAGGCGTGAAGGATCGTGGAGCGGTGGGTGTACAGGGCCGCTTTGGGGTTGCCGGTGGTGCCGCTGGTGTAGCACATGCTGGAAGCCGAGTTTTCATCCAACACCGGCCAGACGTATTGATTGCTCTTGGCTTGCAACCACGATTCATAACTGCGCAAGCCCGGAATGCTGGTTTGGGCGGGCAAATGGGCGTCATCGCACAGGGCGATCCAATGCTGGATGGTGCGGCACTGGCTGTGGATTTTTTCGATGATGGGCAAAAAAGTCATGTCAAAGCACATGACCTGGTCTTGGGCGTGGTTGGCAATCCAGGCGATTTGATCCGGGTGCAAGCGGGGGTTGACGGTGTGCAGCACCCGGCCCGTGCCACTGACCCCGAAATACAACTCCAGGTGCCGGTACCCGTTCCAGGCCATGGTGGCCACGCGGTCGCCAAAGGCCAAACCCAAGCCATCCAAGGCATTGGCCACTTGGCGCGAGCGTTGGGCGATGCCTGCCCAGTGTGTGCGGTGCACATCGCCTTCCACGCGCTTGGACACCACCTCCACATCGCCATGGTGCTTTTCGGCAAAATCAATCAAAGAGGAAATCGCCAACCCTTGATCCTGCATCAATCCCAACATGATGTGTCCCTTGTCCGTGTATCTGGAAGGCGTGTATTTTGCATGCAAAAAGAGGCCGGCCCGATCCCAGCACTGGCCACGCCAGCCTCGCTGAACCCGGCCGATGCCCTGAGCGACACGGGTCTTTTTCAAACACCGACAATCCAGGCCATGCTCCCATTCCCCAGCCCCCTGGCCGACAGGCCCGAGCCGGCCCCCCCAAAAAACCAGACCCTGCCCTGGTCCAGCGGCATGCATGCCTTGGGTCTGCCCTTTTTTACCCCGACCGCGCCCACGCCCATGGGTGCAGCCCATTGGGTGTCGCAAAACCGGGATTTGGGCCAAGCGCTGGGCCTGCCAGTCGCCTTTTGGGATGACCCTTTGAGCTTGCAAGGCCTGAGCGGGAATGCCGTGTGGCTCGGCTCGGTGCCTGTGGCCAGCGTTTACAGCGGCCACCAGTTTGGGGTCTGGGCGGGCCAGCTCGGGGATGGCCGGGCTTTGTCTTTGGGTGAAATGGACTCCCCCATGGGTCGCCAAGATTGGCAACTCAAAGGTGCGGGGCCCACGCCCTACTCGCGGCGTGGTGACGGGCGCGCGGTGCTGCGCTCCAGCATCCGCGAATACCTGTGCAGCGAGGCCATGCATGGTTTGGGCATCCCCACCACGCGGGCTTTGGCCTTGACCGCATCTGACCTGCCGGTGTGGCGAGAAAGCCAAGAAACCGCCGCCGTGGTGACCCGGGTGGCGCCGTGTTTCATTCGATTTGGGCATTTTGAGCACTTTGCGTCGCTGGGTGACGTGGAGGGGGTGAAGCGCTTGTTGACCCACCTGATTGCGCAACATTTCCCTGAAATTGCCGAGCAACAACTGCCCATCGCGCAGGCCACTTTGCTATGGTTGCAAACCGTGACCGCGCGCACTGCGCAGATGGTGGCCAAATGGCAAGGAGTAGGGTTTTGTCATGGGGTGATGAACACCGACAACATGAGCGTTTTGGGCCTGACCTTGGACTATGGCCCGTTTCAGTTTTTGGATGCTTACGACCCCGACCACATTTGCAACCATTCAGACCACCAAGGGCGCTACGCTTTTCAACAACAACCCCAGGTGGCCTTTTGGAACCTGTACTGTTTGGGACAAGCCGTGGCCCCGTTGGTGGGCGAGACCGAGCCCGTGCTGGAGGCCCTCAACACCTATAAAACCGCTTTGCCACAGGCTTTGCTGACCCAGTGGCGGCAAAAATTGGGGCTGACCTTGGCCTTGCCCGAAGACGCTGGCCTGGCCCAAGGTGCCCTGGATTTGCTCAGTGCGGGTGTGGTGGACTTCAGCATTTTTTGGCGCCGCTTGAGCCACGCGGTGGCGGCATCTGGCGACCAACCCAACGACGGCCCCGCCTGGGCGCCGGTGCGCGACTTGTTTTTGGACGGCCGCGAGTGGCTGGATTGGCAGCAGCGCTACACCGCCCGTCTCGGGGCGCAAGACCGGGCACAAACAGGCGCGGCCATGCTCAAGGTCAACCCCAAATATGTCTTGCGCAACCATTTGGGCGAAATCGCCATCCGGCAGGCCCAGGCTGGCGACTTCAGCGAGGTGGATAATTTGCTCGCGATCTTGCGCCAACCTTTTGATGAACACCCCGACTCGGAACACCGTGCCGGATTTCCGCCCGACTGGGCCAACTCGATTGCCATCAGCTGCTCTTCATGAAAATCCAAAAAACCGAAGCCGAGTGGAAACAACTCTTGGCCGACAAAGGGGCGGAACCCCTGGCTTTTGCCGTCACCCGCCAAGCATCGACCGAGCGCCCTTTCAGTGGCAAATATGAAGCCCATTGGGAGCCTGGACGCTATCAATGCATTTGCTGTGGCCAAAAATTGTTTGATCACCACACCAAGTTTGATGCCGGTTGCGGCTGGCCCAGCTTTTACCAAGCCGCCGATGACCAAGCCATTGCCGAGCACAACGACCGAAGCTTAGGCATGTTGCGCACCGAGACCTTGTGCGCCCAATGCGGCGCCCACCTGGGACATGTCTTTCCGGATGGACCTCAGCCCACAGGTTTGCGCTACTGCATGAATTCGGCTGCGCTGGAATTTGTGCCCGGTGAACAGGACAAAAAATGAAGCTGTTGCTGGACTTTTTCCCGATTTTGCTGTTTTTCGGTGCGTTCAAGATCTGGGGTATTTACGTCGCGACCACAGTGGCCATCGTGGCCACCTTGTTGCAATTGGCCTGGATGCGTTACAGCACCGGCCGCACCGAGCCCATGCAGTGGCTGAGCCTGGGGGTGATCGTGGTGTTTGGCGGGGCCACCTTGGTCGCCCAAGACGAGACCTTCATCAAATGGAAGCCCACCGTTCTGTACTGGGCCATGGGGGGGGCTTTGCTGGTGGGTCAGGTGTTTTTCCGCCGCAATTGGCTGCAAAGCTTGATGAAAAGCCAAATGGCTTTGCCCGACCATGCTTGGCGCGTGATGCTGTGGAGTTGGTGTGGGTTTTTCGCCGTGATGGGTGTGCTCAACATATGGGTCGCCTACCACTTTGACACCGACACCTGGGTCAATTTCAAACTGTTTGGCGGCATGGGTTTGATGCTGGTCTTTGTGCTCGCCCAGGCCATGTACTTGGGCCGCTTCATGGACAAAGGCGATAACCCAGCCCTGCCACCGGAATCCAAACCATGATGGCGCAGGCCGCGCAGTTGCACGCGCGCTTGACCGAACATTTGCAACCCTTCAGCCTGGAAGTGACGGATGAAAGCGCCGACCATGCGGGGCATGCCGGCTCCAACGGCCTGGGCCATGGCACGCATTTTCGGGTGCGCATCGGCAGCGCGCAATTCGCCGGATTGCCAAGGGTCAAACGACATCGCCTTGTGTATGATGCGCTGCAAGATTTCATCGATCAGGGCTTGCACGCTTTGGCCATCGAAATTGTCGACCCGCCCTCATCAGGCGCGGGTCAGTCCCACAACCGCCCATAGAGAGCTTTTTCCCATGACACACCCCTCCTTCAGGTCTTTGCTGACTGCCTGTGCCCTGAGCACTTTGAGTGCTGCCCTGTGGGCGCAAAACCTGGCCATCGTCAACGGCAAAGCCGTGCCCAAAGCCCGCGCCGAAGTACTGGCCGAACAATTGGCCAAGTCCGGTCGCCCGGTGACGCCTGAATTGGAAGCCCAGATCAAAGAAGAAGTGATCAACCGCGAAATCTTCATGCAAGAGGCCGTGCGCCGCGGTTTGGACGCGTCCGACGAATACAAAAACCAATTGGAATTGGCGCGCCAGTCGATTTTGATTCGTGAGTTGTTCAACGACCAACAAAACAAAGACAAGGTCACCGATGCCGACATCAAGGCCGAGTACGACAAATTCGTCGCGGCCAATGGCGGTAAAGAGTACCGTGCCCGCCACATCTTGGTCGAGAAAGAAGACCAGGCCAAGGCCATTGTGGCCAGCCTGAAAAAAGGGGCCAAGTTTGAAGACCTGGCCAAAAAGCAATCCAAAGACCCTGGCTCAGGTGCCAATGGTGGCGACCTGGATTGGGCCGCTGGTGGCAACTACGTCAAAGAGTTTTCTGAAGCCATGGTGGCCTTGAAAAAGGGTCAACTGACCGACAAACCGGTGAAAACCCAGTTTGGTTGGCATGTGATCCGCTTGGACGATGTGCGCGAGGCACAGTTGCCCAAATTCGAAGAAGTCAAACCCCAAATTTCCCAGCAAATGTTGCAAACAAAAATGGGTCAGTTCCAGCAAGACTTGCGCGCCAAAGCCAAGATCGAGTGATCTAAGCCCTCATCTTGGACATATCAAAAAGGGGCCGCTAGGCCCCTTTTTTCATGGGCTTTAGCCCACCCAACGGCGCGCGTTGCGCCAGATGTGCATCCAGGGGCTGTGCGCGCGGGGATCGGCCGCCGTCCAGCTCATTTGGATGTTGCGAAACACCCGCTCGGGGTGGGGCATCATGGCGGTGAAGCGACCATCCGCGGTGGTCACCGCCGTCAATCCCCCCGGGCTGCCATTGGGGTTGAGCGGATAGGCCTCGGTGCCCGCGCCCAAGCCATCGACAAACCGCATGGCCTGGTGCACCCGCGACAAGTCGCCGCGCAGCGCAAAGTTGGCATAACCCTCGCCATGTGAGACGGCAATGGGCAAGCGAAGACCGGCCATACCTTGGAAGAACAAGCTCGGCGAGTCCAGCACCTCGACTTGGGACAAGCGGGCCTCAAAACGTTCGCTTTGGTTGGTGGTAAATCGCGGCCAATCTTGTGCACCCGGTATCAGGTCGGCCAGGGCGGCCATCATTTGGCAGCCGTTGCACACCCCCAGCCCAAAGCGGTCGCTGCGCTGCATGAAGGCCTGAAACTGGTTGGCCAGCATGGGGTTGAAGGCAATGCTGCGCGCCCAACCCACGCCCGCGCCCAGGGTGTCGCCGTAGCTAAAACCGCCACAAGCGACAAAACCCGCAAAGTCTGGCAAGCTGACCCGGCCTTGTTGCAGGTCGGTCATGTGCACATCCACCGCCTCAAAACCGGCGGCATCAAAGGCGTAGGCCATCTCCAGGTGCGAGTTCACCCCTTGCTCACGCAGCACCGCCACCCGGGGGCGTGCCAGGTTCACATAAGGCATGTCCATGTGGGCTTGAACCGCTGCGGGTATATGCCAATGAAGCGCGCTGGGCTGCGCCATGGCGGCATGCTCGGCATCGGCGCATTCGGGGTTGTCGCGCTGCTGGCAAATTTTCCAACTGACGGCGTCCCAGGTCAGCATCAGGTCCGAAAGCTTGGCACTGAAGATCTCTTTGGCATCGCGCCAGATGCTGATCTCTCCCTGGCCCCGTGGCATATCGGCTTGGTCGGGCCGGGTTTTGCCAATCACATGGCTGTGCAAGGACAAACCGTGTTGGCGCAAGAGGCCCAAGGCCTGATCGCGCTGGGCCGTGCGCACCTGGATGACCACGCCCAATTCTTCATTGAACAGGGCTTGCAAGCTGCGCTCATGGCGCCGTGGCCCCACTTGGGCCGCCCAGTTTTTGCTGTCGCCGTGGTCGGCGCGGCTGTCGCTGATGCCGTCGCCTTCGGTGACCAACATATCGATGTTCAAGGCCACGCCCACTTGGCCGGCAAAAGCCATTTCGGCCACGGTCGCGAGCAGACCGCCATCGCTGCGGTCGTGGTAGGCCAGCACCAGTGATTGAGCGCGCAAATCGTGCAAAGCGTTGGCCAAGGCCAGCAGGTCTTTTGCATGGTCCAGATCGGGGCCGAGCTCTCCAGATTGACCCAGCACTTGGGCCAGCACGCTGCCAGCCATGCGGCATTGGCCGCGCCCCAAATCCACCAAGATCAGGCTGGTGTCGGCCTCTGACGCATTGAGTTGCGGGGTCCAGGTGCCGCGCACATCGTCCAGGCTGACGAATGCGGTGACGATCAAACTCACGGGTGAGACCACCTTGTGGTCTTGCCCCTGTTCGCGCCACTGGGTGCGCATGGACAAGCTGTCCTTGCCCACAGGGATGGAGATGCCCAAAGCCGGGCACAGGTCCATGGCCACGGCTTGCACGGTTTGGTACAGGGCCGCGTCTTCGCCGGGTTCACCACAGGCGGCCATCCAATTGGCCGACAGTTTGACCTTGTCCATTTGAAATGGAGCGGCCATCAAATTGGTCAAAGCTTCAGCCACCGCCATCCGTCCTGCAGCGGGGGCATTCAGGCTGGCCAGGGGGCTGCGCTCGCCCATGGCCATGGCCTCACCGGCAAAGCCTTGGTAATCGGCCAAGGTGACGGCGCAATCGGCCACCGGCACCTGCCAGGGGCCGACCATTTGGTCGCGGTGGGTCAAGCCCGACACCGTGCGGTCA
>Ga0209550_10004929_pt1 | contig 12608 bp, 22 predicted proteins | sample LauGreSuBDMM15SN_2_FD_187567 | JGI IMG/M metagenome (GOLD analysis project Ga0209550, IMG submission 187567) | Freshwater lake microbial communities from Lake Michigan, USA - Su13.BD.MM15.SN (SPAdes) (version 5) | ecosystem: Environmental > Aquatic > Freshwater > Lake | place: Lake Michigan... | reverse complement strand
TGGGCTGTTAACGATTGTTTATTTGATGGTGTACTTGATGTATTCAAATATGAAGTTGTTTGTGCTGACACAGGATATTGCGACATTGAACCTGCTTGCGGTGCTGCTGGCGCTCCAAATGGTACAGATGCTGTATTCTGCGAATCTGCTGATGCTTGCGATGTAGCATGTAGTGCTTTGTTCTACTCAAGAGAAGTTGAAGTTGAGCAATTTGAAGGTATTGTAGTTGATGTTACTGATGCTATTGCAATTCAAATTAACGGCTTACCATTCTCAGTTGGTGGTACATTTGATACAGGTACACAAGCAGGTGCTAATGGTTTTGTAGCTGCTGCACAAACTGCTCTTGCAAGTGTAAATTCAATTTATACTGTTGCAGGTGGTTGGGATGGCACAGCGTTAACAATCTATGTTTTGACTAATGATACAGTTACATCTGTTGTAATTGTTTCTGCTACAACTACAGATGTTGCGCTTACTGTTGCTACTGAAACACTTTACAATGTTTATAGTGCATCAACGCCTTCAACAGGTGCGACAATTACAGAACTTGACTGGGTTTTAGATTCAAATTCATTTGATGGTTCGCCAAATGCACAAATTTTAGGTGAATCAAATGTTTATGGAACTTATAGCAATTTCTATACAACAAGTTCTAACACAGGTGCTGCACAGCTTATCATAACTGATAGCGCAGCTTGTAACGATACTTATAACGGTACAATTTAGTTTTTTAGATAGTGGGGCGGGAAACCGCCCCTTTTTAAATAAAACACAATGAAAAATCAAAGTAAAAAATTAAACGAAGCAATAAACATAATCCGCAAACATTACAGCGCGGTAAATGTACAAAGAACCGATAATGAAGATGTAGTTTATCTTTTTGATTATAGCAATCAGAAAAAAACAATCGGATCGGAAAAAATAAATAAGGCTATTGAAAAAGCTGTTAAAAAACAAGACTTTCCAAAAGATGTTTATTATTCAGAAGGTTTATTATCTGTAATTAAAATAGAAAAAAATGAAGCACAAGGACAAGGACAAGGACAATATGAAGCCGAAACCATCGAAACCGATGAAACCATCGAAACCGAAAAGATAATTGAAGTTATACAACCTAAAAAACGCGGTCGCAAAAAACAAATAGATGCTGAATCTTAATACACCTAATTGCTTAGATAATTATATCATATCGCTTAACGGCTGTTATCCTCCAGATACAGTTCCGGCATCGGGTTATTATTTAGAAAACCTTGAAGGGTTAACTATAAATAATGTTGCAGCGGTTAGTAGTGAGGCTTTAGTTTCAGCTACAGCAACTGTACGTGAGAAGATGTACTTTGCTGCTGATATTGTAGAAAAGCGCTTAAAGGCCGTTTTAAATGCGCGTGGTATAAAGCTAAACACATTAGGTAGTTTATATTCTGTTTGTCAAGTTAGTAATGTTTCAGATATACCTGTTGCTGCCAATCGCGGTATAAAAGTTTCTAAGAAATGGATAAATAGCCCACAAAGTAGAATTTATGTAGATTCTGTACGTTTTAAAAGTACGGTTAATGCAAGTACAACGGTTTTGGTTACCGATTTTGTTGGCAATATTTTATTTCAGCAGGCTGTAACTTGTTTTGCTGATACTGAAATGCACATTTTTGTAAATAAGTCATTTAATGAAGATTTGATTTTAATTACTATCAATACAAAAAATGTTGCGCCTTATCTGTACACTTGTAATGCTGCATCTAATTGTAAGCCCTGCGGCGATATGGTGCTAAATGTTGTAGGTTGGAATGGTTTTAGTGCAACAGCTTCGGGTTATTTAGGCGCGTGTGTACGTGTTGATTGTGTTGATACTGATATTATTTGCCAGTTTTTAGATAGATTAGGTATGACAATTTTGTATCAAACAGGTGTGCAAATTCTTAAAGAATGGGTTTCGCCTAACAACCGATTAAATCTAATTAAAACACATGGCAATGAATGGGCAAATCTTAAAATAGTTGAATGGGAAAATGCCAGCATTGAAGCTTTAGATAATGAAATTGATAATATTATACAGCTGTTAGAAACAGATCGCTTTTGTTATAGATGTGAACCAAGATTGAGAATGTATCCAATGTTTCCGGGCTAATGAATGCAATTGCAAGACTTAAAATACTTTCAGAGGTTGTTGCCAACGAAAATACAGCGCGCAGAATATCGCAGGTTGCAGCATTTCAAGTTATTGCAGAATATAAACAAAGAATATTTTTTTTAGGCTTAGATTCAACTGGTACTGAAATAGGAACTTATAGTGTTAATCCGTTTTATATCAATCCTTTGACATTAACAACGGTTAAAGCATCAGGTATAAAACCAATGGGTAAAAACGGGCAAACAATCTTTAAAAATGGCAATCCGCATAAAACAAAATATTTAGCACAAGGATATAAAGAACTTAGAACTTTAACGGGCCGCCAATCTGAAATAGTAGATTTAAACTTTTCAGGTTCATTATTTCAAAGTATAAAAGTTACCGAAAATGGTAGCATAAGTGCCATAAGTTATACAAATGATGAATTGGCAAATATAATGGAATTTCAAGAAGAACGTTTTAGTAAAATTATATCTGATGTTTCAAATGAAGAAATAGAATTAGGCGAAACAGCCGCACGAAATGAATTATTAGCAATACTTGAAGAAATAGATACTTATTTATAATGTACGTAACACAAAATATAATAACTGAACTTATCAAACAGATTAATGCTTCAATGCTGGCTGTTAACGTAAACGTAAACGGTCAAGGTATTGCAGTCAAAGATATAGATAGTCAGGTTGTTACTTTAAATGTTACGCAAAACGGACATCGTAATTATGTGGGCATCTCAGACACCTCGGGAACGGGCTATTATATTCGTCTTAATGGTATTAGTTCCGAAACTCGAAAAGCAGGAAATACAAAGAGGGGAAGTTGTGGTATCGAGCTTGATGTGCGTGTTCCATTTAAATTAGTTTTTTGGAACTTATGCGCTGATCCGCGTTTGTTATTAGATAGCGTTAAGTTTGCGCTGTATGGTGCCAATTTAAAAGCTGTTAACTATGACTATTCTGTTGTTAATCCGCGTTTGTTTCCAGTATCGAATGAAATACTACCTTGGGTTGTTTACTCAGCTGAAACGGGAAAAGATGCAAAGACATTGCAAAGTTTAATGCAAATAATAAGTATAGATTTTGAATTAAGATATGATTTAGCACTAAATGAAAAGTGCAAACCATTCACGATATGTTAAGAATCACTATGCCGCCAAATTTCGCTACCTTGGGGCAATTAGTCGGGGCTTGGAATCAATAGCCCCGTTTTTTTAAAAACTTGTAACTTTATATATATGGCTTGTTGTAATTGTTGTGAAAATACATTAAATTTGGGCTGCATTAACAGCTGTAATGCTTCACTTAATACTGGCATTATTGCAACCATTGAAGGTATATGGATATTGGAATTAAATTTTTCAAATGTAGCTATTTATTATAGTTTTGATGCTGCTATGTTTGATATTGTTATATTTACACTTGAAAACCTAAACGAAAACTACACATACACAGGGCAAATAATTGACCCAAAAGGATATGTAGTAAAAATTGAAGTTGATGGCATCGAATACGATTGCATTGAATTTAGCACTAAAGTAGGATTATATAATAATGAAATAAACTTATAAAAAATGATTGACATAGTAAAACTCGCTAACGGTAATGTCGCAATTTACGATTCAACATCGGGCGATTTTATAAACAGCCTTAGCCCTGATATCGTTGAAATTGAATGTAACGTAAACGGCAGCGTTAAAGTTGTTCAAGATAACGGCAGCGTTGAATACATAGACCCGGCACAAGTTGCAAATACTGAAGTAGTGCCAGCTGCGGCAATACCTTTTTTGGGTAATTGTGCAGACTTAGCAGCCTTGTTAAGTTCTGATTTTTTTTTTGTAGTTAGTGGTGGCGGTGGTGGATCGCAAGACTTAGCAAGTGTTTTAGGTTTTGGTAATTCAGCAAATGCTGGAATTATTGACTTGGATTATTTGGATTTTGACACAGCAGCAGCACATACAGTTGCAGAAGGTGAATTGTCGTGGAATGATACAGAAGGAACGCTGAATTTAGGTCTTAAAGGCGGTACTACAATCTCAAATTTAGGTCAACATCTTCACGCTCGTGTTGTAAATAAAACAACTCCTTTAGTAGCACTTACAAAGGCAGGATATCAAGTTGTTATTGTCGCAGGGGCAACAGGTCAAAGGCTATCTGTAAAACTTGCAAGGGCGGATAATGATACAAACAGCGCAGGAACTCTCGGTATTGTTTGCGAAAATATTGCAGGCAATCAGGAAGGTTTTATTTGCTCAGTAGGTCAGGTTTCTAATATAAACACTACGGGAAGTTTGCAGGGCGAAACTTGGGCGGATGGCGATTCTTTATATCTTAGCGGTACTACTTTTGGCGCAATAACAAAAGTAAAACCAACGGCACCAATTCACGAGGTTCGCATTGGATATGTTGAATATGCTCACGCTTTTAATGGCAAAATATACGTTAAAATTGATAACGGGTATGAACTTGATGAATTGCATAATGTGGCAATTTCAACACCTGCTAATCAAGATGCTTTACTTTATGAGAGTTCTACTCAGCTTTGGAAAAATAAAACAATAGGCGGATGGAACTACATTATTAAAAGTGCTAATCAAGATGTTACAAATAGTGCAACTTTAGTTGATGATAGCGAATTGCAGTTTTCAGTTGTCGCAGGCGGTCAGTATATGACTGAATTAAATCTTTGTTATGCAGGAAATAACATCACTGCGGATATGAAAATAGCTTATGCAGTATCGGCAGGAACATTCAAAGGGTCGGGTATAGTTGTTGGTTTTTCAACTACAAATAACCCAGCAAATAATCAGCCATTACAAGTAAATGGAACTGCCTTAACTACAGCTGTTGCAATTGGAGTAACAAATGCAGATTTAGACCTTTTAGTTACTGCAACAATCTATTTAAATTTTACAGCAAGTGCAAACGCAATTTTAAAATTTCAGTTTTCTAATAATGTTGCTGGAGTCGCTCAAACATCAAGAATAGTTAAAGGTTCAATTTTAAAATATAAAAAGATAAACTAACAATGGCATTACTACTCACAAAAAACACTACACAAATCAACGTACAAGGAACTGACATCGAGTTAACCTCTGTCTATGTACGTATTGTTTTTACTTGTCAAATTGATGGCTCGCTAACTATTACCTACAAAACTTATCAAGATTTTGCAGCGTTTTTGGCAGGCAAAGAGATTGCAACAGACATAGTAAATATGACCTACAATTTTGTGATTTTGGAAACAGAAACGCAATCTTTGGAGGTTGCTTTACTTTATATGCAAACGGCATTTATTGAATTAGGTTATAACGCTGCAATCGTAGACTAATATGCTATCACTAATAACACTATCAATATTTACAGCTTTTGCGATTAAGTTTTTGCACTATTGCATCGGATCACCTGTGCAGGGGGAATATTATACAGGGCGTATATTTTCCGCTTACGGCAAATTTATATCTAAACGCTACTTAGACTTTGAAGACAAAGAAAAAAAGCGCGTGTGGGCTAAATATTTAGATTGGAAAGGTAAACGCAACAGAAACTTAATAAAGCAACTTGAAAATAAAACAGCTGAAGAATCTGAAATTATTTACAAAGACTTTTTGCAAGAAGTAGATATGGTTTACAAAGATGTCGAAAACAATATGAAAAATAACCCTTGGTCAATGGCTGGTGCATGCCCTATTTGTTTTGGCACTTGGGTTTCATTCTTTACATTTACATTCTTTATTATATTTGTTCCCCTGCCGTGGTGGTATATCTTTATTGGTACACCTGCCGCGGTTATCCTTTCACGCTACATTAAAATTTACTAATGGATTCCCTAACTATTACCGCCGATTCGCTCAGATTAGCATCTGATTCGCTAAACTATTTTATTAAGATTTTGCCCGAGATTAAGCAACAGCTTTTAATTTTAAAGCCTCTTATTATTTGCCTTTCATTTTTGCTGTTAGTTGATTTTTTAACTGGTGTTAGAAAAGCTAAAGCATTAGGTGATAAAATACAATCGCGCGGTTTTAGAAGAACAATAAATAAAATGAATGATTATTGTTTAGCAATTATATCAAGTCAGGTTTTTACTTGGATGCTTGATCTTGAAATTACCTTATCTTATTACGTTGCTTTGTTCGTTTGTGGCATTGAACTAAAATCAATCTTTGAAAACGTAAGCCAAACAACTGGCGTTGATATTATCGGCTATTTCAAGGGTTTTATTCCGAATCCTAAAAATATGTTTAAAAAATAATCTGTTTGTTTTTGGTTTTTTGGTTTTTCATGTGTTTTTAGCCCCGGGTAAAATCGGGGTTTTTTATTTTATTATGCTTAGTATTTCATGCGTTTCATATTTAATAATTGCCGCTACTTGTATTATTTTATTCTGTTTGAAGTATTCATCAGCATCATGTTCTTTGCCATCTATATTAACTGTATTGCGGTCATATAATGCATATTCACAATGCAATTTAAAACGGCTTGACATAATAGATTTAAACAAAAATAATGGTATGTAATTATCGGATTTTGGCAGCTGTTTTAATAGGTCAAAGTTTATACACTTAGTGTAATTAGCATAAACAATCCAAACTGAAAACTCAGCTGGTATCATTCGCTGAATATCGCACATAGCATAACCTACTTCGCGATCGGGAAATTTATCAGTATCAAAATTAAATAGCTTGTTAACAGCTTGTACTACACAATTCATAAAATTATATTTACTATTAAAGCACCAATGCCATAGCCTAAACCATAGCATAGTGCTAATTTAAAACGCTGTTTATTGTTCTCAGCTTCAATTTGATATTTAAGGAAGGGCAAGCCTAAAAACGGGCCAATGAACGCCCAAAAAATCATTGCAGCCATATGTTTATCAGAAACAGCGGAAATATAAAATGTACTTGCTATTTCAATAATTGAAGCTGCAATGAATAAAATTATATACTTACTTTGCATTTTCTCGGTTTACTGCTACGTATGTTAGTTTTTTGCATTCTTCAATGTACCAATCTATCTGATTAGGAGGTAACAATACAGCCATCGCGATAAACTCAGCTATGCCAGCTACATTGTCAAAACTAACAGCTGTTAAAAGTTCACGTTCTTCGGGCGATGCTGATTTTTCAAAGTTGTTAATAAATCCATTTATTGCCGTTGACAAATTATAGAAACGATATTTCATTTCAAATTTAAGCTTCTTAGGTTCAAATTGCGCAACTGCAAATTTAGCTGTATGCAAAGCACCAATTAAAAGCCATATATTTTGTGTCAATTCGTTTACTTTTTGCTCGCCAATCTTTTCAATTAGTGCTGCTTTCTTTTGATCTGCTGTCATGTTTTTTGATTTTTAGTTGATAGTCTTCAATTTTGTTTTTAATAAATTCGCAAGATAATTCAGTTGTGTCATAATTTGGTTGTTCATTTTGCATCCACAACAAAGCTGCGTAATATCCTTTGTAATATTCTAATTTCTGTTTTAAGCGGTTCTTTTCGTAAAGTGACATGTTAGTTCTATTTAATATAAAATTTGACTAATTGATTGTTTATTATTACTGCCTTGTTTTTCTTTATGCCTTTGGTAATCTTTGCCCGGCTAACGTTAAAAAACCTGCAAGCGGATTCGATGCTAATAAAGTTAGATGTTGATTCATCGCAAAAAACAGCTTTAATTTCGATATTCTGCTTTGGTATTTTACCAATGTTTTGAATTTGGTTTTTGCGATTTTCGATGTATTTAAATACTGACTTTTCACAAACTAAACCTTCTGTTTTTATGTAGCCTAATGATACAAAAATGCTTTCATCATCAACAAATATTTCGGGTTTAACTTCTACTAAACTGCAATCATTTATAAGCTGTCGAATACGTGTTTGTGCGTAACTTGGATTCTTATAACCGTTTGGCTTAATTAAATCCATTGCTTGCTGAAAGGTTAGGTACATGTGTAATGTTTAAAAAAAAACCGCCTGAACTTCAAAACAGGCGGTCTAACTAAATCAATGAAAACTTTATGACAACAAACAAAAATAATATAATTATATTATAATTGCAAGTTGTTTTTTCCTAAAATGGTAAACCGTCTTCAAAATCTGTTTGTCCTGTGCTTTGTACTATTTCGGCTTTTACTGATTCTACTTTTTGCCCGGTGTTCATCTTGCGTGTGAATGAAGCGATAATATCAGTATAGTATTTACCTTCATATTCGCGGTATTCTATTTTACCTTCAACATATAGTGTATCGCCTTTGTCGGCTTTTACTTCTGACCAAGCTGTTACGTTATGCCATTGCGTTTTCTGTTTCCATTCGCCATCTTTATCCTTATAAGACTCAGATGTTGCAATGCTAAACTTTGACATTTTTTTATCATTGCCAACTGTTTTAATTTCGGGTTCTTTGCCAAGATTCCCGATAAGTGTTACTTTGTTAATCATCGTTGATGTGCTTTGTTATTAAAATTAGTTAATGAATTGTTTTTAGGTTTTAGCCTGCCTTTACGCCAAATTTTCATATCATCAAAAAAGAAATTTGTAACGCATCCTAAACGATAAGTTTTAGTTTGGCGTGTACATATCGCTTTATATGTTCCGTTGTTACATCGGTCAATTATGTACCATTCAGAACCGCGTATTGGATCGTGAAAGAATTCGTAAAGCATAGCTATTTATCGTATTGATATAGTTTATAAGTTTCGATAACTTTAATAAGCGATTCGGCATAATAAGAAGCAGTTGCGTATCCAGCCTTTTTTAAGCCATATGCCCAGCTATTATAATCGGTTCGGGGTAATTTGCGCAAGTGTGAATATCTTTCCATACAAAGCAATTTTGAATGATCGCGATAACTAAACCAAGCTGAGCGGTAAACTTGAAATTTATCTGTTGGTGTGTCATCCCGGTAAACTGCATATTTACCAATGCCGCGGTATTTAATCCCAAAATGATTGTTATGTTTTCGGCTTAGTTCAGATTTACCTGCATTGCTTTCTAAAATGCCCTGTGCGAGTTTTATGCTGATTGGTATGTTATAAAGTTTAGCTTCTTGCTTTGCAGTCTTTAAAAAGCGTTTTATGTACTTATCTACGTGCGTGGGTATAGTTGCATAATGTTTCAGATTGCAGGGCGTTGCAAGTTCGTAATTCGTTTCGGGTTCGGGTTGGTGTGCCTTACATCCGATAAAAAGTAGTGCTGTTAATAAAAATAGTGTTTTCATTGTGTGTGTATTGAAGTTATAAAAAATGCTGTCTTTCCAGCTGTCAGGTAGTTTTTTTTCAGCGGCTTGCCTGTTTGGAACCTACCAAAACCAAGTATCGTTAAGGCTTTTTGTGGATTTCATTGTAGTATTCTATGCCATTATCAAAATTACCTATACATCTATAATGGTCATAAGCATTTTCAATTTGCTGCTTTTCCATTTCTAATGCTTGTTCGAAATCATCGGAAAACAATAAAGTATTTTGAGATTTGTATTTTTCTAACAAAAATTCTACTGCTGTCATACTAATCATTTTTTTTGCGGTCAAATAATAAAAACATTGATACTGCAAAGCAAATACCGGTAACAAAACTAAAGATAATCATAAGTTGATGTGAGTTTGTGTAAAGGGCTATAAATAAACCAAGATAAAGCCCAAATGTAGCACTAATAATTATTTTTTTCATATAGGTCATCTAGCTGGTTGTGAATCATATTGTCTATATATGCATCATAATCGCATTCATCTTGTTCAGTTAAACAATCATTGAGCAATTCTTCAACCTCGTCAAATGTCATATTAAGAATCATTGCAAGTTCATCTGATGTATATTCAACATCGTCTATTGTAGTGCTAAGAATCTCAAAAAATTCATCGCTATCGGGTTCTAATGGTACACCGAATCTGTCACGAGATCCGCGGCAATATTCGTTATACTGCCCTGTAATAATTAAAATTTTGTCGTTTGGCATTAAATACTCTGTTGTCGTTTTCATGTGTTGTTGTTTTTAATTAGTTAATAATTTTTTTGTTAAATTCTCAATCTGTTCTATTTCTTCGTACGTAATTTCAAAGCGTTCGATAATTGATTTTATATCAAATTCATCATTATCGGCTAATGCAATGTAAAGATTTAAAAGCATTGCTGATATTTCTTCTGAAGTGTACGCTTGAATTAACAATCTGCGATAAATTAGTAATGTTTTCATTGTGTAAAGTTTTTTGTTGTTAAAGTATAATGTTTTGTCCGTTTTCAAACTTGTAAATGTTACCCGAAATAGCTATAGGAAAAACCTGTTTGCCATTAAGAAAAAACATTACGTTGTTTGTGATTTTGTTTCTAACTACGTTTACTGTGTTCATAATTTTAAGATTTTTGTTGTCATTTAATTAAATCCTGACACGAAGATACAACCCTTTTTTATATTTCAAACTATTTTTATAAAAATTTTTATAAATTTTTTAAATTTATTGAAACGCAACGCCCAGACATACCTGCTGCAAATCTTGTATTACTTCGCCTTGATGCGCCTTTTAGCCTTAATAAGATTGTTGCCCATGAAACTTGCCAAGGTGTATTAGTCAAAACTTTTTTTACAAAAACTGATGTGTTTAGTATTAGCAGGTCATCATTTATTACCCGGATGCCTAAACGCATTAAACGTTCGTTTGCTTCTGCTTGCGATGGCTTAACCGATGGCTGGTAATTATGCGCGTATTCTACTAATTCGCCTATTGTTTTTGTGCCTACATAGTTCTCACTTTCGATTCTTACTTCTTGACTTAAAATTTGCTGCAAACATCTTTGTTCATCTGTCAGTTCTTCTTTTTCATCCTGCACGTTTCGATGTTCTAATATTACAGCAGCTTCTTCTAATGCCAATTCAGGTGTTACTGCTTTATCATTCCAAGTATGCCACCAACCACCAAGCAATGCGCCAAACTGATCACCTACTGCCCGATCTTCTGTTAATAATGAAACAGCGTGAGTAAATATCTTAATGCTTTTTTGAATTTCATCCGCAAGGCTAACCATGCGCGCTTGAAATCTTGTGCCGTAATTTTCAATTATTGTTTTAGTTCTAAGTTTCTCAACTTCTGTAAATGTTTCCTGATTTGGCAACTTTTTAAGTTCTAAGATACAAAAACGGCGTTTGTCAGAATCATTAACAAGCTGAGGGTTTATGCTTACAAATAAAAAACAGCTACGAACAAAATAATCAATTGCCTTGCCATCTTTGCCGCCTTTTGCAATTGCAGGTGATTTTTCGCTACTTGCCGCCCTTGCTAATCCTATTATTTCTTGCATCCGTTGTGCGGCCCTCTCGTCATTACCTTCGCCTTCATCTATTGTAACAGGTAGCGCATCAGAGTTTAGTTTTTGTCTAACTGCTGGTTCTGTTGCCGCTGTGCCTTGTACACTAACTGCAATGCTTCCTATAACTTCATTTATTACATTTTCTAAAACCCAACTTTTGCCGTTGCCTCGCGGGCCCGTTATCCAAACGTGAGGCCGCCATTTTAAAATGCCGCTTATAGTAGATAATGCCAACCAACCCGATAGTAAAATATAGTCAGCTTTTGTTTGCCAGTTTAACTTAGATAATAGTTTTGGCAACATAGCCGCTTCGCCGTAACTTAATGGCGTTTCTATTGGCATTTCAATAGCCTTTCGATATTCATATGTGTATTCAGTTTTTAATGCATCTAAAGGGTATTTATGACCGCCTGTAATTAAGTTGTTCCCGGTATGAAAAATTACGCCTTCTTTTTCCTGCCATGCACCGCGACCGCGAATGTTATGCGTATCGTAAAAACCTAAACTATTGCAAAAACTTATCAAATAGTCAGCAGCTGACATTGCATCAAAATTAGAATTGTCACGATTAGGAAAAGTTGTTAACCAAAATTCAAGCGGTGCAATGCTTAGTAAATTGTTTTTATTTATTGCCGATGCTTTATACTTAACTATAGACATAGTTGTACTAATATAGAAATAATACATCATACTGCCATCGTCAGCTGACCAACCTAAAGGTCTAAAATAACCACCTATAAACCCTTTTTTGTTAGTTTCGGGTGTTACAGATTGCGCACGTTCGCCCCTAGGTTTTTTTGTTTGTTTCGGTTTTTGGTCAGATTTTGACCAATCTATTATTTTATCGCTCATTGTCTTACTATTTGTTTGCCAACGTTAAATTTTTTAATATTTGCCATATGACTTTTAACCGTTTCAAAAACATCTTCGGTATCAGCGATAATTGTATTTATCATTTCAATAGATACTCTAATCAATTCGCGCTGTATGTGTTTTTGTATTAGTATTCTCGCATGCATTTCAAGATTAGCTGTTGATGCAACGCGATTTGTCATTTCAACAAGATATGCAGGGCCACCGCATTGATATTTAAGTTTTTCAGCTACTGTTATTATGTCGCATTTTTGAACGGAACTGCAAACATCAAATATTTGTTTGTGATTTTCAAAATAAAAATGCTCAG
>Ga0209550_10004928_pt1 | contig 12608 bp, 8 predicted proteins | sample LauGreSuBDMM15SN_2_FD_187567 | JGI IMG/M metagenome (GOLD analysis project Ga0209550, IMG submission 187567) | Freshwater lake microbial communities from Lake Michigan, USA - Su13.BD.MM15.SN (SPAdes) (version 5) | ecosystem: Environmental > Aquatic > Freshwater > Lake | place: Lake Michigan, USA... | reverse complement strand
CATAAGGAGCGGATTGGGCCAGAGAAACCGATCCCATCATGCCAGCAGTCAGAACAGCCAAGACGCCCGCGATGTGGCATGGGTGCAACATGATATCCTCGGTTGCTTTCCTAGACGCACCACCCGAATTTAGCATGGCGGTTAACCCTGTAAACCCCGACACAATCGTGCTGCAAAAAAGGAAACTCTACCCAGACAGAGCAACCCTATAGCACGGGATAAGACTGCCAGCGTTCGATGTTTAGCCCTTGCCCGCAGCGATGGCTTTGGCGGCCTCGATTGCGAAATAGGTCAGCACCCCGTCACAGCCAGCGCGGCGGAAGGCCAACAGGCTTTCCAACATCGCTTTTTCGCCGTCGATCCACCCGTTGAGGGCGGCTCCCTTGATCATCGCGTATTCGCCCGACACTTGATAGGCATAGGTCGGCGCACCGAAGGTGTCTTTGACCCTGCGGCAGATATCCAGATAAGGCATCCCGGGCTTGACCATCACCATATCTGCGCCTTGCATCAGATCACGCTCCACCAAGCGCAGCGCCTCGTCGGAATTGGCGGGGTTCATTTGATAGGTTTTCTTATCGCCCTTCAGCGCGCCCGAAGCGCCCACTGCATCGCGGAAAGGGCCGTAGAACGCGCTGGCATACTTGGCAGCGTAAGACAGAATGGCGACATTCTGATGACCCGCCGCTTCCAAAGCTTGGCGCATCGCCCCGATCCGGCCATCCATCATATCGGACGGGCCTAAAATATCTGCGCCTGATTCCGCCTGTGCAAAGGCCATCTTGACCAAGCATTCCACCGTTTCGTCGTTCAAGATCACGCCGTCACGCACCAACCCGTCATGGCCGTTGCTGTTATAGGGGTCCAGTGCCACATCCGTCATCACGGCAATATCGGGGACGGCTGCCTTGATGGCGCGAATGGCGCGATTGGTCAGGTTGTCAGGGTTCCACGCCTCTTCACAGCCTTGGGTCTTCACCTCGGGGCGGGTGTAGGGGAAGATGCAGATCGCAGGGATGCCAAGATCTGCCGCCTCTTTGGCTGCTTCCACCAAAAGGTCAACCGAACGGCGTAAAACCCCCGGCATGGAGGCGATGGTTTGTGTCACCCCCTGCCCATCACACACAAAGACGGGCCAGATCAGGTCATTGACCGATAGGGTGTTTTCCTGCGCCAAGGCCCGCAACGGGGCAGAGGAACGCAGACGGCGAAAACGGGCGGCAGGATGGGGGGCGGAAATCGGACGCATCGGACCCTCTGAAACGGCTTGCAGGTTTGTCACTTGCCTGACATGGAATAGATCAAGTCTCAAGACCTTCGAGGGGACGTTGCGGTGAGCTTTTACAAGTTGTTGGTCGAATATATCGACCTGCGATCCTTTTCAAACCTATGGTACTGGATAGCCGTGTTCGCCATCTGGATCAAAGCCGTCCGCAATGGCTTGGGCGTGCCCTATGGTATGGTGGGGGCTGCGCGGCGTGACGGGGGCCAAGCCTTGCAGGATTTAGAGGGGATGGTGCGCATCTCCACCGCGCGGATGCTGGCCTTTTCGCGCGGTTTGGGCCCGTGGTTGGTGGGATTGGTTAGCTTTGTCGGAACGATCTTGGGGTTTATGGCCTTTGTCTACCATTCGGGCTTGGCACTTGCGCTTTTTTGCCTTTTTGCCCCGCTTTGTCTGTTGGGCTACCTGTCGCTGCGGGCAGCCATACGGGTTGAGGCCGGAGAGGATCGGGGCGAGGCTTTGTTGGCCCTTTTGACACAACATCGTCTGACCGTGCAGTTCTTAGCGATTGTGGCCGTGGGGGCCACGATGCTGTTTGGCCTGTATGCCAACGCCCAACTTTTTAGCCCAAGCTGACCATGGCCGATCGCATCCTGATGGGCGGCGCCCCCGAAGGCTTTGACGCCAAGCTTTTGGCGCGCGAAGCAGCCCGTGGTCAGCCCGTGATCCACATCGCCCGCGATGATCGCCGGATGGAGGCGATGCGCGCAGCCTTAAGCGTCCTGTCACCCGCCAGCGTGGTGCTGGAATTTCCTGCATGGGATTGCCTACCCTATGACCGCGTCTCACCCAACCCAGACATCGGGGCGCGCCGTATGTCGACCTTGGCGGCGCTGGCCTCGGGGGTGCCCGGGAATTTTGTGCTGCTGACCACACTGAATGCCGCAACCCAGCGCATTCCAGCGCGGGCAGTGCTGGAGACGGCATCCTTCGCGGCCAAGGTGGGCGATAGGGTGGATGAGGCGCGCCTGAAGCGCTTTTTGGCAAATATGGGTTTTTCGCTCGTCTCAACCGTGGCCGAACCGGGCGATTTCGCCTTGCGCGGCGGTATTGTTGATATCTTCCCCCCCGGTCGCGGCGGGCCGGTGCGGCTTGATTTCTTTGGCGACCAGCTTGACGGCATCCGCCGCTTTGACCCTGTCACCCAACGCACCACGCAAAAGTTAAGCGCCGTCGAATTCGCCCCCATGTCGGAAGTCTTGCTGGACGAGGCTGCCATCGCCCGCTTTCGCCAAAACTACAGGGTGGAGTTTGGCGCGGGCGGGTCGGATGACCCGCTGTATGAGGCCGTCTCGGCAGGGCGCAAGCATCAGGGCATGGAACACTGGCTGCCCTTTTTTCACGAGCGGTTGGAAACGCTGTTTGATTACATCCCGACTGCCTCGGTGATTTTGGACGATCAAGTGACCGCCGCCCGCCTGTCACGCTGGGAAGGCATCGCCGACCAATACGACAGCCGGCACGAGGCGATGACCGCCAAGGGCCGCTTGGACACGGTCTATAAACCCTCGGCCCCCGACCTTTTGTATCTGAACGATACCGCGTGGGAAGCGGCCCTTGCCCCCCACCGCGTCTTGCAGCTTTCACCCCTGCCCCAATCCCCCGGCCCCGGCGTGCTGGATGCCCAAGGCCGCTTCGGGCGCAACTTTGCCCCCGAACGCCAGCAAGAAAACGTCAGCCTTTTTGGGGCTTTCGCTGATCATCTGCGCAGCTGCCTGAAAGACAGCCAAGTCGTGATCGCGTCTTATTCCGACGGGGCGCGCGAACGGCTAAAGGGGCTTTTGGAAGACGAAAAGATCAAGACCCTGACCGAGATCAAAGATTTCCGCGATGTGCCAGAAGGGCGTGGCGGGTTGTTCTTGGTGATTTGGCCTTTGGAAGCTGGTTTTCGCGCCCCCGATCTAACCGTGATTTCCGAGCAAGACGTCTTGGGCGAGCGAATGGTCGGCAAGCCACGCAAAAAGCGCAAAGCCGACAACTTCCTGCGTGAGGTGGACACACTAACCCCCGGCGATCTTGTCGTGCACGTTGAACATGGCGTGGGCCGCTATCTTGGGCTTGAAACCATCACCGCTTTGGGCGCGCCGCACGCCTGCGTGGCGCTGGAATATGCCGAAAACGCCAAGCTGTATCTGCCAGTTGAAAACATCGAACTTCTCAGCCGCTACGGCCATGAGGAAGGGCTTTTAGACCGCTTGGGTGGTGGCGCTTGGCAGGCCAAGAAGGCCAAGCTGAAAGACCGGATCCGCGAAATTGCCGACCGTTTGATGCGGGTTGCCGCCGAACGCGCTCTACGCCACGCCCCCATTCTAGAAGCCCCCCATTCGATATGGGAGGCCTTTGCCGCCCGCTTCCCCTATACCGAAACAGATGACCAATTGGCCGCCATTGCGGATGTCGTAGCCGACCTAGAGAAAGGCTCGCCGATGGACCGCCTGATTGTCGGCGATGTCGGCTTTGGCAAGACCGAGGTTGCAATGCGCGCAGCCTTTGTGGCGGCACTGTCTGGCCAACAGGTTGCCGTGATCTGCCCCACCACTCTGCTTGCGCGCCAGCATTACCGCAGCTTTGCCGAACGCTTTCGCGGCTTTAACATCTCGGTCAAACCCCTGTCGCGCTTTGTGGGCACCAAAGAGGCCAATGCCACCCGCGCAGGCCTGACCGATGGCAGCGTGGATATCGTAATCGGCACCCATGCGCTTTTGGCCAAGGGCATCAGCTTCAAACGCCTTGGCCTGATGGTGATTGACGAAGAACAACACTTCGGCGTCAGCCATAAAGAACGCCTCAAAGAGATGCGCTCTGAAATCCATGTGCTGACCCTCACCGCCACCCCCATCCCGCGCACGCTGCAACTGTCGCTGACCGGTGTGCGCGACCTGTCGATCATCGCCACCCCGCCGGTCGATCGCTTGTCGATCAGAACCTATGTGTCAGAGTTTGATTCCATCACCATCCGCGAGGCTTTGCTGCGCGAACATTATCGCGGCGGCCAAAGCTTTTATGTCGTCCCGCGCATCAGCGATCTGCACGAGATTGAGGATTTCTTGAAATCCCATGTGCCCGAAGTGACCTATTCCATCGCCCACGGCCAATTGGCGGCAGGCGAACTTGATGACCGCATGAACCAATTCTACGACGGAAAATTTGATGTGCTGCTTGCCACAACCATTGTGGAATCCGGCCTTGATATCCCCACCGCCAACACGATGATCGTGCACCGTGCGGATATGTTCGGCCTAAGCCAACTGTACCAAATTCGCGGCCGTGTGGGGCGGTCTAAAACCCGCGCCTATGCCTATCTGACCACCAAACCCCGCGCGCCCTTAACCCCGCAAGCCAGCAAACGCCTGCGCCTTTTGGGCAGCCTTGATAACCTAGGCGCTGGCTTCAACCTTGCCTCGCACGACCTTGATCTGCGCGGGGCGGGCAATTTGCTGGGCGAAGAGCAATCAGGCCATGTGAAAGAAGTTGGGTATGAGTTGTACCAGCAGATGCTGGAAGACACGATTGCCAAGATCAAATCGGGTGAGTTGCAGGGCCTCTCAAAACTGGACGATTCATGGTCGCCCCAGATCAATCTGGGCGTGCCGGTGATGATCCCCGAAACCTATATCCCCGATCTTGATATTCGCTTGGGCATGTACCGCCGCCTGTCTAGCCTAGCGACCAAGGTCGAACTCGAAGGCTTCGCCGCCGAGTTGATCGACCGCTTTGGCCCCCTACCCAAAGAGGTTAACACCCTCATGGTGATCGTGCGCATCAAGGCCCTGTGCAAGAAAGCCGGCATGTCGCGGCTGGATGTTGGCCCCAAAGGTGCCACCGTGCAATTTCACAACGACAAATTCGCCAACCCCGTGGGCTTGGTTGAATTCATGAAAGCCCAAGGCCCCGCAGCCCGCATCCAAGGCAACAAGATCGTGCTGATGGGCGAGATGAAGGGCGAAAGCGACCGCATCAAAGCGGCCTTCACCATCGCCAAAGACTTGGCCGAAAAGATTGTGCGCCCCAAGGGTTAACCCCCCGCACCCCCTTTCATATGTGCTTAAATATCCCCCGCGGAGCGTGCAACGCCCACCCCACGCGCAAGGTTACATTGCCAAGAACCGCGCTTCTTGCCGCGGTGTCCAGCGCAGGTGCAACTGCCAACCTTCTTCGTCTTGGGTTTCCGATATCACCACGCCTTCGCTGTGGAGCCACGCGTGCTTGCGCCCTTGGGCAAAGGTGAGCGACACCTCAGCTTCGGTCTTCGCCTCTTCAAAGGCGGTCGAGATGGCGTCTAGCAGTGCGGGCAACCCCTCGCCCGTCAGGGCAGATATCGCATAAACATTGGCGCGGTTTGACAGGTTCGCGTCCAAAGCGCTGCGCGCTTCGGGGGTGACAAGGTCTAGCTTGTTCCACACCTCGATCTGCGGGGTATCGGCGGATACGCCAAGCGAGGTTAAAATATCCGCCACATCCGCCGCTTGTTCGGCGGTTTCAGGGTGCGAGATGTCGCGGACATGGGCGATAAGGTCGGCTTCCAAAACCTCTTCCAACGTGGCGCGAAAGGCCGCGACCAGCGCTGTTGGCAAGTCAGAGATAAAACCCACCGTGTCAGACAAAATCCCCTTGCGCCCTGACGGCAGGGTTACGCCGCGCATTGTGGGGTCAAGGGTGGCGAACAGCATATCTTTGGCCAAAACTTCGGCCCCCGTCATGCGGTTGAACAGCGTCGATTTGCCCGCGTTGGTATAGCCCACCAAGGCCACAATCGGAAACGGCACCTTGCGGCGTGAAGCGCGGTGCAGTTCGCGGGTTTTGACCACTTGCGCCAATTGCCGCTTTAGCTTGATCACCTCGTCGTCAATCGCACGGCGGTCGGTTTCGATCTGGGTTTCCCCCGGCCCGCCGACAAAGCCAAACCCACCGCGCTGGCGTTCCAAATGCGTCCAAGCGCGCACAAGGCGCGAGCGTTGGTAAGACAGGGCCGCCAATTCCACTTGCAGCACGCCCTCACGGGTGCGCGCACGGTCGGCGAAAATCTCAAGGATCAGGCCGGTTCGGTCCAACAGCTTGACCCCCCATTCCTTTTCCAGATTGCGCTGTTGCACGGGGCCAACCGTGCCATCAACCAGCACAAGGTCGATCTTTTCGTCTTTGAGCAGAGTTTTAATCTCTTCCACCTTGCCCGTGCCAAACAACAGGCCAGGCGCAACTTTAGACAGGCGCACAATCTGCGCGCCTATCACATCCAACCCCGGTAGGGCTGCGGCCAAAGACACGGCTTCGGCCAGCCCATGTTCGGGCAAGCGGCGCTTGCGGTCGGTTTTGACAGCAGGGTGCAGAACATAGGCGCGGGTTAGGGCCTCGGCCGTGTCATGCGTGCCGCGCGGGGCGCGGGGGGCAGCGTCGTCCGGTGTAGCCTCGTCAGGCTCGCCGCTCACTCTTCGCCTTCGTAAAGGCTGATCGGGCCACCCGGCATGATGGTGGAAATGGCGTGTTTATACACCAGTTGGCTTTGCCCATCACGGCGCAGCAAGACGCAGAAATTGTCAAACCACGTGATCATGCCTTGCAGTTTCACGCCGTTGATCAAGAAAATCGTCACAGGCACTTTGGCCTTGCGCACGTGATTCAGAAAGGCGTCTTGTAAATTTTGCTTGTCGGCAGCCATTTTTCTAGCCCTTGTTTTTGTCGTTTGGTGGGTTGGATTTCACATTTGTGCGGCCCTGAAAAGGGCGCGCCAACCAAGGCAGAGTATGGCCCCGCTTGTGGATAGATTCCAGCGGTTAATTCTCGTCCTCGTCCTCCCCGCCCTTACCCGAAGAGACGACACCCAAAGACTTCAGTTTGCGGTGCAAAGCAGATCGCTCCATCCCAACAAATCCAGCGGTTTTTGAGATATTTCCACCAAATCGGTTGATCTGTGCCAGAAGATATTCGCGTTCAAACATCTCACGCGCTTCGCGCAGCGGCAGGGTTGCTATGGTGCCACCCACCACATAGCGATTGCCCGAATCACCCGTGGTTTCTTGGCCGGGCAATTCATGGGCCGCAATGGGCCCCGTGCCATCGCCCAAGATCAAAACGCGCTCGATCACATTGCGCAATTGGCGCACATTCCCCGGCCAAGTCATGGTTTGCAGCAAAGCTTCCGCATCAGGCGACAGGCTGCGCAAGGGCAGACCTTGGCTGCGGTGGAACATTTCTATGAAATGCGTGGTCAATTCGGGAATATCTTCGCGCCGCTCTTCCAAGGACGGCACTTGGATGGGCACGACATTCAAGCGATCATAAAGCTCTTGGCGAAACCGGCCTTGGGCAATTTCCGTGCGCAATTCGCGCGAAGTTGAAGAGACCACCCGCAAATCGACCCGCACTTTATCAGCCCCCCCAACACGGGTGAATTGCTGTTCGGTCAAAACCCGCAAAATCTTGGATTGGGTGCCAAGTGGCATATCCGCCACTTCATCAAAATACACCACGCCACCATGAGCCTGTTCCAACAAACCCTTTTCCACACCACGCTCTGGCGTTTCACGGCCAAAAAGCACTTCTTCCATCCTCTCAGGCTCAATCGTGGCCGAGGACACGGACACAAAAGGCGCCGATGCGCGGCCCGAATTGCTGTGAATAAACCGCGCCGCCAGTTCCTTGCCCGATCCGGCAGGGCCAGAAAGCATGACGCGGCCATTGGATTTGGTCACTTTATCCAACTGCGATTTCAGCCCCTTAAACGCAGGGCTAGACCCCAGCAGATCAGAGGCTGTCACATCGCGTCGCCGCAAATCGGCATTCTCGCGCCGCAGCCGCGACGTTTCCATCGCGCGGCTGACCACGACCATCAACTGATCAATGTTAAACGGCTTTTCGATAAAATCGTAAGCCCCCTGCTTGATCGCCGCGACCGCAATTTCGATGTTTCCATGGCCCGAGATGATGACCACCGGCACATCAGGATTGTCACGTTTGACCGATTTTAGAATGTCTATGCCATCCATCCGGCTGTCTTTCAGCCAGATGTCCAAGATCATCAGCGAGGGCACCTCGTCATTGATCTCAGCCATGCAATCGTCAGAATTGCCCGCGAGACGGATGCTATAACCTTCGTCTTTTAAGATATCGCCGATCAGATCGCGGATGTCTTTTTCGTCGTCGACAATCAAAATATTGGTCATGCGTCCCCCGCGATTGGTTGGGCTTGGCTGCGGCCGGCGATGGATTTTGCGCGGGTGGCATGGGGCAGACGGATCTCTGCCATAGCACCCGCATGGCTGTTGCCTTCAAAAACTGGCGCGTCGGTTAAAACCAAGCTGCCGCCATGTTCTTCGATGATTTTCTTAACGATGGGCAGACCTAGCCCCGTGCCCTTTTCGCGCGTGGTGACATAGGGTTCAAACAGGCGCGACCTATCAGGCGGAAGGCCTGTGCCATTGTCGGCGATGCGGATCAGCGAATACCCGTCGCGGGCATCTAGGCTGACGCGAATTTCTGGCACAAAGGCAGGATCATTTACCTTTTCTCTTTTTTCTTCAATGGCTTCGCCAGCGTTTTTAATCAGGTTGGTCATAGCTTGCCCGATCATTGTGCCATCAATTTCGATCATCACGGGCCCATCCGGCAAAGTGCTGCGAAAGGTCACGTCCGGTTGTCCGTTTTCTTGCAGCATGATGGAGGCTTTGACCAAAGCCTTCAAATCCGTCTCGCGCCGATCCGGCTCTGGCATGCGGGCGAATTTAGAAAACTCATCGACAATGCGGCGCAGATCGTTGGTTTGGCGGATGATCACGTCAGCGTATTGTTCCAACTCTTCAGGGTCGCTCACTTGGGTGCGATATTTGCGCCGGATGCGTTCGGCGGAAAGTTGAATGGGCGTGAGGGGGTTCTTGATCTCATGCGCGATGCGGCGGGCCACATCGCCCCAAGCGGCCATACGTTGGGCGGACACAAGGTCCGTCACATCGTCAAAAGCCACAACAAAGCCTTCTACCCCGCCATCTGCGCCGTGCCGCTCGCTCATCCGCACCAGCAGGCTTTCCAGTTTGCCCCGGCGCGATAGGCGCACTTCTTCTTGCAAAGCTGCCCCCGTATCGGTGTGCAGCTTGGCAAAGAGGGCCGCAAATTCAGGAACGACTTGGCCGAGTGTGATATCAGCGGCAGGTTCGGTGGGCAGATCCAACATGCGCATACCTGCGCGATTGACAAATTCCACCCGACCAGCGGCATCCAGCCCAATCACCCCCGCCGTAATGCTGGACAAAACCGAGTCAAAAAGCCGTCTACGCCCTTCGGTTTGGCTGTGGCCTGAAATCAATGCCTCACGCTGGCCTTTCAACTGGCGCGTCATTTGATTGAACAAGCGGCCCAGCATGGCAATTTCGTCGTCGCTTTCTTCTTCAGCGACCTGCACATCCAGATCCCCTGCCCCAACGCGCTGCGCTGCCCCAGCCAGCCGCCCCACAGGCCGCGCCAAGCGTTCGGCGAACCACAAGCCCCCCCAAACGGCCGCGATGATCAAAATGACAGCAAAACCAAGGTAGAGCAGACCAAAGTTGAACAAAACTTTGCCGCGTTCACTTTCCAATTGCTGATAAAGCGTGGCTGTTTGCTGGGTTTCGTCCAGCAATCCCAATATCTTGCCATCCACCTTGCGGGAGACATAAAGCAATCTGTCGGGAGAATTGACCAACCCCACCAAAGCGCGCAGTTCTGAATTGGGCCAGTCTTGAATAAGCACCACCTCACCCGCTTTGGCGCGCATGATTTGGGCGGCGGAGGGTTTTTCAAAGTCGAAGAGATAGCTTTTATCACCCCTGATTTTCAAAACACCAGTGGCCGTGATGACGTAAACCTCTTTCAATCCGCGCTGGATCGAGGCTTGCCCCGCCACCAAAACCGGCCGCATCGCGCCATCATCTGCCAAGGGATTCTCTTTTTGCGCGCCGTCTAGAATATCTGCCAAACCCTGCGCGTCTTGAGTCAGGGTCGTGCTTTGCTCGACCTCGTAAGCTTGGGCCGCTTCCAGTGACGCCCCCACGACCGAGCGGACCCGGTCAGAAAACCACCCTTCCAACCCGATATTGACCGTCAAAACGCCAAAGACTGCCACCAGAACAGTGGGGATCAGCGCAACAATGGCAAAAACCCCCGTCAGGCGCAGGTGCAAGCGCGATCCGGCGGATTGGCTGCGCCTGTCTGACACCATCTGCACCACGCGCCGCAGCACCAAAGCCGCCAGCACCAGCACATAGACCATGTCGCCCAAAAGGATCAGCCGCAGCGTGGGCGAAGAGGCGCCTTGGTTCAAAGGCCCCAGCGCCAAAAAGGTGGCAACCGCCATGACAGGGCCCAAAAACACCAGCCCCAGCGTCAGACCGGTTTGCACCTGCCTGATCCGGCTGACCCGCGACAGGGCATTTGCCCATGCCGAAATGCCACTGTCTTGCTTCAAAGCCCGTCCTTATTTGGCGCGGGCTGCGAATTGGCCCGCCACATCTGGTAGGTCTGGGGCGATGCGACCCAGAAGACACACCCGATGTGGCTTTATTACATCAGCTTGCGGCGGCGTGTCACGCGGATATCCAGATCGGTGATCTTCTTGCGCAAAGTATTGCGGTTAATCCCCAGCAGATCGGCACATTTGGCCTGATTGCCGGCGGTGGCATCTAGCGCGATTTCGATCAAGGGCAGTTCAATTTCACGCAGGATGCGGTCGTAAACACCTGCAGGCGGCAGTTGGCCGTTGTGCAGATCAAAGTAGCGCTTCAGATGGCGGGCCACCGATTGCGACAGCTTTTCATTTTCCACGGCCCCCGCGCGGGCAGGTTCCGCCGCTTGCGGGCCGCCCAAGACGGATTCAAGTTCTGCGGCCCCAATGTCGAGTTCCGACGATGTCACCAGCAGGCGTTTGAGCACATTCTCCAATTGGCGCACATTGCCCGGCCAAGGGAAAACCCGCAAAATATTGCGAGCGGGTTGAGATATCCTGCGGGTCATGCCCATCTCACGCTCTGCCCGCGTCATGAAATGATCAGCCAAAAGGTTGATATCTTCAACGCGCTCGCGCAAAGGCGGCACGTTGAAAGACACGCCGCCCAAGCGGTAGTACAAATCCTTGCGCAACCGCCCCTCTTCCACCTTCAGCGCCAAATCGGCTTGCGACGTTGCCAACACACGGGGTGCGTGATCATCAGCCACATCCAACATCCGCACCAAGCGGGATTGGCCATCCTCGTCAAAATCGGCCACTTCCTCGACCAACAAAGTGCCGCCCCGCGCTTTGGCCACAAGAACGGCGATGCCGTCAACGCCGCCAAGATCGGAAGCTTGAGCCACGACAAAGGGCTGGCTGCGCCGATCGGAAAAATCGTGGATGGCACGCGCGATCAGGCTTTTACCTGTGCCCGATTCGCCGGTGATCAGCACTGGCAGGTCGGTGTTCATCACCTTGGCGACCAAGCGGTAAAGCGCCTGCATCGCCGCCGTGCGACCCACCAAGGGCAAATCATCCCCCGGTTCCCGCACAGGGTTCACCACGGCCGCCGCAACTTTGCGTTTGCTGTCCAGCGCGCGGGCGCAGCGCTTCATCAGGTCGGGCAGATCAAAGGGCTTGGGCAGATAATCAAAAGCTTCAGCCTCGGCGGCTTGAATGGCGGTCATGATGGTGTTTTGGGCCGAGATCACAATCACCGGCAATCCGGGGCGAATACGCGATATGCGGGGCAAGGCCTCTAGCCCGTTGCCATCGGGCATGATGACGTCCGAGATCACAAGATCACCCTTCCCCTCTTCCACCCAACGCATCAGGGTCATCAGGCTGGAGGTGGCGTGCACCTTGCACCCTGCGCGGGTCAGCGCTTGGGTCAGCACGGTGCGGATGGTGCGGTCGTCATCTGCGACCAAAACTGTGCCATCCATCTTAAATCTCCTTTACTTTGTCTTTGGGTGCAACGGGCAGAGAAATGCGAAAAACGGTGCGGCCGGGGATGGAATCTGCCCCGATCAAACCGCCATGATCGGCCACAATCTTGGACACCAGCGCAAGCCCTAGCCCCGTGCCATTTTCACGGCCCGACACAAAGGGTTCAAAAATATCGCCGGCGATGTCGGGGGGAATGCCGGGGCCATCGTCGATAATCTCGATCTGCAAGGGCAGGCTTGCGCCTGACCCGTCTGAACGCCGCAAGCGCAGCGCCAGATCGTAAAAGGTGCGCAAGCGGATGCGGCCTTGGCGTCCACGACTGGCCTCTGCCGCGTTTTTGATCAGGTTTAGAAACACTTGCATCAACTGATCGGGATCAGCCCAAGTCGCGGGCAGCGATGGGTCATAATCTTCGACAATCAG
>Ga0209550_10004924_pt1 | contig 12610 bp, 10 predicted proteins | sample LauGreSuBDMM15SN_2_FD_187567 | JGI IMG/M metagenome (GOLD analysis project Ga0209550, IMG submission 187567) | Freshwater lake microbial communities from Lake Michigan, USA - Su13.BD.MM15.SN (SPAdes) (version 5) | ecosystem: Environmental > Aquatic > Freshwater > Lake | place: Lake Michigan... | reverse complement strand
TATGCCAACCACGCTCTTGCAATACTTCCAACACATAACGATCACCCACTTTAGCGCGCGCAAATCCGACGCCCATTTTTTTAAATGCAGTTTCAATGGCCATATTCGTCATCAGCGTGCCGACTGCACCTTCTAGGCCACCATTTGCATGTCTATCTTTCACCATCACATACAACAATTCATCGCCGTTATAGATACGACCACTCGCATCCACCATTAATAAACGATCGGCATCGCCATCTAATGCAATACCAATATCTGCAGCATGCTCTTTGACTGCAGCAGACAAGGCAGCAGGTTCAGTCGCGCCATATTTATCATTGATATTGAAACCATTTGGCTGATTGCCAATTGCAATCACTTCAGCACCTAATTCATGAAACACGTCGGGTGCAATGTTATAAGCCGCACCATGCGCACAGTCGACTACAATTTTTAATCCACGTAAATCCAATTCATTGGGAAACGTGCTCTTACAAAATTCTATATAACGTCCACGAGCATCATCGAGACGTTTTGCTTTACCGAGTTTTTCTGATGACACACAAGACATAGGTTGTGCTAGTTGCGCTTCAATCGCTAACTCAACTGTATCCGGTAGTTTGTTTCCTGACGCTGAAAAAAACTTGATTCCGTTATCTTGAAAAAGATTATGCGATGCTGATATCACCACACCAGCAGATAAACGTAATGCACGTGTGAGATAAGCCACTGCAGGTGTTGGCACAGGTCCCGCTAACATCACATCTACACCGGCTGCTGCAAAGCCTGCTTCTAAAGCAGCTTCTAACATGTAGCCAGAAATACGTGTGTCTTTACCGATTAACACAGCAGGTCTGCTTGTTGCACTCAGCGCACTCTGCTCTGTTTGCGCTAATACCTTACCAGCTGCATAGCCTAGTCGCATGACAAAGTCGGGGGTAATCGGTGCAGTGCCTACACGGCCACGAATTCCATCGGTACCAAAATATTGTCTAGTCATTGTTTTTAATTTTTATACTAAATATTTATAAAAAATTTAACGCTATTACTGATCCACCCTAACAGCATGATCAATTTATGAGACTGACTCTACTGCTTGCCACACTTTTAGTGCATCAACCGTTTCTGCCACATCATGCACACGCACAATCCGTGCTCCATGTTTAACCGCGACTAATGCAGCTGCTAAACTCCCTGCCAAGCGCTGCTCGACTGGCTTGCCAGTTATCTGTCCAATCATACTTTTACGCGACAAGCCAACCAATAAGGGCAATCTCAATTCAGACTGAATCATCTCACTATGAGCAAGCAAATCAAGGTTGTGTTGCAGTGTTTTACCAAAACCAAAACCAAGATCAACACAGATTCTATCTCTAGCAATACCAGCCATCTCTACCGCTGCAACACGCTTAGCCAGAAACGTAGAAACCTCAGTTATCACGTTCACATAGTGAGGATGCTCTTGCATCGTTTGCGGTTCGCCTTGCATATGCATAATACACAAACCGCAATCACTCTCACTGACTGCACGTAAGCTGTCTTCGTTCCGAAAACCTTCGATATCGTTAATCATATCAATACCTGCTGCTATCGCCTCACGCATAACGACTGCTCTACGGGTATCTAAGGATAAAGGCTTACCACAATCACGCAAAGCATAAATCACTGGCATGACGCGACTTAATTCTTCTTCAACTGATATAGGTGGTGATCCTGGTCGTGTCGATTCACCACCGATATCAATAATGTCTACCCCTTCAGCAATCATGTTCTCTGCATGTGTGATCGCTAAATCTAAGCTTGCATACACGCCGCCATCAGAAAAAGAATCTGGAGTGACATTCAACACGCCCATGACTAAAGGGCGAAACTCTGCTCCAGACATTTTAAGTCGGTAGCGACCACAAATTAAATCACCAATATTGTTTTTGGATTCCATCATGCTGACTAAAGGGTAAGCAACGTAGTCGGGAAATATAAAGAAAAAGGGCGAGGATTACTCCTCACCCTATTCATCTTGCCAGCACGCAGCCAGCTAGTAACATTATGCAGGTGCAGTAGCAGGCTCCACACCACCGCCAGTCGAGCCATCACTTGGGCGTGCAGGAGGTGGCCCTGCTTTAGGTGGGCGCGGATCACGTCCTTCCATGATGTCATTGATTTGATCGGCATCGATGGTTTCCCACTCGAGCAAACTCTTCGCCATCAATTCGACTTTGTCACGATTGCGTTCTAAGAGACTACGTGACAAAGCATATTGTTGATCAAGAATGCTACGAATTTCATTGTCCACTTTTTGTTGTGTCGCTTCAGATACTGTCTTAGATGACATGCGACCAAAATAAGAATCTTGATCCGTATCTTCGTAGACCATAGTTCCCAAGGATTCAGACATACCAAAACGCGTCACCATGGCACGCGCAAGTTTCGTTGCACGTTCAAAGTCATTTGATGCACCAGTCGACATTTGATTCATGAAGATTTCTTCAGCAATACGACCGCCAAATAAAATCGCAATGTCTTCCAACATTTTGTCTTTGTACATATTGACGCGATCATGCTCTGGTAATTGCCAAGTCAGACCTAGCGCCATACCACGCGGCATGATGGTCACTTTATGTACAGGATCTGCTTTCGGCAAAAGCTTAGCGACAACTGCATGACCTGATTCATGAAAGGCTGTGTTACGACGTTCATCTTCACGCATGACTGCAGACTTCCGTTCGGGACCCATCACTATCTTGTCTTTTGCATCTTCAAAATCCTGCATCTCTACTAAGCGTTTATTACGACGCGCGGCAAACAAGGCAGATTCATTTACAAGATTGGCTAAGTCCGCACCGGAGAATCCAGGAGTACCACGGGCTAAAACGTCAGCTCTTACATCAGGAGCGATAGGCACTTTGCGCATATGCACTGCCAAGATTTGTTCGCGACCACGAATATCAGGCAAGCCAACAATTACTTGACGATCAAAACGACCAGGACGCAACAGAGCTTTATCGAGCACATCAGAACGGTTGGTAGCTGCAATCACAATCACACCAGCATTCGCTTCAAAACCATCCATCTCAACTAGCAATTGATTTAGTGTTTGTTCTCGTTCATCATTACCGCCACCCATGCCTGCACCACGATGACGACCTACTGCGTCAATCTCATCAATGAAGATAATGCAAGGTGCATGCTTCTTAGCGTTTTCAAACATGTCACGCACACGAGAAGCACCCACACCAACAAACATTTCAACAAAGTCAGAACCTGAAATGGTGAAGAACGGTACTTTCGCTTCGCCTGCAATTGCACGCGCTAACAATGTTTTACCTGTACCAGGAGGGCCAACCATTAATACGCCACGTGGAATACGTCCACCCAGCTTTTGGAATTTTGTTGGATCACGCAGAAAATCTACTAGCTCAGAAACTTCTTCTTTCGCTTCATCGCAACCAGCTACATCTGCAAAGGTCACAGCGTTTTGGTTTTCATCCAACATACGTGCTTTGGATTTGCCAAATGAGAATGCACCGCCTTTACCGCCGCCTTGCATTTGACGCATGAAGAATATCCATACGCCGATTAACAGCAGCATTGGGAACCAAGAAATAAAAACCTGTGAAAGGAAAGATGGCGGTTCAGGTTGCTTGACATCGAATTTGACGCCATTGTTAACCAGATCACCAATCAACCCACGATCCAAGTTCGTAGTGGTTGCTTTGATTTTTTTACCATCATTGGTAATAGCGACGATGGTTCTGTCCTCAATGGTGGCTTCACGGATGCGCTGCGCTTTGACTTCATCGAGAAAATCAGAATACGGGATAGGCGTGGCGCCGCCGGCAATTCCGCGATCGTCAAACTGTTTAAAAACAGTAAACAGCACGAGGGCAATCACAACCCAAATGGCTGCCTTAGAAAACATATTATTCACGAACGCTCCTTAAATCGAACACGCTATTAGCTAGCAGTAAATTCTACTCGCATTAAACCAGCCTTGCTTGAACAGATATCGGGCTATAACCCTGATTTTTCAAGGCTAAATGAGTAACATCGCAATGAATCAGAGAGGGTTTTTTAATCCCCGCCCCAATAGGAAGGTTTCAGAGGATTTATCGCGGCTAGCCTTGGGCTTTTTGTGGGAAACCTGCTTAAACTCTAGCCTGAATTTTTCTACAATTTGAGTATAACCACTTCCATTAAAACATTTGACGAGCAAACTGCCCGAAGGTTTCATATGGGCTCGACTAAAATCTATTGCCAAATCGATTATATCTTCCATCCTGGCCGCGTCGGTCGCAGCAATACCCGATAAATTCGGCGCCATATCCGACAAAACCAAATCCACCTTCTGGCCTTCTAAAACCTGCTCTAGCTGGTCGAGTGCTTCCTGCTCCCTAAAGTCACCCAGAATGAAATGCACATCTGCAATCGGCTCCATAGGGAGCATGTCTAATCCGACAACAATGCCCTTAATCCCGCCACCTTCTTTACCCGCCAGTTTTCTACGTACATATTGCGACCAACTGCCAGGGGTGCAGCCCAGATCGACAATAATCTGTCCAGGCTTGATTAAATGTTCAGATTCATCAATCTCCAACAGCTTATAAGCAGCACGCGCACGGTAGCCTTCGCGCTGCGCTAGCTTCACATAGGGATCATTAATGTGATCATGCAACCAGCTCTTATTGAGTTTGTTCTTAGCCATTCACGTAGAATACCGATTTTGAAGGACATTCATGTTGAAACTCTCTCCTGCGCAACGCAGCGCATTACGTTCTGAGGCACACGCCCTCTCTCCCGTTGTCATCATTGGTGAAAGTGGGATGACTCCCGCTGTCATGAAAGAAATCGATCTGAGTCTGAATGCGCACGGCTTAATCAAAGTGCGTGTGTTTGGTGATGATCGCGAACAGCGTATTCAGTTTTTAGACACTATTTGTGCAGAACTTGATGCAGCACCTGTACAGCATATAGGTAAATTACTTGTTCTGTATCGCCCTAAAAAAGAAATTGAAAAAGAATCTGAAGGCACACGTGGTAAAGGCATGCGTAAAGTCACCATTTATAAAGCCAGTGCTACGCGCAAAGTGAATGTGCAAAAGGTAATGGTCAAAGGGAATGAACGCGTCACCGCAGGTGGCAATATCAAACGCGCAAAAGTAAGACAGACTAGCAAAAAGAAAAACGCATTAGGGAAATAAACAATGTCGTTGATTAGAATTTTTCACAAAATTACATAAAACAACCAATACCCCGTAGTTACGATTATCGCAGCGTAATCGTACGTTAAATCAATCCAATAAAATCAATTAGGAACGCGTAGGTACGATTAGCGCAGTGTAATCGTACGCTATATTCGAAATGGTTGACGTACGATTACGCTGCACTAATCGTACCTACCAAATCATGTACCGACTAAACTTCATTATTCAAACTAGATTTAACGTATTTTCAACACAAGCACCAAAGCAAGCACACTTTGGAACATGTAAATCAAACTCGCTACACCATGCAAGATACCAAACTGCGTGCGTGCAGCGCCTTCCATGACACCACTTGGCCCTGCTGCTTCGCGCAACGCTGCCATCCAAGGTTGCAATCCGAAATAACCCACCACCACACACAACAACATCACTACAATTAAACGCAACAAACTACGTCGCTCTCGTGATGCATCATCAAACACAACCATTGCCAATAACACCAATCCACAACCCACTGACAACCATGCTTCGATTCTAAAAATACTACCTGCAATCGACCCCGCTAATACGCGATCAGACAGCGTAGAAAATAAAACCGGCGCAACCATATAACCTACCGTCCACAAACTACCTGCCCAAAGGGTGGTAACAAGCAAGCGTGTAGCAGGAAGTAAGCGCCATAGCGCAGAACTACGCATTAGATGTATTGCACTTTAAGAATTTCGTATTCACGCGGACCACTAGGTGCTTGAACTTCAACCACATCACCTGCAAATTTTCCTATCAATGCACGCGCAATTGGGGAGGTGATCGAGACTTTTTTCTCTTTCAAATCAGCTTCATCAGTGCCTACAATTTGATAGGTCACATGATCACCGCTTTCTAAATCTTCTAACGTAACGGTTGCAGCGAATACAACACGACCTTCTGCATCCAATAATTTTGGATCGATAATTTGTGCAGCACCGAGCTTGCCCTCTAGCTCAGCGATACGTCCTTCTATAAAACTCTGACGCTCTTTAGCTGCATCATATTCTGCGTTTTCAGAAAGATCGCCTTGCGCACGTGCTTCTGAAATTGCATTAATCACAGCAGGACGTTCTTTGGTTTTTAAACGATGCAGTTCATCTTTCAACAACTGCGCACCGTGTACGGTAATAGGGACTGAGTTCATAGGATTAATTTGATAAGTATAAAAACCACAGAGGCCGCTTAAGCGACCTCTGTAACCTTGTTAAGTCATAGGATTAGTGTAGACCATCTGAAAAAATCCGTATAGCACCTGCTGCAAGATACAACAAAGCTAACACCTACAATTTGCGGATTTTACTGCAGGGTTACATGCAAGCCCTGTAAATCATACACATTCAGCTCATTTAAATGCGACATACCTTCCACTGCAGCCTCTGCTCCAGCAATGGTGGTGTAAGTCGTCACCCTTGCTGCTAAAGCGGAGGTTCGGATAGCACGTGAATCATGAATCGCTGTGCGTTTTTCTTCCACGGTGTTGATGACTAAAGCAATTTCATTATTTTTAATCATGTCCACCACATGCGGTCTGCCTTCTACAACTTTATTAACCGTTGTAACGGGAATCCCTGCCGCTGCAATCGCAGCTGCAGTGCCCTTGGTCGCCACCACTGAAAAGCCCATGCCGAGCAAATCTTTTGCCACTTGGACTGCGCGCGGTTTGTCACTGTTTTTCACTGACAAAAATACTTTTCCTGAAGTAGGTAAACGTACACTTGCACCCAATTGCGATTTCACAAACGCTTCACCAAAGGTGCGCCCCACGCCCATCACTTCACCAGTAGATTTCATTTCAGGACCAAGAATCGTATCTACACCAGGGAATTTCACAAATGGGAATACCGCTTCTTTCACACTGTAATATTTTGGCACCACTTCAGCACCAATACCCTGACTGTCTAATGATTGCCCTACCATGCAACGTGCCGCAATTTTTGCAAGTTGCAACCCTGTCGCTTTTGATACATAAGGCACAGTTCGTGAAGCACGTGGATTAACTTCTAATACATAGACCACATCTTCCAACTTGCCATCAACTTCAATTTGTTGAATCGCGAATTGCACATTCATCAAGCCAACCACATTCAAACCTTTGGCCATGAGCGCAGTTTGATTTTTTAATTCATCGATAGTTTTTTGCGATAAAGAATAAGGAGGTAAGGAACAAGCTGAATCACCTGAGTGCACACCTGCTTGCTCAATGTGTTCCATCACACCGCCTATGAAGGTGCGCTTGCCATCCGAGAGGCAATCCACATCGACTTCAATCGCATCGTTTAAGAAACGATCCAGCAACACTGGTGAGTCATGTGACACCTTCACTGCTTCGCGCATATAGCGTTCTAAATCACGCTGCTCATGCACGATCTCCATTGCACGACCACCTAACACATAGGATGGGCGTACTACGAGTGGATAGCCAATTTCTTGTGCTAAACGCAAAGCATCTTCTTCAGTACGTGCAGTACGGTTTGGAGGTTGACGTAACTTCAGCTCTTGCAGCATTTTTTGGAAACGTTCACGATCTTCTGCAGCATCAATCATGTCAGGTGAAGTACCAATGATAGGCACACCATTCGCTTCTAAATCTAATGCGAGTTTCAATGGTGTCTGACCGCCATACTGAACAATCACACCTAATGGCTTTTCTTTATCAACAATTTCAAGCACATCTTCTAAAGTCAGCGGCTCAAAATATAAACGATCGGAAGTGTCGTAATCAGTCGAGACTGTTTCAGGATTGCAGTTCACCATGATGGTTTCATAACCATCTTCACGCATCGCAAAAGCTGCATGCACGCAGCAGTAATCAAACTCAATACCCTGACCGATACGATTTGGCCCACCACCCAAGACCATAATTTTTTTACGGTCAGTTGGATTCGATTCACATTCTTCTTCATAGGTTGAATACATATAAGCGGTATCAGTAGCAAATTCACCGGCACAGGTATCAACACGTTTATAGACAGGACGTACATTAAAAGCATGACGACGTTCACGCACTGCTTTATCCGTGGTTTTTAATAGTTTTGCTAAACGACGATCTGCAAAACCTTTTTTCTTCAAGTTGAGCAAGGTTGTTTTATCGATCGCTTCTAATGATTGTTTTTCCAACCATAATTCAATATCAATGATTTCTTTGATTTGCACTAAAAACCAAGGATCGATATGCGTGAGTTGATGCACTTCTTCTATTGTGAAGCCTTGTGCGAATGCATCACCTACATACCAGATACGCTCAGGACCAGGCTCACCTAATTCTTCTTCTATCACTTCGCGGTCGGTGGTTTTTTCATTCATACCATCGACACCGACTTCCAATCCACGCAACGCTTTTTGAAAGGATTCTTGGAAAGTACGACCTATCGCCATCACTTCACCGACTGATTTCATTTGTGTGGTGAGATGACTATCTGCAGCAGGGAATTTTTCAAATGCAAAACGAGGAATTTTGGTAACGACGTAATCTATCGAAGGTTCAAAAGAAGCCGGTGTTGCACCACCTGTGATTTCATTACGTAATTCATCAAGCGTAAAACCCACTGCCAGTTTCGCTGCTACTTTAGCAATCGGAAAACCGGTTGCTTTTGATGCTAATGCAGATGAACGCGACACACGTGGGTTCATCTCAATCACAATCATGCGACCGTCTTGTGGATTCACAGAAAACTGTACGTTAGACCCACCGGTATCAACACCAATCTCACGCAACACCGCAAGCGATGCATTACGCATGATCTGATATTCCTTATCAGTCAGCGTCTGTGCTGGAGCAACCGTGATTGAATCTCCGGTATGCACGCCCATAGGATCAAGATTTTCAATCGAACAAACAATGATGCAGTTATCGTTCTTATCGCGAACGACTTCCATTTCATATTCTTTCCAACCTAAGAGCGATTCTTCAATCAGCAATTCATTGGTTGGTGAAGCTTCTAAACCACGTTTACAAATTGCTTCAAACTCTTCAGCGTTGTATGCAATACCACCACCACTACCACCCATGGTAAAAGAAGGACGAATAATAGTTGGGAAGCCCACTTCTTTTTGCACACCCCATGCTTCATCCATATTATGTGCAATACCAGAACGCGCAGAACCCAGACCGATTTTTGTCATCGCATCTTTGAACTTAGAACGATCCTCTGCTTTATCAATTGCTTCAGGTGTGGCGCCGATTAATTCGCATTTGTACTTTTCAAGTACACCATGTTTATGTAAATCTAACGCGCAGTTCAGCGCGGTTTGACCACCCATGGTCGGCAAGATCGCATCTGGTTTTTCTTTTGCGATGATGCGTTCTAAAATTTGCCAAGTAATAGGCTCGATGTAAGTCACATCTGCCATTTCAGGATCGGTCATGATGGTGGCAGGATTACTGTTCACTAAAATGACTTTGTAACCTTCTTCACGCAAAGCTTTACAAGCCTGCGCGCCTGAATAATCAAACTCACAAGCCTGACCAATAATAATAGGACCAGCACCTATGATGAGTATGCTTTTAATGTCGGTGCGCTTAGCCATGTTTGTGTTTCTCCATCATCGCGACAAAGCGATCGAACAAAGGTGCAATATCGTGTGGACCCGGTGATGCTTCCGGATGCCCTTGAAAACAAAAAGCAGGTTTATCCGTGCGTGCAAAACCTTGTAAAGAACCATCAAACAACGACACATGCGTGATACGACAATTCGCAGGCAGTGTGGATTGATCCACTGCAAAGCCATGATTTTGTGATGTGATGTGGACTTGTTTGGTATCGACATCTTGCACAGGATGATTGGCACCATGATGACCAAACTTCATTTTGATGGTGCGCGCTCCAGAAGCTAACGCCATGATTTGATGACCTAAACAAATACCAAAGGTAGGCATGCCGCCTTCTATTAATTCACGTGCTGCTGTAATCGCGTAATCACAAGGCTGTGGATCACCAGGACCGTTCGACAGAAAAATGCCATCTGGTTTTAAAGCTAACGCTTCTTTAGCGGTTGATTGCGCAGGTAGTACAGTCACTTTGCATCCACGCTCAGCCAACATACGCAAAATATTAAATTTCACACCATAGTCAAACGCAACGACATGAAATTTTGGTTGTGTCAGTTGTCCATAACCCTCACCCAATTTCCATTCTGTTTGCGTCCATTCATACGACTTGGTAGTGGACACGACTTTCGCTAAATCTAAACCCGCTAATCCAGTGAACGCACGCGCATGCTGCAAAGCTTGCTCAGGCGTGACATCCGCACCCGCGACAATCGCGCCACTCTGCGCACCTTTTTCACGTAACAAACGTGTGAGCTTGCGCGTATCAATGCCGGCAATAGCAACAATGTTTTCTGCTTTCAGATAATCAGATAAAGATTGTGTCGCGCGAAAATTTGAAACTTGCAAAGGCAGGTCGCGAATAATCAAACCTGCAGCATGTATTTTGTTTGATTCCACATCTTCTGGGTTGACACCCGTATTACCAATGTGAGGATAAGTCAGTGTGACGATTTGACGGCTATAACTAGGATCAGTCAGAATTTCTTGATAACCCGTCATCGCTGTATTGAAAACGACTTCGCCACTGGTATGACCGGTAGCACCTATAGAAAAACCGGAAAAAATAGAACCATCTGCGAGGGCGAGAATGGCCGGCACTGTATGAGCCGAAGAGAATGGCGACAAAGGTAACTCCTGTTGTTACCTGCCGCTACATGTGCCTGCGCGATTTAATTGCCATCCTGATATCAGAATGAACTAAAATAAGATCGCAACGGAACGAAAATGGATAGTGAATAAGCGGGCGGCAGGTTAAATTAGCTAAACCTGACGATTATAGCTCGAAGGCACACCTACGGGCAACCTGCCACCTCATCACATACTCTCACTCTAAACGTTATTCATGAAAATAACGAGAGTAAAAATATTTATTTTGATAATATTCTTTTACAGACCCAAAGCAGCGATACCTGCTTTTGCAATTTGTGCATCTTCACTTGATTTCACACCTGACACACCTACAGCACCCACGCACTGACCATTCACCATGATAGGCACGCCACCTTCTAGCATGCCTTCGATTGTTGGCGCTGATAAGAATGAATAACGACCGTTATTAATAATATCTTCATAAATCTTGGTCTCACGTGTACCCATGGCTGCAGTGCGCGCTTTAGCAGGAGCGATGTGCGAAGACACTGGTGCTGCACCATCCAAACGTTGCAACCACAATAAATGTCCACCGTCATCCGCCACAGCGATCGTGACAGCCCACTTATTAGCGAGCGCTTCTGCCTCAGCAGCAGCAACGATTTTTTTAACATCTGCGAGAGAGAGAACTGACTTGGTTTGCATAACAACTCCTTTTAGAAAGGCGCGATTGTACGCGAAGATTTTTACAAATTTTTGAATGATGCGTGCGCATGAAAAAAATTCAAGCGATCACCACAAAACAATGACAAGACAACATTACCCATCGTTAAAATACATCGTGTAGAGGGATATTTTGACAACAACGCCCTCATCGCTTACATTCCAGCAGTCCCAATCACCTTAAGGTGACGCTATTGATAACATTTGGAAATCGTTTACACCACATAGGCATTGTTGCGCTGACAGCACTTCTTTTGTTCGCATCTTTTTCGCAAACAGTTCATGCAGATGACGATACAACAACGCAAGAAGCCAGTGTAAAACCTTTGAGCTTTGTAGACCGCACATCACGCATGGCCATAGAAGCGTTGTCCTTAATCGGCATTCATTACAAACGTGGCGGCAATAATCCTGAACATGGCTTAGATTGCAGTGGCTTAGTACGCTATGTATTTAAAGAATCTAATGGCAAAGAACTGCCACGCACTTCTGCTGAAATTAGTAAGGTTGGAGAACGTGTAGAGAAAGAAGACTTACAACCTGGCGACCTCGTGTTTTTCAAAACACTTAAACATGCCTTCTCCCATGTAGGGATTTATCTCGGCGACAATAAATTTGTACATGCACCTGCAGCAGGTGGCAAGGTACGCATAGAAAGTATGGATTTACAGTATTGGAAAAAACGCTTTAATGGTGCACGCAGGATAGAAGAAAATAACGAACAACAAAATAAATAAGATTTTCGTATGTGTTCGTAGTACGCCAAACCAATCCAATAAAATCCTACAGAAACTCGCAGATCGCGTAGGTACGATTAGCGCAGCGTAATCGTACGCAATTCTCAAAAATAGTTAACGTACGATTACGCTGCGCTAATCGTACCTACCTCCCTCTTCGTTTTACTTGTGCATGATATGACATGCACGCAACCAAATAATCTTAAAAATATTTTTATATAAATAAAATTCCTGCTGGCCTCACAAAATCGACAGTTGTAGAAACGAATAACCTAACGTAATTGCCTCAACAATCAATT
>Ga0209550_10004923_pt1 | contig 12610 bp, 5 predicted proteins | sample LauGreSuBDMM15SN_2_FD_187567 | JGI IMG/M metagenome (GOLD analysis project Ga0209550, IMG submission 187567) | Freshwater lake microbial communities from Lake Michigan, USA - Su13.BD.MM15.SN (SPAdes) (version 5) | ecosystem: Environmental > Aquatic > Freshwater > Lake | place: Lake Michigan, USA... | reverse complement strand
GCGCACGCGGCCCACCGTCGGCGACACTTCAGAAAAGCTCGCAGTGCGCGCTTCACAAGCGAACCGACAGCGTGAAGCGCACACACAAGAACACAGCACGCGCCAACTCGCGGACACGGTGCGCACAGGTCTCAGGTGCGAGGTGGCCACCGGCACAGCCACGGGTACGGTAGCACGCACCCACCCTAAGACCCTATTTCTCAACGCGCAATCACGCACTCCATACGCATGCGTCATCTGATTGAGTACATCTCTGGTACACTACCTTGTATAGTGTACGCCTGGGCCCGCTGCGCTCCAGCTGCAGCTGCCACACCTCGCGGCGCACGACCGCACGTCGGCCGATACCCATCGTGACCTCGCCGTGCTTCGCGCCGCATATCCAGGCTCCGACACCAACTGAAGCCTTGCCCCCTACGAACATGACCGTGCGCAGCTCCCGTTGCGTCTCATCATCTGACATCATCTCGCTAGCCCCATCCTCATGTTTGTCTGCTAACGAACAGGTGATGCCATATGAGTAGTGGTGGCGAAGCCGAGACCCATCCAGGTGATGCAAGACGGCGAGCGGACGCTGCGCTGCGTGGCGAAGAGCGGCTGCGGGAGCAACGAGGACCTCAGTGGGTCGGTCACGGCCGGCGGTGCTACGTTCCGGCCGGCGAGGTGCAGACCAATCGAGCAGAAGAAGAAGCCTGCGAGCAGCAAGCATCGCGAGAGGAACAGAGCGCTCGTAGCGTCGCCGCCCTTGGCGGCGGCGAGGCCGTGGCAAAAGGAGGTGATCGCGAGAGGCGCTCCAGCGATCACGAACAGGACGGCGGCGCGCTCGTCACGCACGCACACGCCGGCACCACATAGCCCGACGCCCGTGAACAGGAGAGGGGCTCCGAGCGCACCACCGCAGTGGCTCAGAGTGCGGGCTGCGGCCTCAGCCACCGAGAGACCCATTGACAGAGAAAAGAAGACGTTCTCCGCAAGGAGTAAGGCGATCACGGGCATGGCGACACAGCACATGAGCGCAATGTGAAGCATGCGGTGACGTGGGCCGCCAGAGTGCGACGGAGCGGGCGGCAGAGCAGGTGCAACCTCCTCGTAGGACTCACGTGAGGAACGCGGCGATGCGGCTGGCCTTAGAGGGTGGTACGCTTCTTCGAGAGCATTGCAGCGCAGGATCATTGGCTTGTCGCGCACGTGCTGTGTTCCTGCAAGCTGTTGGCACGCTTTTCGGAGAGCGATGTTTGGCAGGAGCCGCGTCGAGCGAAGTGGGAGGAGCGTCAGCGGTGAGAGAGGCCAAAGCTTTGCGGACCTCGCCTGCTCGAGCCATTGCTCGATGGCACATCGCTCGTACGAGTGACCATCAGCAGCGACGACGGGGTCACGCATCACCTCCAATGTGATGGGGCAGATGAGGAAGTCGTGCATGGCGTCGCTGATGACTGACGCCACCGCGTGCGCTCGAAGATGACCGCTTTTTGACTCCTGACGCCACCAAACTTGATGAAACAGTCGGAAGAGCGCCCTGCTCTCGGCGAAACGTCTGGAGTGTGGTCTTGGTATTCAGACGACGGGCCGCATCGATGTTCGAATGCATGCTCATCAGGAGACCCAAATTTTGCTAAGTGCATGGGTCCGCTCACACAAGGACGTCACGACCGGTCGGTCCCGTCGGTCCGCACTGCATGGGTACTCCGGATTTGCGGATCTTTGCTGAGCTCTCGACGCCTGCGTCGACGCGATCCACGGCACTCAGGAACCACGAGCGCCGCTACCCGATAGGGAGCCCTCCTAGTTTGCAGAGTCGCTCGTCAGCTCCGCGGTACACGCTGCAGAACCTGCCAAACACGTACTCGAACATGAGCCCAGTTCAATCATCTTCAAGTCCATGGTCCCATGCATTACTACGCCAACGGCAGATGCAGCTTCCTATGGCAGAGCGGCTGCCGCCGAGCATGCCGCAAAAGCAGGAGCAACGAGTGGAAACGGCCGAGCGGCCGTCTACGAACGAGCATCAACAGCTGCAGCAAGCGAAGAGGTTACAAGAGCTTGAGCAGGAGCCTGGGCAGGAGTCGCAGGGGACGCACCGAGTGTCAGAGCGACGACACGTTGAGTATCTGCATACACGCAAGGCACCGAACAAGGCACCGATCATTGATACCCGCACCCTTGCATCGCCATCTTACAAGATCATCCTTGGCGTCTCGACATCCGACGTCGACCTCGCCTACGTCGTCGGGCTCACGTCGCAGCGCTTCAAGCAGTTCGCCGCTCGCATGGAGGTGCGCACGCCGCAGGGCTATATCGTCACCCCGGCACAGCTCGAGGGTGAGCCGTTTGCGACGTCGCACCTTCCGGACCCGCAGCCCCATCAGCAGTCAAACCGTATTCTATGGTCGCACGCAGAGAGCAAGCGCGCTGCCCGTGAGCATGCAGAGGCAGAGCGTGAGCTCATGCTCGAGCAAGGGCTGCGCTTCGACACGAGCTGGCGCTCGAGTACAGAGTCTGTAGTCTCGGGCACGACAGGGGGGGCACACCCGCTCTGGTGGGACGGGGACCATGAGGAAGACGAGGGACATGACCATGAGGATGCGGAGGAGCAGGAAGACCATGGCGAGTGCTGCTGCTGCAGTTGCGTCGCGTCGCGGCTGTGCGGGTGCCTCATATGCATGCTGCGAGGCTGCTTCGGCCCACACTGGGTGTGCTTTAGGTCGGCAGCGGAGATGCGCCGAGCCGCAAGACTCTCCGCACGACGGGCGGAGAGGGCCAAGGTGAAAAAGGCCTTGCGCGCGTACGTGAACTGGAAGAGCATGGTGTGATGCACCAACCAGCCTCGCACGGACGGCCGAGGCTCCGATGGCGCATGTGCTCTCCTCGCTCGACGTGCTCCACCTACTCCAGCCTCTCAGGCATCTTTGTTCTTCGCTTTAACTGCAGTGTTGAAGTGGACGATCTAGCGCCTAGTTTTGCATGACATCACTTAGACATTCCTACATGATTTTAGTGTGGATGCTCAGAACTGATCGTAAAGAAGGCGGGGCGACGCATTCACACCATGGCGTGTGCTGTTTTGGCGCGAATTGATGTCGAGCTTTTCGTCTAACAACGTGTCGCCGCATGCTGCTCCGGTCGCCGACCTGACTAAAGGCTCGAGCGCCGAGAGCGAAGCGGACGACTCAGTGGCTCGTAAACGCCCGCGTTTCACAGTACAGTGCAGCGATGACCCAACAATGCTGCACGACGACAAGCCATTGCTGGATGCGGGACCGGCGGATGCTCCCCTCACAATTGAGGTCAGCGAAGATCGTATCGAGCTCGACCAGATGGTTCGCGTTATAGAGGCCGAGGAAAAGTCGCAAGCTGCAGAGCGCAGAATGGCCGCTGTGAAAGCTGCTGAGGCAGAGGCTGAGCATTCAGCTGCACCTCCGACAATAGACGATGGGAAAGGTGCCAGCTTAGCAGACGGCGGTTCCTTCGAAATCCTCGATTTCTCACTTTTTGACGAGGCTTCCAGTGTGAATGCATCTCCGCCACTCGCATCGCCCAACAAGAAGCTCGATCTCGGACTCATCGCCCAGCACCTCGAAGCCTCTCTACCCTCTATAGAGCACGTGGCTGGGCGGAAAGTAGCGCTGATGCTCGGTAACACGGGCGTGGGGAAGTCGCTGCTACTTCAGGCGATGACTGGACGCAGAATAACGCGACGGCCGTACGTGCCAATCAGCGTCACGGCCAATGCTTGCAGCACCGACGCGATGGATATCTCCGATGCCGAGCCAAAGGCATCGGATCAGAAGTTAGTGTGGGATGTGGAAGAGCCGCTCGAGGGCTTCGGCGTGGGTCACGAACAGAAATCAGAGACCAAGTGCATCCGCCACTACTCCGAGGGCGACGATTTCGATTCTATCGTGTATCTCGATGCTCCCGGGTACGCCCACACGACCTTGCTGCACGCAACGTTGCATTTACATGCACTTCTCACCGCCACTCAGTGCATGCACCGCCTCTCAGTGCATGCACCTCTCACTGCCACCTCTCACCGCCACGCCCGCACTCGCGGCCGCTCCGTGCGCGCAGCTACGAAGACACGGCAGGCGTGGAGGTCGACATTGCGACGTCCATCGCTTTCAAGAAGGTCGCCGAGCGATGCTCTGCGCTCCGGTTTGTCGTGTTGGTAGACTGCCACACGTTTAGCGTCGACCGCGGTGGTGCGATGCGACGCGTCGCGGCGCTCATCTCCTCGTTTGTGCGCCCGTTCTTGCCTTTGAAGGAGTCTTTCACCTTCGTCTTCACAAAGGCCGACGCGCTGGGCGAGGCGGCGACACGCGAGGCGGCGCTTCAGCGGCTTAACACGGTGCTCAAGGAGACGCTCAGGGGCACGTCCGATGGTGACGTGAAGGAGGTGCTCAACTGGATGCTCTCGTGCCTGCATTTCAGCTACCCATTTGTTGACATTTACCATCCTGCGCTCTCGAACCCGCTGCTAGTGCGAAAGGCCATCGAGACTTTCGGTGCGCCCGCGGGGCCGAAAATGACATCGCTCACCTCGCCCCGTACCCAAGTACGTTGCGGCCTCACGGCCAAGGCGGAGAGCCAGATCAAGCTCGACCTGGAGACACACCTGGAAGAGCTCCGCGTGATGCTACTCAATGGGCACGCCGCGAGCGGCGCCGAGCTCCTCCGAACGCTCGACTTTCTCCGGCAGCACGTCGACAAAGGTTATGTGCAAGATGCGTATGCCAAAGCCGCGTCGTACTGGGGCGACCATGGCAAGGGCGTCCTCCGGACCGAGGCGTACGCGCTCGTCGACGCGGGGCTGCTGCGTGACGACGCGGAGCTCCCTCTCGAGGTCATTGGACAAGGCCGCTGCGGCTTCACGGCAGAGCACGGCCGTGAGGCGCTGCGCCGCATTGCGCTTCTGCGGCTCTTTCTGCCGCACGAGGTGCCAGGAATGCCCGCAAGGGCCGCCGAGGAGGCACTCGAGTACTTGCGCAGAGGAGTTCGCGAGTTGGGCCAGCGGGTGCATGCTGGGCTGATCCTCACGCTCGTTGGTCCGCACGAGACGAAAGCGGAACTGGCCCGTGCTGCGCACCTCAATTTGCAAGCGTTCGCGGGCGCGGTTCTGGCCCTCAATAAGCTGCGCCAATGGGTGGAAGTACACCGTGAGTTTTGCGGCGCGGCAGACGGGGCGTCGGAGGCGATGCGCATGCACATGGAACAGCTGCATGCGATCGCTGCTTCGGAGACAACGGGCCAGCAACAGCTCGTGCTCGCTCTCAACCGCCTCTGGTACGCTGACTCGAGCTGTGCGGCTGGTGAAGCACGTCTAAGCGCACTCGTCGAGACAGCCCGCGCCAAAGCTGCAGCGGCACTTGATGACGAGGCGATGTCTGACGAGGATCGACTGAGCGAGACGCGCCTCGCCTGCTACCGCGCATCTCTTACGCAGATTGAGGAGCTGCAAGGACTCTTGGACTGCGAGAACGCAAACCTCAACAGCAAAGCTGCCTATGAGCTTCGCGAAACCGTTGGCATCGTGCGACGCAAGGTCTTGAACGACGCAAAGTCGCAGTTGCACCAACTGCTTCGCGAGATCGGCGAGGCTGTGGGAGCTTTTGACAACGCTTGGCTTGGCTTGGCCATCGGACACCCTAAACTTAGCGAGTCGCTTTGCCGCCTCGAGGAGTTAATGAGCCGCCTCGAGGTCTTCATGAGCATCATGTCACGCACCTCGCAATCACTGCTGAACGCGACGCAGCATGCGGAGTTCGAAACCGGCAACCTCGTGGCACAGGCGGCCAATATAGCTGGCAACCCGGCGCGACGGCTCCTCTCTTTCTCAGTCGGCCTCTGCGAGCGCGAGATGCGAGACATCGAGCCGCTCTCAAACACGGCTGCGCATGCGGCGACGCTGAAACAGCTCGCTGCGTGCGTGTGGATCGATGACTGTCTGAGTGCTAGTGGGCAAGACGCAGAAGCTTTTGTTAGGAAGGGCGTTGCCAAACTCCATGATGAGTACGCGAACTTTGGCGAACGCGCCGTCCGCCTCGCTCTCAAGACCTTCGAGCGTCTCCTCGGCAACAGTGAGGGCGATGGCCACCGCTCTACCGTCTGGGGTTCGGATGTGACCACATTCACCGATGCGACCAAGGTGCTCTCACAGCTCAGTCCACTCCTCCAAAGCGACATCGCACGCGACAGGAATCAAGCCATTAGCTTTGCCGAAGGCTTGTCCGCGTCCTTGCGCACGTGGAGTCGCGACGGCGATCGCTTCAACGCGATCTCTGACTGGCAGGATCCACTAAAGGTGCTCGCGCCCTCCGCCTCACCGTCGGCTGCCGATCTGGAGGAGGTACTGAGAGTGTACCACCTCCTCAGTGACTCCGGTGCAGCTACCTTTGGTCCTTTCGAGTACCTGACCAGCTTGGACGCGCAGATTCGCTCACAACTCAGCTCAGCAAGCGTGGCGCTCAAGAAGATCTTCGATGCTGAGTCACCGGCCGATGCTGAGAAGCAGAGTGCCGCGCTCCAAGGGCTGCACACGCTGCGAGCCAAGGGCCTGCAGAAGATAACGGAGCTGCTACCGGACGTCGATCAGCTTCGGGAGGGAGTGGCGCAGGAGTTGCGGGCCAAGACTGACGCTGCGCGTGCCGCCGTCAACGAGTCGGCCGGCGATCCGGATGCTGCGGGAGCTGCCCTCTCCGAGCTCTCTGTTCTCGCGACCGCGTTCCGAGACTTCGACTTCGGCCAGCAGGCCGCCCAGACGGCGAATGACCTGAAGCAGACGTTGGACCTCCGTGGTGCCAAGCTCGACGAGACGCTGCAAGAGAGCCTGAGCTCGGGAAGATTCAGATATGTTCACGAATACATCGAGCCACTCCTTGGAACGAAGGATCCGCTGAAGCGAGAGAAGCTCAGCCGTGCGCTTGCAGCCGCAAAAGATTTACTGCAGCAGAAGTTTGAAGATGCGAGCGCGAGCGTGCAGGATGCTTTTCGCATGGCCAAGGCGATCCGTCTCTTTGACGACGCCACGATTCATCTCAATAAGGTCCTCACCGAAGAGGGCATGGATGTGCTGTCGCTCGCCGCCACGCTTCGAGATCGGGCCGTTGCGTGCCTGAGGCGCCACGTTGAGGAGCTAGAGGCGGCCATCGAGGCGCAGCGCTTCGCCCAGGTTGTGGAGGGTGCCGAGTCCACCAAGGAATATTTGGACGCCGTGGCCCAGCTGCTAGGGGCCGCCGAAACTGCAGAGCAAGTAGCTCAGAGACGCCGAAAGCGTGGCGGCAGCTCAAGCGCCGCAGGCAGACAGGCTCCAGAGCCGCCTAAGGCGGACCCTAATGAATTCCTCAAGACCCGCGCTCAGGCGGCCGTAGAGAATGCGGAGCGGTGCCTAGTGGCTGTTGATAAGGCGGCCAAGGAGTTCATCGGCCATATGAAGAGCTCGAACCTGGGAAAGAACCCATACCGAACCGCAATGCTCTGTGAAAGGCTGGGCAAGCTGAAGATGGCCGCCACAAGAGGCGGCGGTTCGCCAAACACGTCAGAGAGGCTCAAGACGCGTTACGAGGCGATTACTCGTGAGCTTACACGTGAGCTTGACAGCACGCTTGAGGAGGTGCAGAAACAGGCGGAAACCGAGCGGCTGGTGACATATGGCCTCACGATTTTCGGCTATGTCGCCAGCGAGTTTCGCGCCGGTCTTGCGGATCATGTGGCACTGCAGGTGGACGTAGACGGTGCTATTTCGGCCTTTAAGGCGATGGAGAGCGAGGCGGCCCAGAATATTCTTGCATTGTCGATTGAGCTCATCGAGACGAAGATTCGACCCGAGCTTGACACATTGAAGCAGCACTCATCCTCATATTTGATGTTCTGGCGTGCCAAACAGTACGATACCGCGAAAGCACGCTTCAGCGAGCAGCTCCGCCAGCTCATCGATACTACGAAGGTGATGGCACTACAATCGCGGCAATATCTGGAGGCTGGGCATCAGGTCGCCACCATTCAGCACGCCGTCCGCGTGTCTCCGCCTGTGCCGCCATCACGTCTACCGCCGCCGCCGTCGGTGTCGGTGCACCTGGAGCAAGGCGTGCAGAGCCGATGGACTCAGGCAAAGAATGCGATTGTGTCCGAGTTTGCTTCCCTCTGCGAAGCGGCCAAGGGTGCCCTCTCTCAGGGCAATGGCCAGAGCTTCGAGATTGCGTTGCGCCAGATGCACGCCTTTGAGGAAGGACTCACCTGCGTCGATGCAAGCAAGATCATGAGCCTGGCCCGGGATGTGCACCACGCGATTGGCACGTGGATTGAGGTGCAGGTGGCGACGCTTTTGAAAGAGCTGGAGGACGCAAGCGGACTTGTCTCGGCTGCCGAGTCGGTCCAAAGACTTCGTGGCGTGGGGCGGGTGCTTTTGAGCACGTGGGCGCTGTATGTTGAGCTGGCACAGTGTTCGCAGCGGCATGACAAGGAGGACGATGCGATCGCTCGCATCGCCAAGCTCGTCCGCAAGCACTTCGGCGGTGCGGACCTCTCCGAGATCGGCATGTGGTACTCGCTGCTCGAGCTTGACGTGAGCGCGACTAAGCCCGACGTGGCGAAAGCGTACAAAATGGTGAGCAAAAAGTACCACCCTGATAAGCGTCCCGCACTGCCGGACGTTGAGGGCCGCAGAGCCGAGCCGGGGCACAGAATGCAGCAGCGCGTCCAGGACGCCAAGGCGAAGCTTGAGGACGACGGCGCGCGCGAGCGCTTCGCTGCCGGCGTGAAGGCGCCCTTTGCCGCCGAGATCAAGAAGGTGCCCGTGGCGGTGCTCAATCATCTGACCAAGCTCCTAGAAGAGGACGCGTACGAGAGCGTGCGCCAGGTGCTAGTATCTCTGCCGGATCTGTCCAGGCTGCTCGCTCATGTCGATGGGCTCAGCAAGGATGAGATACACAAGCCGGCGAAGACGGCGTCCACGAAAGTAAAGGAGCACATGCGGCGGATCCGCGCCGACGTCGACCGCCTGTGGGAGCATCGCAAATACAAGGAGCTCAACAGCCGGCTCAACGCGGTGGACGCAGCGGACAAGGCTCTTGCCGCGCACGAGGGCTTCTACGACCCATCATGGGGGCGAAAGATACGTAAGGCGGTCGAGCAGGAGATCGAGTCCATCGCCGAACAAGCCCGCAAGTATGTCGAGGGCAAGTCCGAGGAGCAGGCGGAGCTGAAGCTGAAGGATTTTGCCCACAAGCTCATCGTGCTCGGGCGCATCCTGGACGAGCTACCCCGCTATAAGGACTTTTGCCGCACCAAGATGGCGGGCCTGCTCGACTCCATCCACGAGCAGGGCAGCTGGAGCTACTGCTACCTCTTCAAGCTGGGCATGTTGCTGGGGCAGGGCAAGGTGGGCGAGCTCGACAGCAGCGGCAAGGTTGTTGCCGAGGACGACCGCATCGGCAAGACGATCGTCGCCGAGTTCAAGCACTTCAAGGACGTCACGACGATGGTCTGGAACGAGGAAGTCACGCAGCGGGAGGTCGGCTCGGTCGTGAAGGATGCCCTCGCCTGGCGTGTTGAAAACGGGATCAAGCGCAATGTCCACCTCGACGAATCCAAGCTCATCGAGGGCTTCGAGCGTTACCAGAAGGAGTACGACCGCTGCTTCAAGGAGTGGACTGCGGGTCGCCTTCCGCCCGAGGAGCTCGCGCAGAAAACAATCGCGGCGGCTGCGGGCATCCAGCCGGGCTCGTCGCTTCGGTGGTGCAACAAGGTGGTGGAGGCGGTGCCCACGCTACTCGCGCGCGTCTTCTGCTACTTCACCATCAGCAAGTCCGGCGACAGTTACTCGCGGCTGCTCGAACAGGCCGACAAGTTCGACGAGAAGGAAGGCGGCTCCGCCATGAACATGGACAACGTGCTCCTAAAGCCCCACTGCACGCAGGTGCTGACAGTGCTGCAGATGCTCGGCTATGGCAGCTCGGTCGGCGCAGCGTTACAGCGCCAGCTCATGCAGATCCGCACGGGCGAGGGCAAGAGCATCATCCTTGGCGCGTGCTCGACGGTGCTCGCACTGCTCGGCTTCCGCGTGCGCTGTGTCTGCTACTCCGACTATCTGAGTGGGCGCGACTTCGACCTCTTCTGCGAGCTCTTCGAGAGCTTCGGTGTGCGGGGTCTTGTGGACTATTCGACGATCAGCGAGTACTCGGAAGTTGTCACGAAGCGCAAGGGCGACATCCGTCAGCTGACTGCTGCACTCCTCCTCGGCCGAGAGCTGCCCCAGACTTCCTCCTCCACATCTTCCTCCTCTTCCTCCTCTTCCACACGTCTGGCCGGGTCGTCGGCGTCCGCCATCATGGCTGGCGCTGCGTCCTCCTCCTCCCCGGCGACTTCAAGCTTGGCAGCCGCCTCCAGCTTGGCAGCATTCTCCTCGGCGGGCGACCAACTGTCCAAGAGCGGCAGGGGCAAGAAGAGGAGCTCCGCGGCCTTGGCTGACCCATCTGATCCACCGCAGGAGACACACGCACGTGGCCTGGCCGCCGCTCCCGAAATTTTGCTGGTCGACGAGGTCGATATCTTCTTCGGTGAAGACTTTTACGGCCAGACGCACAATCAGGTGGTGCAACTCGACGTGCCCGAGGCGGTCTCCATGCTTCAAACGGTCTGGCGGCTCCGCGTGTCGCACAGAGGCTACGGAAGCCTGCTGCGCGCTGCCAAGGAGTCGGCCGAGTACCGCGCCTTGCGCGTGCGCTTCTCCGAGTGGGACGACATAATTGAGCGCGAGGTGCAGGCAATGTGTGCCGACGTACAGTGCTTCGATGACCCGAAGCCGCACTACGACAAGGGCTCCGATCGGCTCGGGTACAAAATCATGGATGGCATCGACTACGAGAGCGCAGTGTACCGGTATCGCACCGCCTTTGCGCACCTCAATGCCGCGGACAGTGGTACGTTTCGCAATCCAGGCGAGGCGCTCAAGCGCGCACTCAAGCTGCAGGTGCCGTGCGGCAAGTTCAGCTACGCCAACATCGAGCCCGACTGCATCCTTGGCGTCTCGGGCACGCTTGACGCTCTCGGGGATTACGAGCTCAAGGTGATGGAGCGGTACGGCATCCAGCTGTACGCGAGCATGCCGTCGGTGTACGGCGAGACGCAGCTCAAGTTTGACCACGCGGGCGACGCGATCAACATCGAAGGCTCCGAGGACGCTTTCCACCGCAAGATCACCGACGAGACCAACCACAAGATCCGCGAGGGCCGCGCCGTCATCGTTTTCTTCGAGGCCGGTCGGCTCGATGCGTACAGGTCGTCGGCCTACTTCAAGAAGGTGCCCCACGCCAACGTTCTCGACGAGAGCCTCGACCCCAAGACGCGCGACTATGTCATCCGGAAGGCCGCGACGCACGGGCAGGCAACATTTGCATCTGAAGCCTTTGGGCGAGGCACGGACTTCTTTTGCAAGGACAGCAAGCTTACGAACGCCGGCGGAGTGCACGTGCTGCAGACCTTTTTCGCGCTCAAGAAGGCAGATGAGGTGCAGATCCAAGGTCGCACCGCGCGCCAGGGCAAGCAGGGCACCTATGGCTTGGTGTTGCTGCACAAGGACCTCTCGGACAATTTCAAGCTTGGCTCCATGGACGGGGTGGCGCAGCGTGACATATACCGCACGCTCGAGTCGGCACGCAACTCTTTCCACGCGACGGCCTGCAAAGAGACGGAAAAGGCACTCGCGGAGGCAACGCGCATCGACAGGATCACGCACCAATACTTTGACGCGGTCCTGCAAGCTCACACATCTTCTCAGCGTTCACTTGCGGCGGGCCATCTGCACAAGCTCTACGAGGATCTGCGCGGCAAAGAGTCGATGAGTTCTTCAAGCTATCACGTCATCTTCCTAATTGATAAATCAGGCTCCATGGGCGCTGGCGATGCTATTCCGAGCGCGACCTTCAGCAACCTTGGCTATGGAAATCGCCTTGGTTGCGCGTTTGAGGCGTGCGATAGCTTCGTGCGAATGCGCGATAATGCTGGCGCATCTGATCTGATTTCGTTGGTCTTGTTCGACGATGGGGTAGAGCCTGAGCTGATGAGCCAACGTTTGCGTGCCGACATGATTACTGATCTGCTGAAATATAAAAGATGGGGGATGGGTGGGACCAGCTTCGATGGAGCCCTGGAGAAGGCCGTCTCTATAACTCGTCGGGATTCGTCGGGCATACCTGCCCTGGTCATGTTTCTGACCGATGGTTGCGATGGCGGCAATGCTGCTCGTGCTTCCCAGGCAATCAGCGACCTCTATGGGAACCCGAGCGTTTCTATGAAGGCGATCGGCTTCGGCACGGGTTGCAACGTGCTCCACCTGCGAGCGCTCATGGCCGGAATGCACGAGCGTGGTGAGTACCTTGCCGCGATCGATGGTGTGCAGTTGGTGGAAAGCTTCGAGGCCGCTGCGGCTGAGCTGTCTCACACCGGCAGGCGGCGATGAATGCGTATTTCATGAGTAACTTAGGTTGAGGTTGGGGTCGTGGGGTTGAGGAGGTTGGGTATGAAACTTAGGTGCCCCCGAACAGGTCCACGTCTTTATTTGAGGCCGGTTTACGTCGCCTACGCTGAACGCTCGCTCATGTGTCACTTGTCCTACCAG
>Ga0209550_10004922_pt1 | contig 12611 bp, 6 predicted proteins | sample LauGreSuBDMM15SN_2_FD_187567 | JGI IMG/M metagenome (GOLD analysis project Ga0209550, IMG submission 187567) | Freshwater lake microbial communities from Lake Michigan, USA - Su13.BD.MM15.SN (SPAdes) (version 5) | ecosystem: Environmental > Aquatic > Freshwater > Lake | place: Lake Michigan, USA... | reverse complement strand
TCTGGGATGATTTCCTCGGTAAACCCGAGTTCTTTCAGGGTTTTCCCAGCCATCACTTTGGCGGCAAGCTTGGCCAGCGGAATGCTTGTGGCCTTGCTCACAAAGGGAACCGTTCGTGATGCCCGAGGATTGACCTCGAGGATGTAAACGAGCTCGTCCTTAACGGCAAACTGAACGTTCATGAGTCCCCGAACCTGCAACTCGATGGCCATGGCTTTCGTCGCCTTTTTGATCGTTTCAAGTACTTCAGCAGAAAGCGAGAAACTGGGGATCATGCAGGCGCTATCGCCTGAGTGAATGCCAGCTTGCTCGATATGCTCCATCACCCCACCGATCACGCAGGTCTCGCCGTCGGAGATGCAATCAACGTCCACCTCGGTGGCATCTTCGAGGAATCGGTCGACCAGTACCGGACGCTGAGGACTCGCTTCGACAGCCGTGCGGATGTAGCGACGGAGGTCTGCTTCGTCGTGAACAATCTCCATCGCGCGACCACCCAGAACAAACGACGGACGCACCAAAACGGGGTATCCAATCCGCGTTGCCACATCGACGGCCTCTTGCTCATTGGTAGCGGTGCCGCCCTTCGTTTGGCGAAGACCAAGTTTATCCAGCATGGCGGAGAAATGCTTGCGATCCTCGGCCATCTCAATGCTCCGAGGCTGTGTGCCGATGATCCGGCAACCATTCGCCTCGAGTCCAGCAGCAAGATTCAATGGGGTCTGTCCACCGAACTGCACAATCACAGCATCCGCCTTCTCTCGCTCGTAGATATTCAACACGTCCTCGAGTGTGAGTGGCTCGAAGTATAGCTTGTCGCTGGTATCGTAATCCGTCGAAACGGTCTCGGGATTCGAATTCACCATGATGGTTTCCCATCCAAGTTCTTTCAGTGCAAACGCGGCATGGACACAGCAATAGTCAAACTCAATACCCTGCCCGATGCGGTTGGGACCACCACCCAAAATGAGGACTTTTTTGCGATCGCTCGCACGGGTTTCATCTTCATCGCCGTAGCCAGAGTAATAATAAGGAGTGAACGCCTCAAACTCGGCCGCGCAGGTATCAACAAGACGGTAAGCTGGCACGACACCGGCGGCCTTGCGGGCAGTGCGAACCTCGGGCTCGGTGGACTTTGTGAGATGAGCGAGTTGACGGTCAGAAAAGCCGAACTTTTTGGCACGGCGGAAATCCGCGCCCCCCATCGGAGTTGGCAATGCGGCAATACGTTTTTCTTCAACAATGATGAGACGAATGTGCTCGAGGAACCAAGGATCGATGGAGGAAATATCGTACACCTCCTCGACGCTCAATCCCGCCAGAAACGCATAACGGATAAAGAAAATCCGCTCGGCGCAGGGAACGCGAAGCTTTTGTCGAATGGTATCCAGATCGGGATTCGTATCCTTCCCATCGGCTCCCAGTCCGAAGCGCCCGATTTCCAAGGAACGAAGGGCCTTCTGCAGAGATTCTTTAAACGTGCGACCGATGGCCATGGCCTCGCCCACGCTTTTCATCTGGGTCGTCAACGTCGGATCAGCCTGAGGGAATTTCTCAAAAGTGAAACGTGGGATTTTAGTGACCACGTAGTCGATCGCCGGCTCGAAGCATGCGGGAGTCACCCTCGTAATGTCATTTTTCAGCTCATCGAGCGTGTAGCCGACGGCGAGCTTGGCTGCGATTTTCGCAATCGGAAATCCCGTGGCTTTTGAGGCCAAGGCTGAACTCCGCGAAACACGCGGATTCATCTCGATCACGACCATGCGACCGTTGGCGGGATTGACCGAAAATTGGATATTCGATCCACCGGTTTCCACTCCGATAGCACGGATGACGGCGAAGCTCGCGTCGCGCATGGCTTGGTATTCCTTGTCCGTGAGCGTCTGGATCGGAGCCACCGTGATCGAGTCACCGGTATGCACGCCCATGGGATCCAGATTTTCAATGGAACAAATGACCACACAGTTGTCAGCACGGTCACGCATGACCTCCATCTCAAATTCCTTCCAGCCGAGAAGAGATTCTTCAACGAGCACTTCGCTCACGGGTGAGAGATCCAAGCCGCGCAGAACAATCTCCTCGAGTTCCTCGCGGTTGTAGGCGATGCCGCCACCGGCGCCACCCAGAGTGAAAGCAGGGCGAATAATAAGCGGATAGGAACCAATCTCAACCGCCACCGAGCGGGCCTCTTCGAGCGTGTGGGCGACACCGGATCGGGCGCAATCGAGCCCGATCTCGAGCATGATATTTTTGAAAATAAGTCGGTCCTCACCGCGCTTGATCGCCTCGGCATCGGCTCCGATAAGCCGAGCACCATGGCGCTCCAATGCTCCGTTTTCAACGAGGGCCATCGCGGCATTGAGGGCAGTCTGGCCACCAAGTGTCGGCAGAACGGCATCGGGCTTCTCCCTCTCGAGGATTTTTTCAATCGCCTCGGGCGTGATCGGTTCGATGTAGGTGCGCTGCGCAAACTCGGGATCCGTCATGATTGTGGCGGGATTCGAGTTCACTAGTACGACATCGTATCCCTCCTCGGCCAGAGCCTTGCACGCCTGCACCCCAGAGTAGTCGAACTCGCAACCTTGCCCGATCACAATGGGACCGGAGCCAATAAGAAGAATTTTTTTAATCGAAGTATCCTTGGGCATGGTGCGGGAGACTATGACAACCTCTTGGGGTTGGGCAACGAAATGGTTGGACTAAAAATCATGGGGGGTGGAGAAACGGAAACTATGGAAACTCGGAAATACAGCACTGGAACTAAAGGCCGTCTTAAAATGCACAGCGATGGGTGCAAGGAAATCATCAAAACAAACTCCCCAAACTACAGCCTAGCAACAGAATTTATCACATCTATCGACCCCGAACGTGAAGACCGTGTCTGGCAACGATTCCAATCCCCAGAAGACGTCATTCCTGAACTTCAAGAGTGGCTAGGCGGGAGCGAATCAAAACCCTCTACCCCTCCCTCCCCTGTCGCCGCCATCATCCAACGCCGCGAAATCAAGCCCGCCAGTCGCCTCCTCACCCCCGCTCTCGAGGCGGCCTTCCAGGCTACCCGCAAATGGATCGAAAGCCCTTCAGGCCAATCCGAGATTCAATCCCTATCCCCGCAACAGGCAGCAGAAGCCACTCTCAAAAAACTCCACAGCGAGATCAAATCCTAGACCTCACCCGCAGTCGTGAGCACTTCCGAGGCCGTCTTAAAATGCATCTTCGCGTGCTGCTCGAGGGTCGCCGCTCCATGGGTCCGAACTAGCGCCACGGCGGCTTCCTTGACGCGACTCGAAACCCCTCGCGGCAACTCGATCCCGATCGCCTTGCCGGCTTCATCCAACCAATTAATAAATTTTTCTCGCGCTAAGATCGAGGCGGCCGCAACAGCGTAGTCCGATTCCGCTTTGGTGCGTTGGTCGAGAGTGATCTGGCGGCCTTTTTCCATGAGCGCCTTCTCAAGCACACTCACATCGGCAAACTTATCCGAAAGCGCACGCGGACAGTCCGGACACAGCGCACAAAGATCCTCAATCACGCGTGCATGCCCCCAAGCTAGCAGGCGATTCAGATTTCCGATCTTCCGGTAAAGCGGATTATACCGCGAAGGGGCTATCGTCACGACACTGGATGGCACACGAGCCCTCCGAATCGCAGACGCCAACTCGCGAATGCGCTTGTCAGAGCTGATCGCCTTGCTGTCCTGGACCCCAGCATCGCGCAATAGGCGGGCGATTTCCGGATTCACATAGACTCCAGCGATCACCAAGGGACCAAAAAGATCTCCCTTCCCGCTTTCATCAATCCCAAAGTGCGGCTCAAAAAGCTCCGGACTCGTCACCTCCTCGTATCCCAACCGAGCCTCACCCAATACGCGCGGCTCAATTATAAAAGTGATAAACTCCTCCAACCCCTTGCCCTGAATCACTGCCTTCGGCCCTTTTTCATAAACGGCCACATTCACCTTCCCGTTACGAGCCGCATAGAGCATGTATGGCTTTTGCTCAAAATCAAAACCCTCGCCCGCGAGAACTGTCCGCAGCGTTTCCGCCTGACCTAGCGTGAGCGCGACGGTATGGGAATGCAGTGCTTTTGGTGAAGACATTGCCGATCTTTGAGCGTAATCCCTCATGCGTGTCGAGATGATACCCGATTCCATGACTCCCGATTTTCACACCGCCCTCCGCAGATGGTTCCGCTCCCATGGGCGCGAGCTCCCATGGCGAGCGGCCCCCACTCCCTACGCCGTACTGGTCTCCGAGTTCATGCTGCAGCAAACCACCGTCGCCGCTGTGATCCCTTATTTTGTACGATGGATGCAGCGTTTCCCCGATATCGCCACACTCGCCGCGGCACCTGAATCGGACGTCCTGAAACTCTGGGAGGGCCTCGGATATTACTCCCGCGCCCGCAACCTGCACCGCGCTGCCCAATCGGTAACGGCACAATTTGGTGGAAACATCCCATCCGATCTTCCATCCCTCCGCTCACTTCCCGGCATCGGCCCATACACGGCAGCAGCCATAGCCGCGTTTGCCTTTGATCAATGCGTGCCGGTCTTGGATGCCAATATCAACCGCGTCGTCGCGCGCCTCTTCAATTACCGAGAAAATATCACAACGAAAGCCGGTCGCGATTTTCTGGAGCTCGCCGCCGCCTCCCTTCTGCCCAAATCCGGCGGTCGCCGCAATGCATCTGCCCTCATGGATCTTGGCGCCACCGTCTGCCGATCAGGCGAACCCAATTGCACCGAATGTCCCGTTCATCATTTTTGCAAGGCGGTCGATCCCGAGGAACTGCCGTTGAAACCCCAAAAAAAAGCCATCACTGAAATCACCGACTGGCGCTCCTTCTCCCTCACGGACGATTCGATTTTTCTCATTGAGTCACCTGGCCCCACATGGCGCGGACTTTGGATTCTCCCCCCCGGCGAACCCACACCAGATCCCCTTGCCACACTGATCTACAGCATCACCCGCTATAAAGTCACCCTTGGCATTTCGCTCATTGTTCCCCAGCCAAACTGGACACCATTCCCACTATCCAACCTTCCCCCCATGCCCAGCCCCCACCGCAAAGCCCTTCGCCTCATCCTCGCTAAAAAAACACCCAAATGCCTAGCGAGAGAAGAGGCGTGATAATTTTTTTGCATTCAGTATTGCATGATCTGAAAGACCGAATAAATTTCCAGTCTCTCTCGGGTTGGTAGCTCAATGGTAGAGCAGCGCCCTTTTAAGGCGTTGGTTGCGGGTTCGAGTCCCGCCCAACCCACTCCCTCTTTTCCCTACGACCCCCATCAATACTAGATCAGAGGGCTTTTACACACACGCACTCACTTGCACCCAAAATACTAAAAAGCACATTTTAGTGGTTTTTTAGTGGCACTCTATTGGGTCTAAATTCACGACTTCCAGCGCTTCACATTCCCCACTCGGAATCTGTAAAAAAGCCTTCCTCGATCTGCGTGTTAATTTCGGAGAGAACGGCATCGTGCTAGCCGCTCGTGATCTCGCCTCGATGGATTCCAATTTGGAGAGTGCTCCGAATTTCTAAATGGCTTAACGGGGAAAGAAGAAGGGGAAAAGGGCACTATCAAAAAATGAAGTGTTGCCATGGGTGGAATTTACAGTATGGTGTTTTTTCTGTTAATTGACCCTATCGTCCAGCGGTTAGGACACTGCCCTTTCACGGCGGTAACACGGGTTCGAATCCCGTTAGGGTCGCTCCTCTTCTGTAATCTCTGAAATGATTCAGCACGGAATAAGCGACGATTTTACGCCCTCGTTCCGATGTTTTGCACACAAGTGCAATCCTCCCGACGCAACCAGCAACTACCGCAAATCCTCGAGCGACAGCAATGATCTCAAAGGTCGTGCTGATATTGGAGATTCCATCATAGGAGCTTGATTCCACGCTCAGATAAGGGGGGGCACTTTTGTGGCAGCGATAAGTTCCTCTAACCTTTCAGCAATTCGATTCACACTGAGAATAATGAGCAGTCCATTTTCATTCTCCGAATTGGCTGCAACCACGGATTCGCCTAACCCTTGATTCCCACCGAACATTTTCGGTAGAGGCTTCAAACGAGAAAGATGGATTTCAGGTATTCCCCCCAAGCTATCTACAATAATCCCAAAATAGGTGCTTTCACTTTTTCTCAAAATTACAACAATTTTACCCTCATCGCTCTGCAATTTTTCGCCCCCCGCGAGGACTTGGATATCATAGACTGGAACCGTCGAGTGATCATACATCATGTAGCCTACAAACTCTTTTCCAGCGCCTGGAGCAGCGGCCATGCTGGCCATCTCCACGGCCTCGACGACTTCGGGCGTTGGCAACCCGAACCAGCGCTCTCCCACTTGGAACGTCGCAATCTCGATCGTATCCCCATCAGCAGATTGGTCAGAACTAATGGCCAAAGGTAAAAGTGACTGCGCCTGCTTTTCAATAACAGCTTCGCACAAAGGCACAAAAATTAACGCGATCACTTTGTTCCTGTAGTTATCGTATTCGCCCTTGTATTCCCGATAGCCCGACGACAGTCGTGTGCCCATGGAGTAATACTGACTCCCCAAAAGAACGACAGTGGCATTTCCCTCGCCTGGATTTTTCGGCAGGAAGGACAGCACATCCTCCAAGGTATCGCCTGCCTTGTAGCGGTCATCCGAACAGGCGATCACCTTGCCCAAATCGTCCACAAAAACACCAAAACACCCAGCCCTTATGCCCCCTGAATTTTCACGAGGCAATGAATCCCGCAGCATGGCCGCGAACTGGGGCGCCGAATCAAAAACGATACCCACGCCACCGATACACCCTTTACCTTTTGATGAAAGAATAGCCGCTCCATAAATGTACGTGTTGCGGTCCGCATAAAGCGGAGTGGGGTTGAAATCCGAAACACCGTAGCTCTGGGAATCCTCCATTTTTAAGACCTCGGCGACCCAACTCTCAGCGATCGTTTCTCCGACCAATGCAAACTCTGTAGGCTGCGATACAGCCACGACAATCCCGCTGGAATCAAACACAAAGAGATTCGTATACACTGTGTAGAGGCCGTTGATCGTCTCCAGAATCGATGTGATCAAAGCCTGCCCACTTTGCGTCACATGTCCCTTTTCTAGAAGCTCCCGGAAGGCGGAGGTCAGCGCCCACCAACGACAATCATTAGCTCGCTCGTAAAGATTGCGATCCATGATGTCGATAGCCAACGAGGCAAGGAACTGACACTCCTGCAAAATAGAAGAAACAACGGTTTCATGCAGATTCGCGATCGATCGCTCGAACACCTCTTTCGTTCGCGCACCCGTATTGCTGATCTCCCAGAGCAAAATTTTAGCAAACGAGGGGTTGGACGATTTTTTTCTCCCGCTCTGTCGCACATTGCCATTCCACACTGAACAATTCAAATCACGTTGGATGTGGTCTGCCTTTGTGGGAATCGTTCGCAAAGCTTCTCCAAATAGGGAGGCGCTCTTCATCACCTCCTCGAGCACGCGGGTGTCGAGTCCATTAAGAACAGCGGAAACATTTTTATTGAAAGCTTGCTGTACAGGCAACATGACATGCCCACTCCAACCTGGGCCCATATAACCTTGGTAGCCCACTGCCGATCGCGTCGTGGCCAGATATTCCTGCGCTCTGAATCTCACGATCTCGCCCCCAGAAGATTTGACAGATTGGAGAACGACCCCAATCGGAAAATGACTTTCATCCGAACTAGCCAGCACCTTCCCCTCGTCATCTAGTAGCAGAATCACCGACCAATCTTCTGGAGAGACTAGACCAGCAAATATTCGCTCCATCTCGTCCTTGAAGCGGAAGCAAAGGCATAGGACGCCGATCGGTTGACCATTCCCATCCGTTACCCGATAAGCATAGACCAAGGACGATGGTTGGTCAGGCAATAAGTCAAAGGCACCATAATTTTCTATATAGGCCTCGCGAGTTTTCAAGGCCCTCGCCACCAACCCGTCGTTACTACGAGATATCGTCACACTGTCGTCCAATCGCACTAGCACTTGGCCATTCGTATCTAGGAGAATGATATCCGAGTATACGGAGTATTTCGCCACATATTCCGAAAAACGCTGACGCAATACATGTTGATGCCCACGAAAAACATCGTCACCAATTGGCACCTCTCCATTTTCCCCAGCCACCTTTTCACACATACCAATGAAAAAACGAACATCCTCATCCGTTGCCAAAAAACCGATATCGGCGGTACGCTCAAAAAGATTCCGCACAAGCATATCGATAGCGACCTGAGCCTTGGACTCCATCTCCAGCTCCGTCTTTCGCAATGTTTCTTCTGCCAACAGGATCAGCAGTTCGCTGCTGAGTTGTTGAAACGATTGGCGCGTTCCACTCATATCGGCCCCGATTCCTGAAAGTTGACCGAGCAGAGTCAGGTTATCCCAAGTGGATTGGAGATTTTGTAAGATCTCGCGATACTCTTCCACCGAATTCATATGCCGGATTAGAGCCGCTAAGCGCTCGTCCAATTTGATGTTTTTATAGTGCGCCATTCTTGTTTTTTATCTATGCACTCTTCCGTTATAGAAAAGTGAAAATCCCAATAAGCAATTATTGAGCCACATCAAAAAACATCCGGTTAACTGCCCTTTCCAGCCACAAACCCAATGATCCGCCCCCACCGCAATCTCCTAGGTGAGCAAATCCAGACACCCGTCGAAAAATAAATGTCTTTTTTTGTAGATCCGACATCGGAAACCCCGAACGCGCGTGAAAACGAAAGACTAAATAACGCCCCCTCACCTATTGTGACGCTTGACCGCAGGGCTTTCGGGCGAGGTTAGGTTGGTTTTTTTGACTCGAAACCGAGAGAGGCTGATTTGAAAAAAAGGGGAGCCACTAGGCGCGGATTCAAAAGATAGGTAACGGGAGGATTTTTTTGAAGAATGAAATGGCGCGGACGGGCGGGCTTCAGACCAGCGAGCCAAGATGCGGTGTGGGAATAATGCCGTCCTCGAGATGATCGACTGGGAGCGGTTGGGCGAATTTGGGGTGTTGGGCGAGGGATCTCCTGCTCAATCGTAGAGCAGATCGGTGTTTATTAAGCTCGGGGGTACCAGATGATGGCGTGCTCGCTTTTGAGGATGTGGGGCATTCGGCCCCAGACATCGTGACAGCGACTCATACCTTGGATAGGGGATTCCTTTTCGGCACGGCACTCGACTTCGCGGATGATGATGCGGGGATTGTCCTCGATGGGGGGGAAGGAGGGCTCGTTTGAGCTCGGAGGATCTACGGCTGCTTCTTCCGGAGATCGTCGCGATTCAGGGTCCAAACAACGCCATTCGTGATCATGTCGAGGTAGCGGCCATCGGCGACTGTTTCATTGAAATGGCCGAGTGAGGTCGACCAGATGCGAACATTTTTTGGGCCGTATTCATGAGTCCAAACGATCGGATGCTCCTCGACTTTCTCGGTGTCGCCCTTGGAACGGACTTTCTGTGTACCATGGGCGAGGACAGTGGTCTTAGGCATGATCTGGACGACATGGTAGAGCTCTTCCTTATCGGTATTCCAGTCCTCGAGCCCTGCATTTGCTGGGTGGTTTGCGTTTGAGAAGCGAATCGAAATCGGCTCATTAGGGCCGTGAGAGAATGATTGAAGTCCAAGGTAATTGAACCAAGCGGCGTTTACGGCTTCTGGGACCACCGGTTTTTTGAAATTCCCGAAGCGGTAGCTGTGCATGGCGCAGTGGAGATTGATGCCGGGAATGCCGTTTTGGTGAGGGTTGATAATCCCTTGGATCACCTCGGGGTCACTGATGTCAGCTGCGCACTCGTCGTGAATGATAAGATCATACCCCACTGCATAGTCGGGATTCCCGTGGTTCGGGAGCGGGGGTTTTGTGCTTTTGTCACTGGAGTGGATTTGCGTGACTTCGATGTTGAGACGCTTTTCCAGGCCGTTTTTGATGATGTCCTTTTGGGCGTCGTAGTCATGGCAGCAGCCACCGGTGATCAGGAGGACTTTGGCGGGAGGAGGGGTAGTTTCAGCTATCGCGAAACCGGCGGCGATGAGGCTTATCGAGCAGAGGATGTTTTTTTTAAGTTTCATAGTCGGGAGTTTAGCTTTTGCTCTTGCTCCTTTGCACCCAGGGTTGGCCTGGGAGGGGTGGGGTTTCGGGAGGCATCACGACAGTGCCTGTCTCAAAATCCAGCGCCGAGGGTGACAGTGCCAGTGAGTAGTAGGGCGACTGGGTGTTTGCTGTCATATCGGACCAGCGGACGACTTGGCCGGTGTAAGCCGAGATGCGCGCGCCGATCGCGGCGAACGTGGCATCGGTCCCCTCCTTGATCGTATTGAGGGGCTTCCCAGCGAGGACGCCTTTGATGAGTTCCACATGCTCTTGGATGAGAGGCTCGTCACTCTCGAGTGTCGGTGTCTGGATGGTGACCTCCTTGCCGATGAGGCGGCCGTCCGCATTCACCTCGCCATCGCTTCCCCGGAAAAACTCGGAGATGCGGTTATAAGTCCCGCTGATCTGTCGGCACATGCTTTGGATGTGGACCCCGTCGCCATAATCGACATCGCAGCTGAAGAAGTCGAATTGGTTGCCAGTCACCCGGCGGGCGCGTCCGCCCATGCCGCTGAACACCTGCGGGGTGCGGCCGATAAACCAATTTGCGATATCGAAGTTGTGTATGTGTTGCTCGACGATGTGGTCGCCGGAGAGTTCCGTAAAGTTGAGCCAATTGCGGGCCATGTAGTCGGCGTCGCTCCAGCCAATCTGGCGCTCGCGCACCCAAGGCACACGGGTGTTCCATTGGATGATACCACCGAGGATCGGGCCGACTGCTCCGGCATCGATCTTGGCTTTGTTGATCAGATAACTCATTTCGTAGCGACGCTGAAAGCCAACGACTGCCGCGAGACCTTTTTGTTTCGCGAGTTCCCCCGAGGCCAGGATGGCACGGGCCCCAACGGGATCGACCGCGAGGGGTTTTTCCACGAAGCAATGCTTGCCGGCTTGCACCATGGTATCGAAGTGGAGGGGCCGGAAATTCGGTGGGGTGGCCAAGATGATGAATTCCGCGTCTGAGGCGGCTGCTTTTTTGTAGGAATCGAAACCCCAGTGGCAAATCGAGGGATCGAGTTTTAGATTTCGCGCCCCGCCGTTTGCCTTGTCCTCGAAGGCATCGCAAACGGCAAGGATTTCGATATCGTGCCCCAAAAGCTTTGCGGCATCCGTGAAGTTCCTAACCGCTTTCAGGCCGCGGTCACCGCAACCGACTAAGGCGAGCTTGAGCTTCTTTCCGCCGGCTGGGGACTGAGCATTGGAGGAGAGAATGCCGAAGGCGCTGATGCCGGCGGCCGTGAAGACCGTATCGCGCAGGAATTTTCGGCGCGTCATTTCGGGGGTGGCGAGTGCGGCGGTATCGGACGGGGTGTTTATTTGCTTCATACCTTTCATGGGTAATTTCTGATGATTATAAAATAGGGAACCCTTGATTCAGAATGGTGTCGGGCTGAGTGCGCGGGATTTTGTTCATAATTTTTTCGGGAGATGAGGCTGAAAAAGTTTAGTTTTTGATGTCTTGATTCAGATTCATGTCGGTCTCCGTGGGCTGTCTTGAGGGGATGCCGCCGGCGGGAATATCTGCTCCTGTGGTCCAGTAAAGAGCGTTCAGCACAAGTTTGCGAAAGTCCTCCTGCTGCCAGTTCCGGTGGAAGTGGCCGCCGGTGAAGCCGAAGCCCCGACCGCCATTCGGGCGTTCATAGGCCCACGCGAGAATCTGGGGTTCGCCAGCTTCGAGGGCGGCTTGGACGGTGGGATTCGTGCCACGGCTGCCGGAGCGATTCAGGGTTTCGACAGGCGGCTTGGACGAAAGGATCGTGGTGGTATTTTCAAATGTCGGGCGGAAGCGCATGTGGTAATACCACTCATCATTGACCTCAAATGGCTTGACGCCTTGGGTGATCGGGTGGTTCGGGAGGGGCTCCAGAACAGGTGACCAAGTGGGATTCACGGACCAACCGTCCTCAAAATATCCGCCAATCCAATCGAGGAACTGGCTGCCGAGTTCGGATTTTTCGACCTCAACCCCAAAGTGCAGGCAGGCCACGCCCACCCCCTGATCGACGAGGGATTGGATTTTATCCTGATGCGCTTTGGCCATGTGACCGCGGTAGCCATCGCAATACATGACGACCGTATCGGGTTTGTCATAGCCAACCCAAGGTTGCGGCCATTCCCCGTCGGTTGTGACTGCAGCGGTCACTTCCTCACCACTTTCATTAAGACAGCGGGCGAGCAGGTGGCAACCGGCCTTGTGCTCGTGCTGACCAGGGCCGTGGCTACGCCGCCCGGCAAGGAAGAGAACTTTCTTTTTGTCGCCGGGTTGGAGTTCCCGCAGTTGGATATTCCGGAAGCGGACCTCCATGGGAGCCCCTTGGTGGAGTTGTAGGGCGATCAGGCCAGACCTTGGAGCGTTCGCCCCATTCATCGTGTATTCGGAGGTGACGACACCATTGATGAGTTGAATGACTTGGTTGCCGGCGGCGATGATGCGGTATTCGTTCCAACCTTCCTTGAGGTGGGAGAGGATTTCTGCCGGATCCCCAACGCTCGCCACTAC
>Ga0209550_10004921_pt1 | contig 12613 bp, 11 predicted proteins | sample LauGreSuBDMM15SN_2_FD_187567 | JGI IMG/M metagenome (GOLD analysis project Ga0209550, IMG submission 187567) | Freshwater lake microbial communities from Lake Michigan, USA - Su13.BD.MM15.SN (SPAdes) (version 5) | ecosystem: Environmental > Aquatic > Freshwater > Lake | place: Lake Michigan... | reverse complement strand
GATGAAACCATGCGGTATTGTTCACCGGCTCGATAAGGACACATCCGGCGTCATGGTCGCAGCCAAGTCCGATGCTGCACATGCCGGTCTCTCCGCCCTCTTTGCCGCCCACGATATTGATCGGGTTTATACCGCCCTCGTTCGGGGGGTGCCTGAGCCTCAAGCAGGCCTGATCGTCACCCAGATGGGGCGATCGCCCACAGACCGCAAGAAGATGGCCGTGCTCAAGAGCGGTGGGCGAGAGGCCATCACCCGCTACACGGTCGAACAGACCTTTGGGCCTGAGACCAAACCCTATGCGGCACGCATCAGTTGCCGGCTCGAAACCGGACGAACGCACCAGATCCGGGTTCATATGGCCCATAAGGGCACGCCCTGCTTAGCCGATAGCATCTATGGCGGCGGACCGCCCGCCCTGGCCGTCCGCGAAGCGATCACGGAGGCCGGACTATCGCGCCAAGCGCTGCACGCCTCGGTTTTGGGCTTTATTCACCCGACAACCGGCGAAAAGCTGCGGTTTGAGACCCAATTGCCGTTGGATATGGCCGGTTTAGTGGCACGCTTAGGTGCGCTATAAGGTCCATCTCTCCAATTTGTAATGTGATCCACGCCCTGAAAGCGTAAGTTTTCGTCTGACGGGGCTTAAACCGGCCACATAGGCTGCCTATCTATCTATCCATCCGAAGGGGAGGATGACGGAGGACTATTCGTCGCTCGCCGAGATATTAGGGGTTCTACCTATGGCTAGTGCAGCTCAATCCTTGTCGGTGATGTCGCCCGATGGCGGTCTATCACGCTATCTGACTGAGATTCGCAAGTTCCCCATGTTGGCCAAGGACGAAGAGTTCATGCTGGCCAAGCGTTGGCGCGAACATGAAGACCCCAATGCCGCCCATCGTCTGGTCACGTCACACCTGCGTCTGGTGGCCAAGATTGCCATGGGCTATCGCGGCTATGGCCTGCCCATCGGCGAGGTGATCTCCGAAGGCAATGTCGGTCTGATGCAGGCCGTTAAGAAGTTCGAGCCCGAACGCGGCTTTCGTTTGGCGACCTATGCCATGTGGTGGATCCGCGCCTCGATCCAGGAATATATCCTGCGGTCTTGGTCGCTGGTGAAGATGGGCACGACAGGGGCGCAAAAGAAGCTGTTCTTCAATCTGCGTAAGGCCAAGTCAGAAATCAGCGCGTTTGAAGAGGGCGATCTTCGCCCCGAACAGGTCAGTCACATTGCCACCCGTCTGGGTGTACTGAACGAGGAAGTCATCTCGATGAACCGGCGCCTGTCCGGTCCAGACGCTTCCTTGAATGCGCCCTTGCGGGTCGATGGTGACGGTGAGTGGCAGGACTGGTTAGCCGACGACAATGCGGTGAGCCAAGAGACCCAACTGGCCGACAGTGAAGAGCGCGGCATCCGCACGACCCTGCTGCAATCTGCCATGACCGAGCTTTCAGACCGTGAGCGTCATATCCTGACCGAGCGCCGCCTCAAGGACGACCCCACGACGCTTGAGGACCTGGCCAGTCACTATGGCGTTAGCCGTGAACGGGTACGGCAGATCGAGGTCCGCGCCTTTGAGAAGTTGCAAAAATCCATGATGGCCGCCGCCGCTGAACAGCGGATCGACAGTCACTAGCGCGATTTGCCTAAAGGCTCTGAACCATTGAACCAGGCCGGCTCTTCTCTCGGCCCGAAACGCTGCTACCCGCGTTTTGAACCGGGTTTTCAACGCTGGCCATAGCAGACATGGCAGTCATCAAATTGGCCGCATGTTTGCGCATGTTGGCTTTCGTCAATCCACCGGCCTTTACGGACGACAGGACGAAGGTCTTCAGCTCAAACGCCGCCTGCCCGATCGCAAAGTCATGGATCTCTAGGCCGATGGCACTGAGCTGTTCTGCTTGCTTGAGAAGTGCATGCGCTGAGGTCGTTGGCTCGCTTTCGACCCGCTCAATGGTTGCCTTCATCTGGATGAGGACTGCCCCCATACGCTGCTGTGTCGTCGGCAATTCTTGGTCAAACTCACGCTTGATCCTACCGCGATAGGCCCCGGAATTGAAGCGTCGACGCTCTGGTCCAACATAGTCTGGCCATTCCACCCAATCGCGATCCTGAAGCACCGCAGCGTCAATCAGTCGATAGAGGTCATTGGCGATAAAGGGCTTGGCTAGGAATCCGTGGACACCCGCATCACGAGCGCGTTGGATAGCCTGCCGGGTGGAGGCGGCCGTCGTAACAATAATCGGCACCTTGCGACAGGCCATGTCGCTAAGCCGGATGTTCCGAACGAAATCAAGGCCGTTGAAACCGTCTGCCTCGAGCTCGGTGATGATGAGATTAGGGTTTATGTCCCGCGCCATTTCTAGGCCGTAGAGGATCCGATCCGTCTTAAAAACCTTAACCTCGCCCACCTGTCGAATCAGATCTGAAACGATGTTGACCGCCAAAGGATTGGGATCAACGATCAGAACGCGCTTCAGACACTTCGAGAGCGCCCGCACTGACATCTGTTCTCTATAAGCCAACCGAGGCTCCATCCGCGACTAGGGCGCGAATAAGAATTAAACCAGTTAGAATATTAACATGATTAAACCTTAAAAACAATTCTTCCGAGTATAATTAATCTTGGAAGGGATCACGCATCAGGATCGTATCCTCACGCTCAGGGCTCGTTGACAATAGAGCGACGGGGGCCTCGATCAATTCTTCTATACGCCGGACATATTTTACGGCGTTTGCAGGAAGATCTTTCCAACTGCGCGCACCACGAGTGCTGTCACTCCAGCCCTCCAGTGTCTCATAGACGGGGACAGCGGCAGCCTGAGCGGCCATCCCCGCGGGGAGATAGTCATAGAGCTTGTCACCGATCTGATAGCCAACGCAGACCTTGAGGGTCTTAAAGCCGTCGAGCACATCCAGCTTGGTCAGGGCTATGCCGTGGATGCCATTGATGGCGATCGACTGACGCACCAGAACCGCATCGAACCAGCCACAGCGACGCGGGCGGCCGGTGACGGTGCCAAACTCATGACCCCGCTCGCCAAGGCGGCGACCATGGTCGTCAAAGAGCTCGGTCGGGAAAGGCCCCTCGCCCACCCGCGTCGTATAGGCCTTGACAATACCCAGAACAAAGCCCGGCGCGCGCGGGCTGAGACCTGAACCGGCGGCAGCCTGTCCGGCCACTGTGTTGGAAGAGGTCACATAGGGATAGGTGCCGTGATCGACATCAAGAAGGGTGCCTTGAGCCCCCTCAAACAGTACCCGCTTGCCGTCCTTGACCGCTTGGTCAAGCAGCCGCCAGGTGGGCTGGGCAAAGGGTAGGATCTTGGGGGCGACCTCTAACAGGGCCGCAAGCAGGGCCTCGGCATCAGCCTCTGGAAGATCCAGACCCCGGCGCAGGGCGCCATGGTGGGCCAGAAGGCGCGCAATCTTGGTGGGTAGGGACTCGGGCTCGGCCAGATCAGCAACCCGAATGGCGCGGCGACCCACCTTGTCTTCATAGGCTGGACCAATACCCCGGCCTGTCGTGCCGATCTTTCCGGCACCAGCTTGGGCTTCGCGGGCCTGATCCAAGTCACGGTGCAGGGGCAAGATCAGGACCGCATTGTCGGCCAAGGCCAGCAGCTCGGGACCAATGACCACGCCCTGGGCGCCAATTCGGGCAATCTCATCCAAGAAGGCCCAAGGGTCGACGACGACGCCGTTGCCGATGATTGATTTCTTCCCCTGCACCACGCCCGAAGGCAGCAGCGAGAGCTTATAGGTCTCATTGCCAACTACCAAAGTATGGCCTGCATTGTGTCCGCCTTGAAAACGAACCACCACATCCGCGCGATTGGACAGCCAATCGACAATCTTGCCCTTACCCTCGTCGCCCCACTGGGCGCCGACCACGGTGACGTTGGCCAACAGACTATTCCTTAGATAATAGGTCGTAGAGACACGCCACCAAAGCGGTTGCGCTAACGCATTGAGCTCAGCTTGTAGACCAAGCGAAGGCCCGCGTCATCAAGCCCTTGGTTCTTCCCGCGCGCAAATAGCTGTCCATTGCTCAAATGTATGTAGGTCAGTTCGGCAGACCAACGGGGGGTTAGGACCCGTCCGATCGATAGCTCAGGCTGAAACAGCAGGTGGGAGCCAAAATCGATGCGCGAATTATAGAGTTTCAAACGCCGTTGGATCTCTGGCGGCGTAAGTCCTGGCGCGTTAACCGCTGGAAGACCGGCCTCACCGTCCGTATAGGCTAGGCCTAACCCGGGACGGACATAGAACTGACCGGGTAAAGACATCGGCCACGACAGCCCAGCGGCGACAAAATTGCTCGTCCCATCAGAATTGATCGAGACAAGCCCATGCGCCTGTGGTCGTCCGATCAAACCAAGGGCATCAATGCGATCAGAACGTATCCCGATCTGCAGGTCCGTGCCGCCCTCGCGTCCCGCAGCCCCAACGCCAATGACATCACCGATGAAGGTCACATCATGGGCGAAGGCCCCGAGCAACAGTTCCGCAGATCGAGCGCTTGAGAAGGGCGCTAGGCTAAGCGACAGCACAGCTGTCCAGATCAAGCCAAGTGACCTATCCATCCTCACGATCGGCCCATCCCAAAATTGTCTTTAGGCCCATAGCCTAAATAGATTTGTAGGCGGACTATAGAGATCGAGCAACAGGCCAGATCGACCCTGCCTGTTGCCCTTTGGTCTTAAAACACCAGTGCGCGGGCTTCCTTAACGTGAGGTAAGGCCTTAACGGCCTGCAGAACAGCATCGCTCGGAGCGTGGTCAACGCCGACCAGACAGATGGCGTCTCCGCCAGCGGCAGTGCGGCCGAGATTAAAGGTCGCGATATTGATCCCGGCATCGGCCAGCAAGGCTCCGACCGCACCGATAAAGCCGGGCTTGTCTAGGTTATTCACATAGAGCATTGCGGGGGCGAAGGGAGCATCCAGATCCATGCCCTTGACCTCGACGACACGAGGAATCCCGCCAACGACAGTGCCGGCAAAGGCCCGCTCGCCTGAGGCCGAGGTGACCGTGATCCGCATGAGACTGTCATAGACCGGCGACCGTTCTTGGCGGCTTTCCGAAACCGTAATGCCGCGCTCCTTCGCCACGCTAGGGGCAGAGACCATGTTGATCTCGGCCAGCATCGGACGCAGAACCCCGGCAAGGGCCGCTGCGGTCAGAGGCTTAACATTGAGCTTGGAGACCTCCCCCACATAGGCGATCTCGATCGACTTGAGGCCAGAATCGACCATCTGTCCGGCAAAGACGCCGAGCTTTTCGGCCAAGGCGATGAAGGGCTTCAGCTTTGGCGCTTCATCCGCACTGACCGAGGGGCTGTTCAAAGCGTTAGAGACCGCGCCGGTCAGCAGATAGTCGGCCATCTGTTCGGCGACCTGCAGGGCGACATTTTCTTGAGCTTCTGCCGTCGAAGCGCCCAGATGGGGCGTGGCGATGAAGTTAGGATGGCCAAATAGTACGTTCGACTTGGCAGGCTCTTCGACAAAGACGTCAAACGCCGCTCCGCCAATATGGCCGCTGTCCAGACCGGCCCGAAGAGCCACCTCGTCAACCAGGCCGCCGCGTGCGCAGTTGATGATAAACACGCCCTTACGTGTCTTGGCGAGGTTGTCGGCGCTCAAGATATTGCGGGTTTTGTCAGTCAGCGGGGTGTGCAGGGTGATGACTTCGGCGCGGGCCAAGAGCTCGTCCAGCTCGACCTTTTCGACGCCGATCTCGACCGCCCGTTCGGGCGACAGGAACGGGTCATAAGCAATGACCTTCATCTTCAGGCCATTGGCACGGTCCGCGACGATGCCGCCAATATTACCGCAACCGATCAGGCCGAGGGTCTTGCTGTAGAGCTCGATCCCCATGAAACGGTTCTTTTCCCACTTACCGGCTTGGGTCGACAGGTCAGCGGCAGGCATTTGGCGGGCCAAAGCAAACATCATGGCGATGGCGTGCTCGGCCGTGGTGATCGAGTTACCGAACGGGGTGTTCATGACCACGACACCGGCGGCGGTGGCGGCGGGGATATCGACATTGTCGACACCAATACCGGCACGGCCAACGACCTTGAGGTTCTTGGCCTTGGCAATCACGTCCTTATCCGCCTTGGTGGCGGAACGGACGGCAAGACCATCATATTGATCAATGATCTCAAGAAGCTGATCCTTAGTCAGGCCAGTGATGACATCGGCCTGAACACCGCGCGATTCGAAAATCTTGACGGCGGCGGGGGACAGTTGATCGGCAATGAGAACGCGAGGGGCCATGATTTTATCTCCGAGAGGCGGATGAAGGGAACGGGTCCTCGCGCGCCGCCTCGGCGCATCAAGCGCACAGGCAGGTTAGGGCGAGGCCTTGGGTTTGATTAGGCGGACAGAAGCTCGTCAGCGACGCTGGCAAAGGCCCAGTCGAGCCAAGGGGTCAGGGCGTCTAGATCAGACGTCTCAACCGTCGCGCCGCACCAGATGCGTAGACCTGGAGGGGCGTCGCGATAGGCTCCAATATCTAGAGCCACACCTTCCTTTTCCAGCAGGCTAGCCAACTTTTTAGCGAAATCAGCCTGAGCATCGGCAGCGAGGGCCGCGACGCGGGTATCCACCACCTTTAGACAGACTGAGGTGTTGGAGCGGGTCGCAATAACGACAGGCAGGAAATCGACCCAGCCGGTTTTGGCCACCCAATCGGCAATGACGTCGAGATTGGCATCGGCCCGGCGGCGAAGCTCAGTCAGGCCACCGATCTTTTCCGACCATGTGAGCGCGTCGAGATAGTCTTCAACGCAGAGCATGGAAGGGGTGTTGATCGTCGCGCCTTCAAAGATCTCGGCATTGACCTTGCCGCCCTTGGTCAGGCGGAAGATCTTCGGCATCGGCCAGGCCGGGCTATAGCTTTCCAGACGAGCCACGGCGCGCGGCGACAGGATCAGCATCCCGTGAGCCCCCTCGCCGCCCAGCACCTTTTGCCAAGAGAAGGTGGTCACATCGAGCTTGGCCCAATCGAGATCTTGGGCAAAGGCGGCCGAAGTGGCGTCACAGATGGTGATGCCTTGACGGTCTGCAGAAATGAAATCAGCATTGGGAACCCGTACGCCCGAGGTTGTACCGTTCCAAGTAAAGACTAGGTCAGCATCGGGGCGGACCTTGGTCAGGTCGGGCAGAAGACCATAGTCGGCTTCGAGGACCTCGGTGTCCTTGAGCTTTAACTGCTTGACCACATCGGTCACCCAGTCCTTGCCGAAGCTTTCAAAGGCCAGCATCTGGACCGGGCGGGCGCCAAGCATCGACCACATGGCCGCTTCGACAGCGCCCGTGTCCGAGGCTGGCATGATGCCGATCAGATAGTCATCCGGCACGCCTAGAACCGCACGGGTGCGATCAATAGCGTCCTTAAGACGACCCTTACCTAATTTAGAGCGGTGTGACCGACCGAGCACGGCGCTCGAAAGCCGGTCAAGGTTCCAACCCGGCCGTTTGGCACAGGGTCCAGAAGAAAATTCAGGACGCGCAGGGCGCATCGCTGGCTTAGCGAGGTGTGTCATATCTGTGTTTCCCATCCTTACAGATGAGCAGCGCCCCGTTGGGGAGGCGTGGCCCGAGGGCGATAGACCCCTTTTCGGTTCCGCGCGCAAGCAGGATTTTGTCGCAGATCGACAATTAGGGTGTTGGGTGAGCACCTCTGGTTGACGGCATGATGGCTTAAACCATTCGGTCTGTCAGTCTCGATAGCTACAGATTAGACCCAAACAAAAACCGCCGCCGGATTGCTCCAGCGGCGGTTGGGTTCATCGCGATCGGTCAGGGGTCCTAGTGGACCGCTGAGACCTCGGCCTCAACGGCCTGTTCGGCCAGGATGGTCAGGCCTTCGCCTGTGACATCGGCAAAACCGCCTTGGATCGTGAAGGCGCGGCGGGTGGTGCCATCCGTGATGGTCACGATGCCTTCGCGCAGCGTGGTCATGAAGGGGGCATGGCCTGCAAGAACGCCGAAGTCGCCTTCGGCGCCGGGCGCGTCAACCTGATCGACGTCGCCCGAAAAGAGCTGCCGCTCAGGCGCGACCAAAGAGAAGTGCAGCTTAGCCATCAGCGTTAGGCCACTTCAGCCGCAAGACGCTCTGCCTTTTCAACGGCTTCGGCGATACCGCCCACCATATAGAAGGCGGCTTCTGGCAGGTGGTCATACTCACCGTCACACACGGCCTTGAAGGAGGCGATGGTGTCTTCGAGCGGAACCAGCTTGCCGGGGCTGTTAGTGAACTGCTCAGCCACGTGGAAGGGTTGCGACAGGAAGCGCTGGATTTTACGGGCGCGGGCGACGGTCAACTTGTCGTCTTCGCTCAGCTCATCCATGCCCAAGATGGCGATGATGTCCTTCAGCGCCTTGTACTGCTGGAGGATTTCCTGCACGCGGCGGGCCACGGCATAGTGCTCATCACCAATGATGCGCGGGTCGAGGATGCGCGAGGTCGAGTCGAGCGGGTCCACGGCAGGATAGATGCCCTGCTCCGAAATGGCCCGGTTCAGAACGGTCGTTGCGTCCAGGTGCGCAAAGGAGGCAGCAGGCGCAGGATCGGTCAAGTCATCGGCGGGCACGTAGATGGCCTGAACCGAGGTGATCGAACCCTTGTTGGTCGAGGTGATGCGCTCTTGTAGATTGCCCATCTCGGTGGCTAGGGTTGGCTGATAGCCCACCGCGGAGGGGATGCGGCCCAGCAGAGCCGACACTTCCGAACCGGCTTGGGTAAAGCGGAAGATATTGTCCACGAAGAACAGAACGTCCTTGCCCTCTTCGTCACGGAAATATTCCGCTTGGCTGAGGCCGGTTAGGGCGACGCGGGCGCGCGCTCCGGGAGGCTCGTTCATTTGGCCATAGACCAGGGTACAGCGCGAACCTTCGGTCGAACCGTTATTTTCCTTCGGGTCGATATTCACCTTCGACTCGATCATTTCGTAATAGAGGTCGTTGCCTTCACGGGTGCGTTCACCCACGCCAGCCAGAACCGAATAGCCACCGTAGGCCTTAGCGATGTTGTTGATCAGCTCTTGAATGAGAACAGTCTTACCCACGCCAGCGCCGCCGAACAGGCCGATCTTGCCGCCCTTGGTATAGGGGCAGAGCAGGTCGATGACCTTAATGCCGGTGACCAAAATCTCTGCCGAGGTAGCTTGATCGGCAAAGGACGGCGCGTCCTTGTGGATCGAGCGGCGCTCGGTGGTGTTGATCGGGCCGGCCTCGTCGATGGGCTCGCCGATCACGTTCATGATGCGGCCCAAGGTGGCGGGGCCAACCGGAACGCTGATGGCGGTGCCAAGGTCGGTCACGGGCTGGCCGCGAACCAGGCCTTCGGTGGCGTCCATGGCGATGGTGCGAACCGTGTTCTCACCCAAGTGCTGGGCGACTTCCAGAACCAGACGCGCGCCAGAGGCGGTGTTGATGGTTTCGAGCGCGTTCAGGATCGAAGGCAGGTGACCGTCGAACTCGACGTCCACAACGGCTCCGATGACCTGGGCGATTTTGCCGGTGGGCATGATGGTCATGGTCGGTCTTTCGTTAGATGGCCTCGGCCCCGGAGATGATCTCGATTAGCTCTTTCGTGATCATCGCTTGGCGCGAGCGGTTATATTCAAGGGTGTATTTGTTGATCATTTCGCCGGCATTGCGCGTGGCATTGTCCATGGCGCTCATCTGAGCAGCATAGAAACCGGCATTATTTTCAAACAGAGCCGAAAGGATCTGAATGGTGATGTTCCGTGGCAGTAGTGTCTCGAGAATAGCCTCTTCCGAGGGCTCATATTCGTAGGTCGCGCCACCCAGATCGATGACGGCAGCGCCCTCTTCGACGGTGGCTGGGATCAATTGCTTGGCGGTTGGGATCTGAGCAATCACAGACTTGTAACGGCTGTAGATCAGCGTCACGACATCGACCTTGCCGGTTTCATACTCGGCCAGTACCAGATCAGCGATCGGCTGAGCGGCACCCAAGGTCATGACCCGGTTGGCCGACAGATCAAAGGTCTCGACAAAGCGGTCGCCATATTGGCGCTTCAGCTGGTCGCGGCCCTTCTTGCCCACGCAGATAATGCGCACATCCTTGCCAGCTGCGAGCAAGGCGGCGATCTTCTCACGCGCAGCGCGAACGATCTGGGTGTTGAAGCCACCGGCAAGACCCCGGTCAGCCGTAGCCACGATCACCAGATGGTTATGATCACGGCCCGTACCGGCCAAGAGGCGTGGAGCGGCGTCACCGGTGACACCGGCGGCGAGATTGGCAATGACCGCTGCCATACGCTGAGCATAGGGACGCGCCTGTTCGGCGGCCTCCTGAGCCCGGCGCAGCTTGGCCGCTGCCACCATTTGCATCGCTTTCGTGATCTTCTGCGTGGCTTTCACGCTGGCGATCCGATTGCGCATTTCCTTCAGGCTAGCCATCCGGCGTTGCTTTCCCCGTCTCTCAGCGCTTAGGCGAAGGTGGCGCAGAAGGCTTCAAGAGCAGCCTTCAGTTCAGCTTCGAGGTCGGCGTCGAGGGCCTTCTTGGTGCGAATGCCTTCCAGCAGGCCAGGGTTCTGGCTGTGCAGGCGCGACAGGAACTCAGCTTCGAAACGGCCCACCGACTTGGTCGGGAAGGCGTCCAGATAGCCGCGCGTACCGGCATAGATCACGCAGACCTGCTCTTCGACCTTGAGGGGCGAATATTGCGGCTGCTTGAGCAGCTCGGTCAGGCGCTCACCACGGGCCAGAAGGCGTTGGGTCGAGGCGTCGAGGTCCGAACCGAACTTCGCAAAGGCGGCCATTTCGCGATATTGGGCCAATTCACCCTTAATCGCACCGGCAACCTGCTTCATCGCCTTGATCTGAGCCGAAGAACCCACGCGGCTCACCGACAGACCGACGTTCACGGCGGGGCGGATGCCCTGATAGAACAGATCAGTTTCGAGGAAGATCTGGCCGTCCGTGATCGAAATCACGTTGGTCGGAATATAAGCCGACACGTCATTGGCCTGGGTCTCGATCAGCGGAAGAGCGGTCAGCGAACCAGAGCCATTGGCTTCGTTCAGCTTCGCAGCGCGTTCTAGCAAACGGGAATGGAGATAGAACACGTCGCCGGGATAGGCTTCACGCCCTGGAGGACGACGCAGAAGCAAGGACATCTGGCGGTAGGCCACAGCCTGCTTGGAAAGGTCGTCATAGATGATCAGGGCGTGCATGCCGTTGTCACGGAACCACTCGCCCATGGCGCAGCCCGAGAACGGAGCCAAGAACTGAAGGGGCGCAGGCTCAGAAGCTGTTGCTGACACGACGATCGTATAGTCCAGCGCGCCATTTTCCTCGAGGGTCTTGACGATCTGAGCCACGGTCGAACGCTTCTGGCCGATAGCGACATAGACGCAATAGAGCTTGGCGCTCTCGTCCGTGCCCGCATTGGCGGCCTTTTGGTTCAAGATGGTGTCGATGGCGACAGCGGTCTTACCGGTCTGACGGTCACCAATGATTAGCTCGCGCTGGCCACGGCCAACGGGGATCAAGGTGTCGATGGCCTTAAGGCCAGTCTGCACAGGCTCGTGCACCGACTTGCGCGGGATGATGCCGGGGGCCTTGACGTCCACGCGGCGACGCTCGGCCACATCAACGATAGGACCCTTGCCGTCGATGGGCTCGCCCAAAGGATTGACGACACGGCCCAACAGGCCACGGCCGACGGGAACGTCCACGATTTCGCCGAGACGACGGACCTCGTCGCCTTCGCCGATGGCGCGATCTTCACCGAAGATCACGATACCGACATTGTCGCGCTCGAGGTTCAGGGCCATACCCTTAACGCCAGCCTTTGGAAACTCGACCATCTCGCCAGCCTGGACCTTATCCAGACCGTAGACGCGAGCGATACCATCGCCGACCGACAGAACCTGACCAACGTCGGAAACGTCAGCCTCTTCGCCAAAGCTGGCGATTTGGGATTTCAGAATGGCCGAAATTTCGGCTGCGCGGATATCCATGCCCAGAACCTTTTAACCTATGCCCGTTTCAGAGCGAACTTGAGGGAGTCGAGCTTCGAACGAAGCGAAGCATCGAACAGACGCGAACCAACCCGAACCTTGATCCCACCCAAAATAGAAGGATCGATCCGAGTTTCAATTTCAGGAGCCTTGCCGAGCGCCTTTTGAAGGGCGGCAGCAACAGCCTTGGTCTGGGCCGCAGTCATCTTCACTGCTGTAACGACGTCCGCCGTCACCACACCGCGATGGGCAGCCGACAGCTGCTCAAAGGAGGTGATGATCGACGGCAGCGCCGCGACCCGTTGATTCTGGCTCAGAAAGCCGAGGAATTTCTTGGTGGTGCCGTTGAAGGCGCCAGCATCGGCGAGGGCCAAAAGCACCTTGCCCTTAACATCAGACTTAAAGATCGGTGAGGGCAGGAGACGGCGCAGATCCGCGCTCTCTGCCAACATGGCCTTCAAGGTCTTTAGGTCAGCCTCAATGGCAGTGATCGAATCACTGTCCTTGGCCAAATCAAACAGGGCCTGCGCATAACGCGCGCCCACATCCGTCGTCTTGGAATCGTCCGCCACTTAGTCATCCGTCCGATGCGATTATGCCCTGCCAACGAAC
>Ga0209550_10004919_pt1 | contig 12615 bp, 16 predicted proteins | sample LauGreSuBDMM15SN_2_FD_187567 | JGI IMG/M metagenome (GOLD analysis project Ga0209550, IMG submission 187567) | Freshwater lake microbial communities from Lake Michigan, USA - Su13.BD.MM15.SN (SPAdes) (version 5) | ecosystem: Environmental > Aquatic > Freshwater > Lake | place: Lake Michigan... | reverse complement strand
TATATATATAATTCAGATATGAACGGAAACACTTATATTATTACAGTTCTCGAGATGGATGTTAACAATAAAAAAATAGAAAAACAAATTAAGGTTATTAAGATAGATAAAAATATTGAGAATTTTCATGTGAAACAAAATATTGATTATTATGTTATAACAATGTTTAGTCCTGATAGACTTGCTAATATAGAAACTCAAATTAAAAAAATGAAAGACACTGGAATTGATATGAATATGAATTATGTTGATGCTGTTGTTGGTAAAGATATAGATATTGATGATTTAATTTCTAAAAATATGCTCACATCAAATATTTATGAAAATAAAGATTCTAATTTTACACATGTATTTGAAAAAAGAAAAAATGAAGTTGGATGTTATATGAGTCATTTAAAAATATATGATATGATTAAAAATAAAGGAAATGATGATGGATATAGTATAATATTTGAAGATGATTTTCAAATAAATGATGATTTCTCAAATATATTAGAACAAACATTATTAAAATTAGATGGATATGACTTTGATATGTTATTTTTAGGTATGATTGGAAATCTAGGTGATAATATTATGGATAATATATATTATACAACTATTGGAAGTTATTGTTGTCATGCATATTTAGTAAATAATAAAAAAATAGGTAAAATAATAAGTGCAATGAAATATATAGACACAATTGTAGATGGAACTATATTTATAAAAGGACATAATAAAGAATTAACTGTTCTACGAATATCACCAAATATTGCAGAACAAGGTGGATTTGGTACAACTATTCGTTAATAATATTTTTTTTGTACTTTAAATATAATTTAAATAAATTAAAACAATTTAAAAGTATATTATCTTTTAGAATTAATGGCAACAGAAACAAATAATCAAAATCATGAAGGTCTTAAACATGGTGAATATAAAGTTATAATGACACAACTTAATAAACATAATGAACTAGTTACATTTGATGGTCTTGTCAAACCATTAACACAAGATCAACTAGCAGATGAATGGTTGCGTGTATCAAATAAGTGTGGAACTAAAATGATTCATCATTTTAGTATTTATTTATCACAATTACCAATGAATTTATGGTGTAAAGTAAGAAGGACATATTCTACCGATAGAAATAGTGATTTTTACAAAAAGATAAAACATAATAATTATCATTATAGTATTAAACATTCATCTAGTGATGAAAAAGTTTTTGAACTATTTAGACATATAATGTTAAGAACTCCTGATCTAGATAAAATTAGTGAATTATATAAACAACTAAATGAAAATAGAGTGAAAGGGTGGTTGATGATACGTGCATCTAGAATGATCAAACAATAATTATTAAATTAATATTTTTTTATATATATGTATATATACATATATATGAATAATAGTGTAGAAAATGATATTTATAAAAAAAAATATCTAAAGTATAAATACAAATACAAGTATATTAGTAATCAATTGGGTGGAGTTAAATGTCCTAATTTTGGTTTTACAAATACAGATGATACTTGTATGATAAATTCATTATTAATGTTATTTTTATATACGGATGGTCTAAAAGAAATAATTCAATCTAAATTAGATAATATTCCTGATATTGATTTATATATAGATCAAATACCGGCAAATAAAAATTATTTATTGCCATTTAATTATGAATACTGTGAAATTGATGAATATAAAATATTATGTAAAAAATATTTAAAAATTATTAAACAAAGATTTAATAATAAATTTGATCAAACAAAACAAATAATGTTAAAGAGACAAACTAGTATAATATGTTCTGGTGAAAGTGAAGAAATTCTAAATATATTAGGAAAACATAATAATATTAAAGGTGACATATACTTTAATGATATATCATTATCCTTAATTAAACTTTTTAATTATTCTTTGTTATTTGATAATAAAAATATTATTTACTATAAAAATAATATTGAAAATTTATCAATAGGAAATATTTTAGGAGTGAATATATTTATATCAAATTCTAAAAGTAAATCAGAAATCGGTCATTCTATTTTTTGTTTTACCTGTAATAGCATTGATTATTATTATGATAGTAATGGTGTCACTAGGGGATCTACTGTAGATGCATTTGATCATATTAAGTTTGTAAGGTTTGATTGGAGACGACATATTCGTAAATCAAATGAACAATTCTTGGAAGAAATAAAGAAACTTTATAATATTGAGATGATTTACGCGGAACCAGCAATAAATGAAATACATTATTATTATTTTGATAAGAATACGAATGAAGAAAATTATTTTTCAAATAAATTATATTTTACTGATATATTGAAAGATTTTAATAATAAAAGAACTTTAGATATATTATTTAAATTTTCATTTATTAAACATTTTAATCATATAAAAGATATAAATGATGATGAATTTATATGTGAATTTAATAATATCATATCTGATATAGACACATATGATAATTTAGGTGAAACATTATTTACAACAATAATAAAAAATAAATTATATAGTATCTATAATAAAATGATACGTTTAAAATTATTAGATAAGTTAGATTTGAATAAGAAAAATTTAAAGGATGAACATCCATTATTTTTATGTTATCAACAAGAATATTATAATGAAGGATTTTTTAACCTAGTAATAACAAATAAAAAAATTAATATTAATGATCAAATAGATTCAAATAATAATACTTTACTTGATACTATAGTCTTTTACAAAGACTATGCTACTTTGATAAGATTACTAGAAGTACCAGAAATTAATCTAAAAACTAAAGATATATATGGTAATACACCTTTACATTATGCTTTTCAAGGTTCTGATATAAAAATAATAAAATCTTTATTAGATTTTTTATTAAAAAATAAAGAAACATATAAAGATGGAATTTTATTTAAAAATAATAAAGGTTTAACACCTATAGATTTAACAAAAGATTCAATTTCTAAAAAATTATTTAATGATACAAATACTTTTCTTAAAAGCAGACCTTAATAATTATGATGGATATAGATAATTATAAGTAAATATAGTATCCATAATAGCTCCACCTATTGAAAATAATAATAAAATAGTTTCTAATTTTGTTTTATTTTTCTTATTATAAAAATATATACTTAATAAAATAAAAAAAGGGATTGCTATAATATCTGCATTATGTACTAGTTTTTCATCAAATATTTTCATTTATATGATAATTTAGAAATTATAATTTTGATATGATATTTATTTTTTTAATATAATAATTATTAATTTGTTCTTCTTCAAATAATTTATTTTTTAACTGTCCAATTAATATTTGTTGTTCATAAATTTTAATTTTATGTAATTTTAAAATTTTATGGAAATCTTCACTAGTTGTTACTTTATCATTCTTAGTTGTTACTTTATCATTCTTAGTTGTTACTTTATCATTCTTATCCATTAACATAATAAAAATTAATAATTTAAATTATTAATTTTTCATTTTTTTATAAATATAATCTCTTTTTTATTTTAACATTTTAATAAGTTTATCTCTTGTTATAATTTTAATATTCAAATCTAATGCTTTTTTAATTTTATCAGTTGGATCATCTATCATACTTTGATCTTTAACAACTAAATAATCTGTATTTTTTGAAATAGTTGCACCAATTTTTCCTCCTTGGGCTTCAATTTGTGATTGTAATTCTTTGTCTCTAAAACCAGTTAAAACTGTTACTGTATCTGTAAAAGTCCCTTTCACTATTTTTTTACCTGTTTCAAGTTTAATATATTTTTTAATTGAATTAAAAAATTTAATAAAATCTTCAAAATTAGATACAAATAAAGTTGATGTTTTTGTTTCCCATCCATTTATTTGTTTTAAATTATTAATAAATTCTTCTTCATTCCATTTTTTATAATCCGTTAATAAATTTGGATAGATTGATAACACTTGTTTAATTCTTTCTTCACCAATTCCATGACCTATTTTATTTGAGGCTGCCATAATTTTAGATAATGGAACATTATCAAGAGCAATTTGAATTGATGATACTAAATTATCTGCAGATTTTTCAGCAAAACCTTCAACCTTTAAAAAATCTTCTTTAGATGCATTAATTATTTTTAGGATAGTGTCTAATCCAGAATCAACTAATTTTTTGACATTCTGTTCTCCTAATCCTTTAGTATTTAATGTTGAAAAGAAAAAGTAAATATTTTTAATTAACATATCATCATTTTCAATATCATCAATCATGATATCAACATGTGTTTCATTCCAATGCCATTTTCCTTTTGGTAATTCAGGTTTACCAGACGATGCAATCTTAATTACTTTTTGAACTTTTGGGATAACATCACCACTTCTAATAATTTCTATAACTGCTCCTGAACCTAATACATTATCAACAATAAATTTTGCATTATTTCCAGTGGTTCTTTTAATTTCAACTCCTCCAATTGAAATTGGTTTCAAAAGTAATGTTGGTTTAATATAACCATCTTTTGAAATATTCCATTCAATAGATTCAATTGTTGTTTTTGCTATTTGATCTTGTAGAATATCTTTATAGGCAAAAGCATATTCTGGATTTCCATTAATATTCCTATCATGATTACCAATACTAGTAACAATAATACCATCAATATTATATTCTGACTTATTTCTTCTTTTATTCAAGTAATCTGATAAAAATTCATAACTTAATTCATGATTTATATTTTTATGGTCAACAGTTTTAAATCCAATACCACTAATAATATTAAGTTGTTTATCAATTGAATAGAATGGATCAACTATTTCATAAATAACAATGTCTGTATCGATTGCTAAATCTGGATTAATTGTTTTACTATTAACTAAACCAGAAACTGAATTACGACCATTCTTTAATTTTTTACTCCAATTTTTATTAAAAGTTTCTTCTTTTATAATTAATTCACCTCTAAAAGCAATTAAATTTTGATCACCATTAATTTTATGTTTTTTACAATAAGTATTAACAAAATCATAATCAGGAACATTCAAATATTTAATTAAATGAGAAATATCCATTCCTTCTAAGGCTGTTCCACGTGTGAACATTCTCATTGTTCCATTATTATAATAAATCAATAATGCAGAAATTCCATCTAGTTTATCAGATAAATTATATGGTGGTTTATTTTTTTTCATCCAAATAGATAATTGATTAGAAGGAGGTTTAATTTTATCCATTGAACCTAACCAATAATCTAATTTAACTTTATTTTTTGATTTAAGTTTTGATCCAATATTTTTAAGAATTTTAGATTTTGGATCTTTGATTGTAAGAAAATCAATTAATACATCATAAAGGGAATCTGAAATAACAGAATTAGAAGTATTATAATATTTATCAGCAGCATAATCAATTACTTCTTCAAGTTCCTTTATTGAGAATGAAGATGCTACATTTATTGGATCATCATTAGAATTTAACAATAATTTAACTAATTTTGACATTATATAATTAGTTAAATTATTTATTTTTTAAATAATCAATTTTTTATTAGAATTAAAATTTCCTTATTTTAACTTTAATATTATCAATTTCATTTGATAATAAATATATTGGTACTAAAGTATTATTTATATCATAGTGATATAAATTTTTTAAATATAAATTATTTATTGGTTCATCGTTTTTAATGTTAATATTAAAATTTTTATTTTTAATAATTACCCCTTTAATAGTTGAATCTTTAACAATTGTTTTAAAAGGAACTAATTCAAATTTATTATTATCATCTTTAATTTTATGTATAACACCAGTTATCATTGTATCAAAAGTAATATAACTTAAATAATTATAAGGAATAACCAAAATAGTTTCTTTATTAGAATCATAATTTAAACCAATATATTGATCATTTTCAGAATATTTAAGTTTATTGAGTTCTTCAAATAACTGTTCAATTAATTTTTGATCTATAATATCATTAATATTTATCATTATATATTTATTATTGTTATCATCAAATAAAATATGTAATGGTTCGGCATTAATATTATTTTGGTTAATATTCTTATGATAAATTATATACACCCACATAAACATAAACATTGTTGTTAAAATGTATCCATATTCTTCCATTATAAAATAATTAGATTTTTTATAAAGTACTAAACGAATTTTTTATAAAGTATTAAACAAAAATAAAGTATTAAACAAAATTATTTATGCGTTTTATTATTTAATCATTATGTATCTTTGTAATAAAAAAATTGATTTTTTTATTGATTATGATATAGTATTGATAATTTTATATGCAGACTAATACTGAAACTGAAACTAATTGTGTAATTTGCCACGATCCTATTATTGGACAACCAAATATTACTTTTGCAAATTGTATGCATGGTAATTGTGCTCACGCTGAATGTATCGTTCATTGGCATCATAATACTTGTCCTTTGTGTCGAGCTAATATGTTTGATGATAATCATCCTGTTGATCAAATAAATGAAATCATCAATCATAATAATACCATCAATGACGATGATATTGATTTTGATGTCAATGACAATGATATTGTTATCAATAATAATTATATCAATAATGTGATTACTAATCATACAATTAACCATATTGTTAATCATTATAATATTAACAATTATAATCATCAAAATAATAATATTGTTGATGATATTATCAATTATGACTATATTAGTAATTTGATCAATAACTATATTAACATGAACAATGATAATATTAACTACAATGATATCAATAACATAATTCACACTTATATTAACAATATTGTGATTAATAACAATATTCAGGTAAACATTATAAATGATCCTGTTCATTGAATATAACAACTTTTTAATTTATTTTGTTTTGTTTATGATTATAACTATTTTTTATGAATCTAAAATAATATTTATTGTTTATAAAAAATAAAAAAATTAATTTTCAATCAGATTAATTTTTTTATTGTATTTTAGTATTTTTAATTCTGATTTTATTTGTTTTAAATTGTAATGAATATCATATAATTTCTCGATCAAATTATTAGAATCATTATTTTCTTGAGTAATTTTAATTATATTATTATTTTTCATGTAAGATTTACGTTTTATTATTAAATCATTATGTATTTTATTCATTTGATTCCATTCTATTAATAATATATTATGATGTTCTCTTATTTTTATTATCATTTTATTATTATTTTCATGATCATCGGATGAATAATAACTATTAACTATACCATAAATTTTAATTATGTTTGGATATAATTTTTTATCAATATTAACTTTTTTTTTAATTTTATTATATTCTTGTTTCATTCTTTCCCATCTATAAATTTCATATAGTTTTATTGATTCTATAAAATTAATAAAACTATAATGTTCTTCCAAATTACTTTTAATTATAACTAGATCATTTGTAATATCATCCAATGAATTCTTTATTAATAGTTCCAGTTTTAATTTTAGATTATTAATATATAACTTTTTATTTACAAGGTTCATTTATTAATATAATAATAAAATATATAATCACTAATCTATTCAATTTTTTTATTATTTTTTGTTAAAATAATAAAAACGGATAAAATAAAAACATATAAACAATTTTTATTTTCTTTTTAATTTAAGTAATGTTGCTAGTTTTTTATTGGGAATATTATTTCTTTCAACTACTATATTTTTTTCTGGTTCTAATATAATTATATTTTTATCAATTTCTAAATTTTGAGTAGTATCATTAATTGCTTTATCATCTACTGGAATTACAGGATTAACAGGGAGATCTTTAATATAATCAATATTATTAGTTGGGTTATTAAAATATTTAATATTTAATAAATATTCAAAAGCTTTTTTCCCTTTTAATGGTTGTATTAATTCAGTATCAACAATTGTTGGTACTATATCTATTTCTTTAGGTGGATCTATATTATCAATATTTACTAATTTAAACATTGATTTAATATTATGTTTGTCTAAATATATCATCATATTATTACAATACTGACATTTATCTGAGTAAAATATAACTTTCATTATATTATATTATAAAAAAACCTTTATATGTTTAATTATAAATTATATCGATGAAGTTAGACTATAATATTGTTAGAATAACTAATCAATATATAAAAAACTGATTAATATATAAAAAAAAACCTTTAAAAAAAATGAAATTTAATATTAAAGGTTTTATAAGTATATATATATAATGATCAAAGTTAACAAAATAAGCATGTCTGTTCTAGATAAATATGATGAACTAGGGAACTCTAAACTAGAATTTAAAATATCTGGTAGTGATATTAACTATGTTATTGTTAATACTATAAGACGAACTATATTTTCTGATGTTCCAATATATGCATTTAATATTTTTAAGTTTGAGAAAAATACTTCAGTTTTTCATAATAATTATTTAAAATTAAGATTACAACATATGCCTGTTTGGGCGATTAAAAATACTACTGATTATATTGATAATAATATTAAAATTAATGATAATTTAGATAAAATAAATGAAAACGATAATGAAAATGATGAAGATTCTGTTGATCTAGAAGTAAATCATGAACTAAATTCATCCTCCCTAAATCAATTAACCATGTATGTAAATCATAAAAATAAAACTAATGAAATAATGAGTGTAACTACATCTCATGCTAAATTTTATTATGATGAAAAACAAATACCATGTCCTTATAAAAATGAATGTCCTATACTTAAATTACAACCTGGACAAGAACTTTCATTCTCAGCAGTTACAGTTTTAGGTGTTGAACGCGATGATACTATGTTTAGTGCAGTCACTATCATTTGTTATAAACAAATTAATGAACATGAATTTGATTTTACTCTAGAATCTAAAGGACAACTTACAGAAAAACGAATTTTACAAGTTGCATTGATAAATATTGAAAAAAATATGAGGAATCTTATTAAATTATTTTTAGATGCGATTAATAAAGGAATTGATGCTTCTGAAGAAGAAGGTTTAATAATTATTAATAATGAGGATCATACATTGGGTAATTTAATTAGTGATGGTATGCGAAAACATTCTAAAGTTGAATTTGCAGGTTATAACTTACCACATCCACTTGCTAAGAAAGTTCATTTCCATTATCTACTTAAAAAAGATGGTAATATTAAAAAAATAATTGAAGATGTTGTAGATTATTATTCAGAATTATTTAACACTATCAGTAAGTTTGTCGATAAAATATAAAAAATAATGAAAATTATATATAAAAAATATATACATATATATATATATTATTATATGTCTCCTAAAAGAAAATTTAATAACTCAACAAAATTAGAATCAAATAATAAAATTATAAAAACTGAATTGGATAATTTTGTTATTTTTAATGATTTATATTTAGATAATATTGAAGAACCGATACCTTGTGATATTGATGATGATTTTGATATATCTAATTGGTATGATCCGTATGAAGATGATCATAGTTTTTCTATTTGGTATGATCCTTATGATGATGATGATTTAGATATTTTATTATAATTATTTTATTTTCTAAATAAAAATAATATGAGTATTATTTTAGTAATGATAATTATTTTTATTATCATTATAATATTTAATTGTAAAAATATTTTTAATTATAAAAATATTATAGAATATATAACATCAACTGTAATTTCCACACATAATGCTGGATTTTTTTCTTGTTGTTCTATAAAATTAAATGATATTATAAATTATATTAATACCCATTCAAAAATACCAGACTATGTAGATAGTTCAAAACAATTTGATTTATATAAAAAAGATAAAAAAAAAGATATAACATATGATTATTTTGAACATTATGATAATATTATAATAGTTATTAATTATCCTATAAATTATCATGAAAAACACCAATTTATAAATTATTCAGATTTAAATTATAAAAATATTGTACCTATTGTTAAAAAATATTTTTCTCCTTCAACCCAAATTATAAATATTGTTGAAAAAATAAAACAGAAATATAATATAAATTATGATAATACAATAGCTGTTTATTATAGAGGAACCGATAAAATTATTGAGACTCAAATTTCTAGTTTTGAAAATTTTTATAATAAAATAAAAGAAATTAGTGATTTAGATGTGAATAAATATATAATTATACAAACAGATACTGCTCCATTTATAGATTATATTAATAGTAAAAACTTGAAGAATATTATAATTTTTAATGAAAATAGCACAAGTTATTCAAATGTTGGTATTCACAATGAAAAAACAAATGAAGAAAATTATAATGATATGTTAAATTTATTTTCGATATTTTTAATTATATCTAAATGTAAATATATTATTTGTAGTTCTGGTAATTGTTCATTATGGATGATGTTATATCGTGAAAATAATAAAAATGTGTATCAATTTTTAAATGATGAATGGTATTCTAAATAAAATAAAGTATTTTAAATAAAATATAATTTAAAATCTTAAAATATATTTTTTTATCTAATTCAATGTATAAGAAATGAGTTTATGTCAATATAAAGATATTTTAGGTAAGGTAAATGAAGGACCACATTCATACAGAATTTTTAATATCGCAATTGTTGATACAGTATTAACAATAATTATTGGTTTTTTGATATCTAAATATTTTAAATATAATTTATATATTGTTTTATTAGTTTTATTTGCTTTATCTATAATTATTCATAAAATATTTTGTGTTAAATCAACTTTAACTAATTTTTTCTAATGAATAAGACTATTCTTTTGTGAAATAAATTATAAGATTAATAATAAAAAAGATAACAATAACTAAACAACAAATACCTTGTAAATGTTTAATCAATATATTACATAATTTTTCATATTTATTATTGGGTTTTTTATTATCTTGAACTATTTTATTATCTTCAATTATTTTGTAATCATTATCATTATTAATATTAATTTCAGCCATTAATATTTTTATCAAATATTGAAATATTAATCAATCAATATTTCAATATTTTTGTATTATATTTTATTGTATTGTATTATATTTTATTGTATTAGCTATAAAAATTGATAAACAATAGATTTAAAAAATGATTTATTAATAATTATAATGAATGTTGTTAATAAACCATTAATTTTAATAGATACATCCTACACATCTTTCTATAGATTTTTTGCAACGATTAGATGGTATTCATTTGCATATCCTGAAGAGTTTAAAGTGTTAAAGTTAGATAATAAATATGATTGGTCAAAAAATGATATTTTTATAAATAAATATGAAAAAATGTATTTAGAATCAATCATTAAATTAGTAAAAAAAAAAGTATTTGATAACTCAAATATTATTTTTTGTATGGATACACCAAAAGATAAATTATGGCGAATGGAAATACAAGATAATTATAAAAGTGGAAGATGTGATTTATCATTAAAACATAATTTTAAGACTACTTTTGATTATACTTATAACTTTATGATTCCAAAAATTATTGAACAAAATAAAAATATTAATAAAATTAGACTTGATGAAGTTGAAGCAGATGATATAATTGCTTGTATATGCATGCATTTAAATAATACAGATCCATCTCATGAAATTTATTTAGTTTCTGGAGATGAAGATTTTTTACAATTAGGTCGTGATAAATTAATATTCATAAATTATAAAAAGAAAAAACCATTTGTCTTAACTAAAGATGAAGCGAATCAAGCATTAAAAAATAAAATAATTAATGGTGATCCATCAGATTGTATCCCATGTATCTTTCCAAAAGGAAAACGAGTAAATAGGAAAGAACTTTTAGAATCAGATATTAAATTAAATGAATATTTAAGTAATAATTCTGATATTAAAAAACAATATGATAAAAATAAATTAATGATAGACTTTAATAATATACCAAAAAAATATTTTAATAAAATAATAAAGTTGTATAATAACGTTATTTCCTAATTTTTTTGTATTTATTTTTCATAACATTTGAAACCATTTCAGTAAATGGTTCTGATGATTCTATATTACTTGGATTATCATTATTTAGATTATCAAGTTTTATAGTATTTTTATTATCATCAAATAAATCAACAAATATCATATTTTCACTTTCATTTTCACTATCATATAATAATAATTCTAAATTTTTTATTTTTATTATATTTGTTTTGTGATTTATATTATTATATTTTTCTAATAATGAACGTGTATAATTATTTGGATCATCGTTACCACCGTACATATTTATGAAACTTGTTAATTTCCTATTATTCATATTATAATATAACTTAGATTTTTTTAATAATATATTAAAACCCAAAAAAATTGATTATTAATCATATTATAAACATATTCTATATATTTTTAATGTCAAATTCAAATATTTCAAATAATACTCAAGTTACTGTTGATGTACTACCATCAGAACCAGTATCGACAGATGGACAAGTATCAGAAACACCTAAACCAGTAGAAAATGTATGGCAAAAACGAGCACATGCACATAAACTAAGTGAAAATGGAAGTCCGCAAGGTAAGGGTAAAGGCAAAGGATCTACTTATGTCAGGAAAGATCGACCACCACGTGAAGGAGATCAATCTACATATGTTAAGAGGGATCGACCACCACGTGAAGGAGATCAATCTACATATGTTAAGAGGGATCGACCA
>Ga0209550_10004917_pt1 | contig 12618 bp, 13 predicted proteins | sample LauGreSuBDMM15SN_2_FD_187567 | JGI IMG/M metagenome (GOLD analysis project Ga0209550, IMG submission 187567) | Freshwater lake microbial communities from Lake Michigan, USA - Su13.BD.MM15.SN (SPAdes) (version 5) | ecosystem: Environmental > Aquatic > Freshwater > Lake | place: Lake Michigan... | reverse complement strand
GACGGTGCGGGGCACGTGCTTGCCCGAGCCGGTCTCGGAGAAGAAGGTGTTGAAGGCGTCATCGCCGCCGCCAATGGTCTTGTCCGAGGGCATCTGGCCGTCGGGCTGGATGCCGTGCTCCTGTTGAGGGTGCGAGGTGAGCGTGCGAGGTGAGACACTAGTAGGCAAGATGGGAAGGAGGCGGGGACGCGAAGTCGCGTTGGCTGGGGCGGCTGGGATATGGTGGTGTGGAAGGGGATCGCGAGGGGATGACGCGATGCACGTGCGCGGGGCAGTCTGGTGCTTCGCGCAAGGCCCCACGACGGGGGGGGTTGCGCGCGCACGTGGGGCGGGCCAACGCGGCGACGCGCGAGGATCGCGCGCGATGGGTTCGAGAGCGCGAGCACGCACGAGGCAGTAGAGCTCCCAGCAGGCGTTGCCGCACTGCACACCGCACTGGCCAAGGTGGATCGAGATAACCTCACGCATTGTTGTTGAAGAGAGTTTTTTGGAGAGTGGTTTGCAACGGGCGGCGTTGAGATTCGCGCGTACAACTGATGAACCAAAAAGTGAAACTCTCGAGATTTCTGCAGATACACTGACGGCGATCGATTGAGAAATTTCTCTCATGAGGAGGAAACTGTTCAAAACCACCACAGCCCGGGTCCATATTTCCTCCGCGAGAACTTCCCGGCCGTCTCACGCAGCCGCCGAACGCGACGCGTGAAGCCTCAGGCTGAAGCGGACGTGCCGGCCTCCAGCCCTCCACTTGATCAATAACGCGTCGAGGCCGCAGGGGCCGGCGTGCTTCCCCCCGCGAGGTTTCCCAAGCTCACGCAACTCAGGCGCGCCACGACCACGTCTGATTCCAATGACTTGACTTGACTTGACTTGACTTGACTTGACTTGACTTGACTTGACTTAGCAACTCCCGCGCCCAGCCCGAGGGACGGAGGCCGAGATGCCTTTCATTCATGTCACTTGGCTCCCAAAGGCTTGCCGCACAGCGAGTACCCGCAAGGAGGTCGCCGATGCAATCATAAAAGCCGTGACTGCGGTTAAGTCTGCCGATATCGCGCCAGAAAACCTCGTTGTCCGCTTCTCAGAGTCCGTGGGAGGCTTCCCGCTACCCAAAGGCTACAGTGAGAAGTACGCGCGCGCGCGGAATGACAGCCACATCGCCTCTCGTTACCTTCGATCCTCGACTCTCGCCATGCAGCCCCGACCTTTCGGCGCCGGACAAGGGACCATGAGGCCGCAAGCGCATGGATTGTGGGTGCTTCGTGCTTTCATTTCGTGTTCCGCCGCTACCTTACTAGCTACCTGCGCACAACCACGATCTAAGTTACAACTAACCGACTCGGCTAAACATACACATGATTGAGATGTCTCCCTAAGTTAGAACTAACACCACACGCTAGAGCACCTCCGACGTTCCCGTCAACGGTCTTCGAGACGGAGAGTCCCCGGTCGAAAGAGCCATAGACGGCCTCCTCGCCGCTTCCGGCCGCACGGCTCGCCTCGGACCGCACGCATCCAAGGCGAACGTCACACCATCTGGCCGGCGCTGCGCCTGTACTTTTTGCGTCGCGGCTGGGTGGTGCCGCCACTGGTCGACTTGTGCGCGCGTGAGGCGTCGCCGTCGGCAGCGGTGCGGGCAGCGGCGGCCGCGGTGGTAGCGGCTGCACGAGCCAGGTGCGCCTCCGCAATCTCAAGGTGCGCGTGCACGTGGCTCGCCGCCTTGCTGCGCGCGTACGCCGACGGTGGCTCGAATGCGGACACCTTGGAGAGCGTCTCGAGCGCGTCGTTGATCGTGAGGACCGCGCGGCGGTGCTCAATAGTGGGCGCCCTGCTGGACGCCCTGCCTCTCTCGAACTCGAACAGGTTCGGCGCGAGCGGCGAGTGCGGTGCGTGCGGCGCCTGTGGCGCCGCCCACGAGACCGCGCGCGACGAAGTGATGCCTTCCCTGGCGCCATAACCCCGGGCGGAGGCCCTCGCGCCGCCGAGTCGGCGCTCGTCATGGACACGCTCGACGACCTGCTCGCGTGCCGCCACGCGTGAGCGCTGGTCCGCAAGCGCGCTGGCGAGCTCCTGCTGAAGGGCGCTCCGCGGCGGCGAACTGTTGCGTGGCGGAGAGGCTCGACGCGTTGGGGACACGGCGCCACCGACCACGAGCTCGCGTACCTGTGGGGAGGACGGGGCGCCGTGGTGAGCGCTTGCATGCGAGGCGCTGTGCACCGACCACGAGCTCGCGCACCGGCGAAGAGGGGCTGTTGGCATAGCCGCCGCCGCCGCCGCCGCCGTTGCTCATCATGTGGGCGAGAGTGGCGGTGTGTTCGACGCCCGACCATAGCCTCGATACGGATGCGCTCACGCCCTCGCCAAGGCCGCTCACGCTCTGTGAGACGCGCGCCGCGAGCGCATGGACGGCGCCCGAGGGCTCGGCGGCGAGAGATGTGACCACGTGCGCGAGCGTGCGGATCGACGCCGGAGCGGCCACCACGCTCACCACGCGCCGTCGCTCAGTCCACTCGCGCACCGACTGCGGCAAGAGGCTCGTCGCAGGTGGGAAGAGGACCTCCTTCTCGGCCGGGTATTGCGAGACCCAATGCAGGTCGGCGCCGCGCGCCGCATAATCGAATCCAATCTGGAGCACGCTCGCCGTCGCCGCGCGCCCGCCGCACAAGGCGAGAGCGAGTTGCCGATCTGTGGTCGCGGAGAGTAGCCCGCGGTCTGCACACGCCACACCCCGCCCAGCGCCCGCTATGGTGCGGCCAAGCGCGCCGCCGCCGCCGCCCTCGCGCGGGGCGAAGCTTGGAGGCAGCGCGCCGGTGCCGGCGCCAGCAGCGAGCGCCCCCCCGTCCTCGCGCACCGGTCGATAGGCGACGACTGGCGGTGACCACATCGCTAGCTTGTCCACGGCGGAACAGAGCACGGCCGCAGAGGTCGACCAGTCGTGCAGTGGCTCGCGCGTGTGCTCGCGCCGCGGCCGCCGGCAGCGTGCGCACCGCTCGGCCCCTGTGCTCGTGCGATGGGCGACGTCGACAGCGTAGACGAAGGCGAGAGGCGAGTGCCCCGCGCCGTAGTGGGCGTAGTACGGCTCGCACTGCGGGCAAGAGAGCACCTCGCCCCCATCGTGCCGCAGGAAGAATTGCAGCGGCGCGTGGCACGGGCCAGTCCAGAGGCGCAGCATCGCCACCTCGGCGCGCGTGAGGCCGGCCGCGCGCACGAGCGCACGCGCGCAGAAGTCGTCGAGCGTCCACCCATCATGCCCTTCGTCTCGCACGACCGTATCGTCTTCCTCCGAGATAACCTCCGAGACCAGCGGCGCATCGGCAAAGCCGCCGCCTACCGCCAGGGCGCCGACCCACCACTCGGCGCGACGATGGCGCACCTCACGGCAGGGCTGCTGGGTGACGTACTCGTACTCGGCCAGCCACATGCCTCCCTCGTTGCACGCGAACTCTTGCGCGATCGAGCGGCGCGGCGAGTGAAGCCGGCGGGAGAGAGTCTCACGCCACTCAGCGACCTCAGAGCCGAAGATGAGCTGCTCGACGCTACCGAGCAGGCGCGCCGCGCATGCGGGCGCGGGCAGCGGCATTATCGCCGGCCGGCGGCGCAGACGAAGCGCACCAAGGTCAAGCAGTGCGGGCTCCGCCTCCTCAGCTGACAGCGGTGGCGCATGCAATGGACCACCTGTCGCCGTGAGCTTGCGCACGTCGTCGCGCTGCTGCAATTGCGTCTGCAGCACGCTGAGCAGCTGCTGCTGCACCGCCCCGAGCTGCCCCTCGAGCGCGTCGACCGCCAGCGAGCGCTCGTCGAGAGTGGCCTGCACATCCTCACGCTGGGCCGCGAGCTCCGACTGCAATCGCGCCAGCTGCTCCTCGAGCAGCGCGACTGTGTGCTCGCGCGCCGCGAGAGCCTCGACGAGGCGCGCGTCCGAGAACGAGCTAGCGGCGCTGCACGCGCTCTCGCCGGGCGCGGCGCCTCCGGCACGCTCGGCCAGTCGCGGCGGGCTCGGCGCCTCGTGTATCGCCCAACGCGCGTCCGACAAGTCACGCGCGAGGCGAATGTTCGCCTCGCGTAGCTCCTGATTCTCCGAGCGGAGCTGCGCGTAGTGGGCGGCGCCCTCGGCGCGAAGCCGGTGCAGCTCCTCTCCTGCAATCGAGAGCATCGTCGCCATCTCCGAGCGCAGCACCGCCACGGCCGCGTCCGTTGACGACGAAGCCGCAGCGGCGGCAAAGCTGGTTGCGAGCGTCGACGGAGGAGGAGCAGGAAGAAGCTCAGGAGGAGGCTGCGTCCGCGGCGCTGGTACCACCTGTGGTGGAGGTGGTGATGGCGGTGCAGCGGGCGACGACGAAGCCTCAGGATGCACCGACTGCGGTGGCGGTGGCGGCGGCGGCGGCGGAGGAGGAGGAGAAGGAGGAAGCTGCGTTGGCAAAAGCTGCTGTCGTGGTGGTGGTGGCTGCGGCGGCAGTGGCTGCTGCAACGACGGTGGTGGCACCCGGTGCGGTGAGAGCGCTGGCTGCTCCGATGCGAGTGGCGCCGGTGGCGCGTACTTTCCATGCTGCTGCCGTCGATACGCAATTCGCGAGGCAAGAGACCACACCCGAGCCGCCTTTGCATCATCCCTTCCGCTATCCTCCTCGAGCTGCAGCGCCGCGCCAAATCGTGATGGCGTTGGCTGCGACTGCTCCACGTACGAGGACAGTGAGAAGTTGTGGTGCATGGCCGCCACAGCGTGGCCGGCCACACGGACGGGCCACAACCCCTCGTCGGCCCTCAGCGTTGAGAGGAGGTCCGGCTCGTGAATTGGATTCACACGTGAACATCTGGCTGAATGAATGCCGAAAGCGCAGCGCGGGATGGGCTTACTTGTTAGGATGTTGGGGCGTATTCACGCCTCCCTCGTTGAGCCTTCACAGCGCGGCGAACTCGATTTTGCGTCTTGCCAGCGTGCGCGCGCTGCCGACGACGTGACGATGGCGGCGATGATAGAAAGTTACGTCGACAAGGTCGTCCAAATAGTCACCAATGACGGCCGCAATATCGTCGGCGTATTGAAGGGCTTCGATCAGACGACTAATGTCATCCTTGAGGACTGCAACGAGCGCGTCTTTTCGTCTACAGCGGGTGTGGAGCAGGTTGCCCTCGGGCTCTATATCGTGCGCGGCGATAACATGTGCGCCGCTCTGACAGTAACCTCGATGAGCATGCCCCTGCCTGTGCCTCAAACATAACGTCACTGTTGCGTGCGCATCGCTCGCAGTGCGGTTGTGGGCGAAATAGACCAGGAAGCAGACGCCGCACTCCAGCTAGACGACATCATGGCTGAGCCGCTGAAGCCAGTCGTACATTAACCAAACACCAGGCCGCCCAGAGTAGCTTTCCATGGCATCTTGAGTTTCTTTGCATGTGTCACGCTGGTGCAGTTACTACTCAGTTACATCGCGGAGATGCCGGCCTACTAATCAAAATCATGGCCGAGCCGGCTGGCCACGCGCGTGACTGCGCACTCTGCGTCTAGGTACGGTCATACTTTATTATCAATTAGTCTTTCGAAAGGACACCAACGCGCAACTGCAATTAAAGGTGGTACCTTAAAGGTGGGCCGGCTTCGCGCTTCGCGGGTCGCGGCTTGACATCAAGGTTCAAGCTTCCCGGTCATAAGCGGTTCGTCCGACCGGACGTCGACGCTCCGACGATCACTGTCCTACAAGACGACCGGTCTCTACTAGATAAGCGTTTCTCGTCTGGGTCGAACGTCGATTTCCTCCGCGAACTTTCGCGAACAAAACGCGTGGTGATGAGCGCCGGGCGTATTCTGACCGAAACAAGCCACGAGCGCGAGCATGCCTCAGCCACCCAAAGTCGGTATCGAGCCACGTGGTGCAGCGCTTGCCATCGCAACGGGCGCGTGCCTTGCAGCAGGATACTCGCTGCTCCAGGATCATGACGTGCGAAGGATCAAGAAGAACGTTGCTGGAGGATCGCTGTTTTTCCTCGGATCGTACCTTTTCCTGCGCGGCTCGCGCTTTGACGATGTTCAAACAGCTGCGGTTGTGGCCGCGGTGTTCTCGATGGCGACCATCATGTTTGCTAGCCGTGGTCACTTAAGGTTCCTCTGAAGTTTATATCCGTCGCGTGTGGCTGCGTGTGTTTGGCTCGATCCGTCGCGTGTCGCGACCGCGTGCCGCTCTCGGAGCACTCACTGTTGTGTCTCTGCAGTACGTGTTATACGCCCACATTAGTTCGCTATCCCAAGTGTGCCTGCAGATTTTGAAGCTCATTCCAACTCATCGCCCAGGATGATGCCCATAATCGTCGTCGGCGCAACCCTCGACCTGTTGTCGGGTGCACCACTGTACGTCTGTACCTCTGCTGCACCTATGTGCGCCTTCCGGCGCGCGCGCCGCACAGAAAGGTAGCACGGACGAGACTGCCCGTGTTACAGGAGCGCGATGCAAAGGAGAGCGAAAGGAAGTGCTCAAGACGACGTCGAGAAATTTGATTCAAAAAAGTCGCAACATGAGAGCCGCCAGCGCAGGCCGTGCTCGTCACCCGCGTTCGCGCGCCGAGCAAAAGCTGCTAACCAACCTGCAGGACTCGATTGCACGCTCGCTGTCCATCTGCAAATCGGGTGCTGGGGAAGATGTGCTGGCGCACGAGCAGGCACGCGCTGCAGAGGAGGCGCGCAAGAGCCGAGCCAAGCTAGTGGAGGAAGTCGTAGCCTGTGCGAAACAGGCGCGTCTGTCGTCCAACGGTCCGCCTTGCCCGTCACTCTTCTACGATATGCCACCAGCCTCCGTTCTCGGCACGGGCCTCCGTGGCCATCCTCACTCACTGGTGCCGGATCATCTGGCGGATGCTGCCTACCGTGATGCTGCCTACAGCGATGCTGCCTACCGCCACTACAATGTTCGGCAGCTGTCGGAATACGCGCGCTCGACGCTCTTACGTGAGGTGAGCGACTACCTGCCTCCACACCGCGACGGTGTCAATGCACGCAAACGATTCGACGAGCTGCTCACCCGCTTGCAGCAGCATCAGCTTGCTTGCACGGTGCAGAATGAGCTACGCGCGCGTCGTCCCGATTCAATGTGGTTGTGGGCCGAGAGCCGATATCGCCTGGTGCCTCAGACGATCGTCACGAAACGCCCTATTCCGATTAACGCATGGGCGTCCTTCATTCAAGCGAATCCGGCCGCCAAGGATCCAGTCCTGGAGATCGTGCACTCGAGCCGCGCGGTGCGCCATTCTGCGGAGGCATGAGAGATGGCAGAGGCTCAGGGCACACGGCATAGAGATATCTTACAGGTGGGTTGGTGACCATTCAACATGTGGAGACGTAGACTGTCGCGTGTCGGTTCCGGGCGCGCGCTGCCTCTTAGCTCGGCAGAGACCAGAGAGACAGTGGCGGCCGGTCGGGCTCGGCTGCGCTGCCGAGTGCCGTGCGTGCCGTGTCCTCACTGTGCACTGTATGGTGACGGGTTCGTTTGACGTTTTCTCGCCGATCGGAGAAGAATACCGTATGTTGAAGCCTCGTTGAAGCCAACATACAATTAATATTTAAATTAAATACGTTATGTATTATGATATGATAAACGGTCATGACTCATGTCTCATGACGCTCGCCGCGGCCGCCGATAACCGACGTCTCGGTACCGATTCGGTCCCGCGCGAGACGCACGGTGGGACATGGGTCACATGGCCTGCGCTCCTGCGCTCCTGCGCTCCTGCGCTCCTGCGCTCCTGCGCTCCTGCGCTCCTGCGCTCCTGCGCTCCTGCGCTCCTGCGCTCCTGCGCTCCTGCGGCCCCACGGAGTCCAACGGTTCCACACGAAATGCGTCGATGGGTGCCACCGTCCACCGGGATGCCCAGATGCAGATAAGGTGCAGATAGCTGATAGGAGATTCTTGGAGATTCGTAACCGATCAATGCATCAAAACTCCGTCTTCACATGGTTCTTGTGCTGAGTCCCACTCGCGTCTGCTTGGCTGCCACTCCACGAGCCCATAAGGGAGGCAAACCCCAAGCCCTCAGCGCCACCTGCGCCTTTGAGCATCGCCGAAGAGGCTAGCCGTGATGGGCGCCGCTGGCTGCAGTAGTTGGGGCAGTCGCCATGCGGGTCGACACCCCGCAGCGGCACCTGGCTGCTGCGCACCGCACCCAGCAGCTCGCCGCAAGCCTCGCATAGGTCCGGGGGCGTCTCGGCACCCTGAAGGTACAGCGCGCGCACCGTGGCACCGCCCATCTCCGCGTCCAACGAGCACTGCCATGCCGCCGGCCGCCCACCGTAGGCATATGACATGCCCACGTCGATCATGTGCATCACGCCGTTGCAGCGCGTGGACACGAACGGCACGATGTTGTGCCCCACGCCCATACGCACGGCTCCATCACCGAGCGTTTCGATCGCCTGCCGCGCTTCCGCACACGCTTCATTCTCGCTCAACCCTGCCGCGTGCGGACGGGCGTAGCCACGCCACCAGAGCGGCCCCGTGCGCGCGTCGAGCAGCTCGCCCGCATTGGCCGTGGCCTGACGCGTCAGCTCGGCGTTCAGCGCGTCTAGCGAGGCATAGCTCTGCGCAGTCTTCAGACGAAGCCCGGCGTGCAGAAAGAGCGTGCGGCAAGCGCCCTCGCCACGGACGGCGGCGCCCGGAAGAGCCGCGAGCTGTTTGCCTATCTCGCCGCGCGGGTTCAACGCTCGCAGCCATGCCGATTCGCCGCCGTTGGCCGCGAGCTCGCCGCGGTGCACGTAGCGAGTCATGCCCTGCATATTAAGCAGCTCGTGATTTCCCATGAGCAGCAGCAGCTCGCCTCCAGCGGCAGCTGCATCATCCCGCAAGGCCCATAATCTGCGCAGCAGCGGCAGTGAGGCGTTGCCACGGTCGATCACGTCGCCCGTCTGCACGACAGTCATCGTGCCACCGGTCCATTTGCCGCTCTCGTCCACAGCGCCACACAAACGGAGGGCCTGCAAGGCTTGCGCCTCATCTCCGTGCAAGTCGCCGATTGCGCAGAGCGGTGGTGTCGACGACGGTCGCGCGAGGGCGCAGATCGCACAAGTGGTGAGGACGAATGCATGGGACCTGCGAGGCATATGCCGCTACTAGGGGCTGGGAGCCGATAGCTCCTAACAAGGACACACTCGAGTTCGACCCCTCGTGCTTGCGAGCGCATGAGAGCTCGCTCACGAAGCTCGCTCACGAAACATGTCAGTTGTTTTCGAAGGGCGACGCGATCGATGCACGGAAAAATCTTCTACGTAACCAACCTTCTGCAAACATCCCAAAAAGGATTTCTCCGCTTGCGTGTTTTGCTCCCGGCCTCAAGCGCGTTTTCCACCTTATAATGCGCGCGGTTGTCGACAACTTCGTCGCCTCTATGCTTCCCTTTGACGAGTCCGTGCGCGTCTCGCACATTGACTGGTGCGAGTGCCAGGACGCGATGCCGCCCACGCTGTACGTGGACGACTGGACGGTGCTGCGCGAGGTCGTCAACCCGTACACCCTCCGCGCCGGCGACCACTGCATCGTCAGCGTCAACGTGCTGCACAAGCTGTGGAAGTGGTCTGACATGCTATGCTCAGCACTCACCTCGTGGGAGGTGCTGCCCTTCCGGCTCTTTCATCACTTTGTGGTGCTCGACGACGTGGCGTCGATCGGCGCGAATGGCGTGCCGCTGCGCGCCGACGGCACGCCCGTCAGGATCGCCGAGTTCAGCGACTCGTTCGTCAACGCGATGCGGCGCCTGACCATGGAGGGGTACAGCCTAACAGCGCTCCTGCGCAACATTCATCGAGTGCTCACGAACCCGGCGCGGTTTCACACGCCGCCCCTCGCCGACTATGTGCACCGGCGGCAGCCAGGCAGGTGCGGCATCTTCGTCGTCGCACAGCAGCTCAGCGAAGAGCAGCGGCGGCGCACAGTAGAGAACGCGCTCACGCTCGCCCGCTCGAACGAGGCGCCCGTGTATTGCGTCTTCTCGTCCAACTGCGAGCATCTCGCGTGGCAGCTGGACGCGTCGTCGTCGTACAAAGGGCGCTTTGTCAGCCCGCAGGTGGCCCACAATATGTGGAAGGCCTTCCGCCTAAGCCTCTGCCTCGTGGCCGTTGTGTGTCTGCGCGTGCTCGCCTCGCTACCTGCCGATCGGCCCTTGAGCCACGCGGCCTTTGCGACGCTGTACCACCTCTTTGCGACCGTCCCGATGGGCGCACAGGTGCAGGCCTGCCTCGTGCGCACAGCTGTCAACCTGACGCAACGCCGTGGAGCAGGGGACCTGGAGAAGGGCACATACGAGTACTTGATGATCAAAGAGACGTTCCGGGCGGCGTGGCTCGCCATCTTGGGGGTAGGCCTCGTCTGCATGATGCCGCGTCTCGTGTGGGAGAGCGAGGGGCGCCGCTTCAAGCTCGCGGCCTTCCTCTCCTTTTGGGCGTACAACCTCGCGTCGATGTGCTTCAACATGACGTCGCAGCTCTGCACACGCGCGCTGCTCCGGGCGGGGGTGGGGATACCCATGCCTGTCTTCCACGACGAGCGCACGCAGTCGCCGCGCTGGGTGGCGGCAGGTCCACGGGGCCCGCCGCCAGCCCCTTCTTCGCCGTCTGTTGGCGGGTCTGCCGGCGAGGCTGCTGACCGGTGGCCGCCGCCGCCGCTGCCGCCGTCGCTGCGGCAGCTGCTGCCGCCTTCGCTGCCGGCAGCAGCGCCGCGAGAACAGTTGGAGCTCCCGCGAGAGCAGTTGTCACTGACGCCGCCGACTCCCCCCGCATCTCCCAACCTCAGCAGCAGCAGCAGCACGTGCGGGGGCATTTTCAGTCGAGGACGCAGAGCGGCACGCTCCCGCAGCCCGAAGAAGCTGCAGTGACGTCGACCTCAACTCAAGTGGCGGCCGGGGCCGATGCACGATGCGGGGCGCGGCTGTGGGACGGGTGGGAGGCCCACCCGGACCCACACACGTGTATTTCACAGGCCTCAAAATACATATAATTGACAGATACGCCGATTATTCCGCCTTTTTCTTTATATGGTACGGATACGCGGCCGATGCGGGCCCATCGAGGCCCCGCATCGAGCTTGCAGCTCGCGAGCGTTGCTCCGTTGCATGCTTCGTGCGGTTCGTGCGGTGTAAGCGCTATAATTACGAATTCGATTGTGCTGCGCCATGCGAAGTGCGATCCATGCACTTTTGAAGATATTCGTAGACGCGAAGCTTTCGCGCGATCGTATCACGTCAGTTCTTCGCTCCCTGCTCCTTGTCCTTCAGTCTTCATTGCATTCGGTGCATCGTCCCGCAGCTTATCCGCCGATGCGCCATACCGCGGTAGCGCATCCGAGTGGCGCGCGCCGCCGTCGCTGCCGCCCGATGCAGGTCCGCCCGTCTCGGCGTCTTCCCGCCGCGAGGGGCGCGAGCGCCCAAACTCGTCCTTGGGTGGCTCCTCGTGCCGCTCGGGTTCTCTCCGGTCATTTTCACCACGCGACTCGTCGCGCCGATCGCGCCTGTCGGAGCGGTGGTGATCGTCGTCGCGCCGGGGGTAGTCGTCCCGCCGGTGATGCTCATCGCGACGGTCGTAGTCGTCGCGCCGGTGGTGAACGTCGCGATCGCGCCGATCGTAGTCGTGCCGATCGGCGGTGTCACTGCGCCGGTCTCGATGGTGGTGGCCGTCGCGTCGCGACCGATCGCGGTCGCGATCCCGGTCGCGGCGGTCCCGATCGCGGTGCGCACGGTCGCGATCGCGGTCGCGGTCCCTATCCCGATCGCGATCGCGATCCCGGTCACGGTCGCGGTCACGCTCGTCTCGCTGATTCCGAGGTCGCTCCTGGTGCGGTTCCTCACGCTCCCTGTCCGTCATCGGATCCTTCACCCCGGCAGCGGCAGTGGCCGACGCGTCGCGAGGGTGCGACGGCGGCGCAGGCAGTGCAGGTTGTTTTTCCAGCAAGCGCTTCTCGAGCCTCTGTGTCGCGTGCGCCGCGAGAGCCGCCTGGCGTAGCCGCTCCTCGTCCAACCGGCGACTCGCCTCCTCCAGCTGCTCGCGCTTGGCCCTCATGGCGGCCTCGAGCTGCGCCTCCTGCTCCTTTTTCTGGCGCAGCTCCTCATTCTTCCGGTCGAGGAACACCTTTGGGATGCCCGTCTTGTTGGCCTGTGCCGAGAGCAGCAGATCCCACAGGTCGCGCATGAAGGCGCTCGTGTTCTTCTCGAGGAAGCCGGTCAGCGAGAGCTGCATTTGCTTGGGATCGAGCGGCTTGGATTCGAGCTGACTCTCCACGTAGCCCTTGAGGATGTCGTCCTCAACGCCGAGGTACTTTTGGAGCTCCTGGTGGATCCATGGCCGGATCACCTCGAGCTGCACCTTGGCCATGTCGACGCGGGTGTTGAACGAATCGGGGAATTTGGTCGACTTGAGCAGCTTCTTGTCCTTGTCTGAGAAGCGCCCATCCTGCGCCGCCGACACGCCGCGAAAGCCGCTCCCGGACATCCCCGCACGCAAAGAGCGTGCGCTTACGAGGCAGCTAAACGAGTACGGGAAGGAAGTTCACCATTCCTCAGGACCGCCACGTGTCCTTTTTCGTAGCATGTTACGTCAGTCAAACTGTGAAGTTCATCGATGAGCTCCAACGCACGCACGCCCATTTCAGC
>Ga0209550_10004916_pt1 | contig 12619 bp, 16 predicted proteins | sample LauGreSuBDMM15SN_2_FD_187567 | JGI IMG/M metagenome (GOLD analysis project Ga0209550, IMG submission 187567) | Freshwater lake microbial communities from Lake Michigan, USA - Su13.BD.MM15.SN (SPAdes) (version 5) | ecosystem: Environmental > Aquatic > Freshwater > Lake | place: Lake Michigan... | reverse complement strand
TACTAAGGCGAATAGTCAATTGAGATGGATTCCTAAATACAATGCACAAACTTTAGTTGAAAACAGGATGCAATCTGATATTGAGTTGATGAAACGCGATAAGTTTTTAAAAGATTCCGGACATGCAATCATGAGGTACTTTGAATAGCTTTATTCTTAGTCTTAAGTACTTTTAAGATAGTTCCTCTATACTTTTCAATACTCGAAGTTTCCTAATTGGGCACAATTCCAATTTCATTTGAACACAATCTTATACACGTTAGTTTTACTATTTCTTTATGTTAGGGTTAAGTTTCGCAACTTAGTTTTTACCTATTACAGTTAAATCATAGGCTCTAGTTTTTGTATCTCATTGGTAAATGGAAGTTGGGCTCAAATATACCTTGCTTGGCAATTAACCTTGGGGTTTTAATTTTTGATTTTGGATGAAGGGTTGTGCCCTCTTTCTTTAAAAATTTTAAGCAAGGAAATTTCATCTTGTTGCAATGAGGCTTCATCTAAGCTATCATTTTGAGCTTGAAACAAAAAGGAGGAGGTAATCAATTCATTTGAAAATGCCCAAGCGGCTAATTGTTGCGAGTTTTTTAAGCAAAGATTTTTTAAAATGAGGCATCTGTATTTTTCGATACTAGATGTTTCATAATTTAAAATAGTTGCAATTTGAATAGAGTTTAAACCTAAACAAACTAAGCGTATTATTTTTTTGTCGAGCGGACTCAAAAGACCTAACCAAAAGCTTTCGTCTTTTAAAGCCAGGGAACTTGACTTTGTAAGTTCATCCCATTGATGAACTGGAGTTGGGTCGGTATATATATTTCTACCTTCAATTAATTTAGGTAAGGCTTTTAAGATAATTTGCCCGTTTTTTTGACAGTAATTTTGGGTACCCATATTCATGATTTCTTTCATTACATGACTATAATATCCATGCGAAACTAAAAGTAATTTGAATTTAACATTTTTAGCAATTAGGTTTCTGTATGTTTCTAAACCATTGAGCACTGGCATTCTGAAATCGATTACAGCAATATCTATTTCTAGTGTTTTGTGTTCCAAAAAATGGAGGAAATCTGAGCCATTGAGAAATGTGTATTTAACATCAATTGAATTAGAATGGCTAAACGTATTGATCAGGTTGCTCATGTCTGCGGGGTTATCTTCGAGCAGGGCGATAGTAATTTTTTTCATAGGACTTGTTTTTTACATAAGTTAATAAATTGTTTCGTTTAACAATTTTATAACATAGTTTTAGGATAAAAAAATAAAAAGCGTAAAATTACAAAAGATAAATCCGGAATATAGGATTTTTGGTTTTGAGAGAGAAGACAGATTGGTACTTATTTTAATTGGTTTTTACAGATTTATGCAGCACCAAAATTGGCAAACCTGCTTCCAAAACCATTTTCTGGGAGTTGCTGCCAAGCAGAACTTTGTCGAGCCAGCTATGCTCTGCTCTGCACATAATGAGCATTTGAGTATTTCCGGGATTAATATGTTTATTTAAATTCTCTACAATACTCAAATGAATATTTCCTTTTTTAATGTTGATTTTGATGTTTTTATATTCGTGTTCAAATATAAATTGTTGGGCATCCAAAATTAATTTTTCACTTTCAGGACCAGCATAATCAAAGTAAAATATTTCGAGTGCGGCATGAAATACATTTGCGAATGGCACAATTACGCCTAATTCTTCCTCTAGATTTTTTAAATCTGATGCATAAATAAAATGGTAAATGGATTTAAATTTGTAGTCTTTGGGTACCACAATAATTGGCACCTTTACTTCAGAAATAAATTGGGCCGTATTGCTTCCTAAAAAAACTGCTTTTAATCCACTAGCACCATGAGTTCCCATAATAACCATGTCACATTGTTGTGATTCATAAGCCTCCTTAATCCCTTGCGTAACTAAATTGTGTGTTGATATCACACTATGGTATTCCACAAAATCTGGGTCGAGGTGGTGTTTTTTTAATAAACTTTTGTAGGCCTCTTCCAAAAGGTTCTTTTCCTCAAATTCATCTAGGTAATAATTTTCATAAGGAATATCGGTTATGGGAACCGAGGCTGGGATAGCATGATAAAGTAAAATGCTACTATTGGTATATACCGCAAAATGATAGGCATATAAACATGCGTTTTTTGCCGCTGGGGAATAGTCTGTAGGAACCAGTATTTTCAACATGGTTTGATGCGTTAATTGCTATTCAAAAGTATGGTATTTTTATGTAAAATGCAAATGAGGAGAATGAAGAAGGGACGTGAGAAGGGGAAAAGGAGGAGAAAGGGAGGTGGGCAGAAAGAGACAAGGCCCAGCCTTTAGGCTGGGGTTGTTAAGGGCCGTAGGAATGAAGAAGGAGACAAGCGCCAGCCATTTGGCTGGGGATATAGGATGGGGGTTTGGGATTTGGAGGAATTTTTGTTCTTTTGTGGAGTGAAAGTTAATGTTTATACAGATGGTTCGGCAAGGGGTAATCCCGGAAGGGGTGGTTATGGTGCGGTTTTGGTGAGTGGGTTGTATAAGAAGGAAATGAGCGCGGGTTTTAGGTTAACTACTAATAATAGGATGGAACTTTTGGCCGTAATTGTTGCAATAGAATCAATGAAATTGCCCAATTTGGATATAACTATTTATACAGATAGCAAGTATGTTTGTGAGGCGGTGGAGAAGAAATGGGTTTTTGGTTGGGAAAAAAAAGGCTTCAAAGACAAGAAAAACCCCGATTTATGGAAAAGATTTTTGGCATTGTATCCACTTCATAAAATTACCTTTAAATGGATTAAAGGGCACGCTGGTCATGCCATGAATGAGCGTTGCGACCAATTAGCCACAGCCGCAGCAGATGGTGGTAATTTGGCAATTGATGACTTTTATGAAAAGGAGCAGGTGGCTAATAATTTACTATAGCAATTGTTAAATTAGCAGCACTTATTTTAACTGCTAAAAAACAATTTCTTCCATCTTTAATGCTACATCCAATTCAACCCAAATTAAAGTTAGCGGGTATTTGGTATGCAACAGAATTACGCGGTGTGTTATTCCTTCTTTCACAAATTCATGGTAGGCTGCAATCTTATATTTTCTACCCCCCATGCTACAAGGCAATCTTTTGGCATCAATGCTTTTGTCATTAAAAAAGGCATCTAATAAACCATTGCCAGAAAGTGTGTCCACTTTGCTTTTGTTAAACTCAGTGGTTCTAGCATATACATCCATCGATTCAAATTCCTTCTGACTTTTTTTGCAATCCTTTATAAACACCCAATCGCCAACCTTTATTTGCTTTTCAATACTGGTTTGTGATTGCAAATTATTTAGGGTCAAGTAGCACATAATAGTTAGTAGGAAATACTTCATTCTATCTGGATATTATTTTTATACTTTTCTGTTTTGATTAATTTTCCCTCAGGTGAATATTGTAGCCAAATACTGTCTTTTTCATTGTCAATATAAAACCCACTTGATTCAAGCATTCCGTTTTGATAGTAACTAAGGTATGGACCATTTTTGATGATCCAAATTCCTTTTAAAACCTTTTCATTTCTTGCACTATCATTAACGAGAACATAATGCAAATTATGGTGGAAGATTTCGCAAACTTGGGTGTAATTGCTATCATAAAATGTTTTTCCGTACTCTCCACTTTTGACGTACTGAGCTTTCAACAAATTTCCACAACTTGCAATGAATAAAAAAACGGAAAATAAATATTTAATAAACATTATGTATTTATTTGGCTTCTAGCAGCTGGCTGCTAGCTTCTAGCTGTTTTGGTTATTGGATGTTGCCAGATGCCAGCAGCCAGATGCCAGAAGCTTTTTCCTTAAAACGGGCTAATAAAGTCTTTTAGTAATGGGAGAATTTGGTCTTTTTCTGAAACAATAGGTTCGGCTGCTTGCCAATTAATTTCTAGGGTTGGGTCGTTCCAAAACAAACCGCCTTCACTTGCTTTATTATATCCATTGCTACATTTGTAAAGGAAAAGGGTATTGTCTATAAGGGTTTCGAACCCATGAGCAAAACCAGGTGGGATCCAAAACATCAATTGATTTTCTGCCGAAAGGATTATACTAAAGCTTTTGCCATAGGTAGGTGAATTTTTGCGAATATCTACTACCACATCCATAACGGCGCCTTGTGCAACGCGTACCAATTTACCTTGCTCATAGGGTGGGGCTTGAAAATGCATACCTCTTATAGCGCCCTTTTGTGAAAGACTTTGGTTGTCTTGAACAAATTTAGCATCAATTCCAGCTTTATTGAATTTTTCCTCATTGTAACTTTCGAAAAAATAGCCTCTACTATCTTTAAATATTTGTGGCTCAATTATAAGAATGCCGCTTATTTGGTTGGTTGTGATTTTCAAGTCGGAAAATTTTATTACAATTATAGTGAATCAGGTCTAAAAATGGACCAAAATCTCTATTTGGTGGAAAAAGTACTTCTTGGGTTAATAAATCTATCCTTATTTTTGCCACATGCAAAACGAAGATAAAAAGCTAGAAAGGTACCGCACTATTATCATTTTTCAATCTGTATTGAATATTCTGCTCCTACTATTATTGAGTTTCTTTACATATACTTATTTTAAAACTGACAAGAAATTGGCCGTAAAAGAGGTAGAGCTATTTCAATCTGATTCGGCCAAAGTGCAATTGGATAATTTGTTGAAAGAGACGGATTTGGAGTTAACTGAATACAAAGGAAAAAATACTGTTTTGGATCAGTTTTTAAGAGAAAAAAATGATTCGTTACAAGAGTTTGCAGATAAGATAGAGAATTTACTGAGAAAGGGAAAGTTAACACGTGAGGAATTGGAAAAAGCGAATGATGAGTTAGATTTATTGCGTTACTACAAACGCAAATACATTGGCCAAATTGATTCTTTGAACAATGTAGTTGAAATGTTGAATACAGAAAATAAAACACTCAAAACAGATATTAATAAACAAAAACGCAAGAACGAAGACCTCAATATGAATATTGCTAGGTTAAATAATAAGGTTGCTATTGGAGAGCGGTTGAGTACTCAAAATGTTTTTATTACCGGTGTTAAATTGCGTGGCAATGGAAAAGAAAAGGAAACCATTCGGGTGAGTCAGATTGACCAATTGAAAGTAACTTTTACGTTGGGAGAGAATTACGTTACTGAAAAAGGTAAAAAAGACCTCATCCTTAAAGTTGTTGGTCCTGACGGTGCAACTGTTTTTAACCAAATTTCTGGTTCAGGAACGTTTAAATTCCAAAATGAAGAGTCTTTATACAGCACCAAGAAAACCATAGAATTTAACCAAGAAGCTCAGCAAATAAGCTTGTATTGGGATAAGGGAAGTGAGTTTGTTAAAGGGAATTATAAAGCTGAATTGTATTGTGAGGGGTTTAAAATTGGAAGTTCAGAATTTGAATTGAAATAAAATGATTCAAAATTTTATATTCGCAGGGCGTAATTTTTTAAATTTATTGTAAGATTAATAGAATAACCATGAAGAAAATATTAGTAGCATTTGCTTTTGCAGCCTCTTTAAGTGCTTGCCATTATGGAACCGATGAAGCACAAAAAACACTTAAAGCCAATGAGCAATATAAGTCGGATAAGGCTGATTACTCTATAAACAGAGCAAATGTGACTGCCGAAGCAGATAAAGAAGCAGCACAGGTTGACACAACAACTGCCGTAACGGCACCAGTTGCACCAGCAACAGCGGCACCAGCTTCCCATTAATTTGTTTTGCAACACCTTGTTTTAAATAGCCAAGCCAGCAAGGAAGAAATATACCTTGAGCTCCTACCGCAAATGCGCGGATTACTGATAGGGGAGGAGGATTTAATTGCCAACTTATCTAACTTTTGTGCAGTTTTAAAAGAAACGTTCAATTGGTGGTGGGTTGGCTTTTATATTGTAAAATCTGGTGAATTGGTTTTGGGTCCTTTTCAAGGACCTGTAGCTTGCACGCGAATAGCTTATGGCAGAGGTGTATGTGGCACTTCATGGAAATTGGCTCAAACAGTAATTGTGCCAGATGTGGAGGCATTTCCGGGCCATATTGCCTGTAGTGCAGCTTCAAAATCGGAGATTGTATTGCCTATCTTCGATGAAAAATTACAAGTGCTTGCTGTTTTGGATGTTGACAGTGACTTATTAAATCACTTTGATGAGATAGATGAAAAGTACTTGACAGAATTGGTCTCGCTGCTTAAATTCTCATAATTTTTTTGGGTTCAAACCGAACCAATAGTTTTATTATACCCACACTTTTGCTATTTTGCCTTTTTATAATTGCCATTTGATGCCAGAAAATAAGCGTGTTCATTTATTAATTATTGTAGCCGCACTTGGCTATTTTGTAGATATTTACGATTTAATTGTATTCAATGTTGTAAAGAATGAAAGCCTTAAGTCGCTAGGTTTTACTGGCAATGCTTTGAAGGAAAATGAAATTTTCTTGTTTAATTTACAGATGACTGGTATGCTCGTTGGTGGCTTATTATGGGGCATAATGGGCGATAAAAAGGGAAGAGTTTCGGTATTGTTTGGGTCTATTTTATTGTATTCTTTGGCCAATATTGCCAATGCATTTGTTGTAAATATTAATCAATATGCCATCATGCGATTTATTGCAGGCATTGGTTTGGCGGGTGAGTTAGGCGCAGGAATTACTTTGGTTGCAGAAAATATGCCTAAAGAAAAACGTGGTTATGGCACCATGATTATTGTAACATTTGGGGCATTAGGCGCTGTTGTTGCAGGTTTGGTTGGGAAATCGTTTGGGTGGCAAACAACCTATATTGTTGGGGGTGGTTTGGGGCTTACCCTTTTATTGATGCGAGCAGGGGCTTATGAAAGTGGGATGTATCAAAATTTAGTACAAAATAATGCCATACAAAGAGGCAATTTTTTTTCCTTGTTTAAGAAGTGGCACCTATTCTTAAAATACCTTTCGTGCATATTTATAGGCTTGCCAATTTGGTTTGCCATTGGTGTTTTGGTTAATCTTTCCAATAGGTTTGCAGAGGCTAACGGTTTGATCCAAAAAATTGATATTGCAGATAGCGTAATGTATGCTTATTTGGGTCTTTCGGTTGGTGATTTGGGAAGTGGTTTGTTGAGCCAATATTTAAAGAGCAGGAAGAAGGTAGTTTTTGTTTATTTATTGCTATCGTTAATATTGATGCTAGTGTATTTATTTAATACCAATGTGAGTGTTGAGTATTACAAATGGATGTGTTTTGGGATAGGTTTTGCTACAGGTTATTGGGCATTGTTTGTTACCATAGCCAGTGAACAATTTGGTACCAATATTAGGTCAACAGTAACCAATACTGTACCTAATTTTGTAAGAGGGGCAGTGGTTCCAATCACCTTAAGTTTTGCAAGTTTATCTACCTCCATGGGTGTTGTACATGCGGCATTTTATGTAGGGTTGGCATGTTTGCTTCTTGCCTTTTTTGCCACACTTTACATCAAAGATTCTTTCAATAAAGACCTCAATTATTTTGAGATAGAGTAATCCTATAAACTGTCCATCCATTCATGGGAGTTGCGCCCAGGCTTTCATAGAATTTAATGGCATGTTCATTCCAATCTAATACACTCCATTCAACTCGGCCGCAATTGCGTTCTTTGGCTATATCAATGAGGTTTAATAGGAGTGCTTTTCCATAACCTTTACCTCTGTACTTTGGGACTATAAAAAGATCCTCTAAATATATGCCCGGTTTAGAAACAAAGGTGGAGTAGTTATGGAAAAATAAAGCAAAACCTACTGCCACTTCATTTTCAAAAGCCAATAAACATTCTGCTACCGCTTTAGGTCCAAAAAGGTGTTCTTCAATTTTAGGGATGGTGGCTTCAACTTGGTGACTAAGCTTTTCAAAATCTGCAATCCCTTCAATAAAATTTAGGATCAAACCGCAATCTGCTTTTTGTGCAAAACGGATAGATAAATTGGCCATTTAGTAGGTTAAATTTCCTGGTTTAAAATAGCCCTTGAATTTTTTGGGAGTGGCATTTCCCTTGGTTCCAGGCTTGGGCGCAATCATTAAATCGAAAGTAACAAGCCAAGTATTTTTGCCGGTTTTTTTGCCAATGATTTTACCTTCCTCTAATTGGCGTAAACCTGCATCTAAACAAAAACAACCTCTGTTGAATATTACTTTGTTTTTAATGAAATCATCGCCTTCTATGGTAAAGCTATTTCCTTTAGGAGGAGCCATTTCAAATTCGTAAGATTCAAAATATTCATCATCGGCAATCATCTCCACATCTTGGGCTTTATAGGAATATTTAAAAACCCATTTGTTGCCGGGGTTATAGGCAATATCAAAATAAATACTGTCGTAAGTTCTTTTGGTAATGGATGAATTGGCTTGGTAAACAAATCGTTTCATTTCAGGATTAACCTTAGGCTTTTCTTGTTGAGCCTTAGTGCTAGTAGCAAAAGCGGCTATAAGGCTAATTAAATAGATTATTTTCTTCATAAAACAAATGTAAAAATAAAATCATCAAAATTGCTTCTTAAATAATTTGAATTTGTTTGTATAAATAGGTTCAGCGCAAATAGTATTATCTTAGTGCAATGAAAATTGCGGAAAGATACACAGGGGTTATCAATTACTTTTTAACTCATAATCCTATTGCGGAAACTGAGCTTCATTACAACAATCCGTTTCAATTATTGATTGCGGTAATTTTGTCGGCGCAATGCACAGACAAAAGAATAAATATGGTTACCCCAGCATTGTTCAGAGATTTTGCAACGCCCAAAAAGTTGGCTGAGGTAACGTTTGATGAATTGTTTCCTTATATCAAAAGTGTGAGTTACCCTAGCAATAAAACCAAGCATTTGATTGGTATGGCAAACATGTTGGTGAATGATTTTAATAGCCACGTGCCAGAAACCATTGATTCATTGGTGAAATTGCCTGGAGTTGGAAGAAAAACAGCTAATGTTATAGTGAGCGTAGTTTATAACAAACCAGCGATGGCGGTTGATACCCATGTTTTTAGGGTGAGTGAAAGGTTGGGTTTAACCAGGGCTGCCAAAACGCCCTTAGCTGCAGAAATGCAGTTGGTGAAGCACATTCCAGAGGAACATATTGCAACGGCACACCATTGGCTGATTTTACATGGTAGGTATACTTGCTTGGCTAGGAGTCCAAAGTGCAGTGAATGCGGGCTTACTACATTTTGTAAGTACTATTTAAAGGCCTCTGTGGTTAAACCATAGTTTTTTAACCACTGAGAACATGGAGGGAAGAAGAAAGAAGAGGAGATTTGGAGAAGGGGTGATGTGGAGATATTTGATGCTTAAATTCTTATAATAAAAAAAACTTTGTGAGCTCTGTACGATTTTCTCTGTGAGCTCTGTGGTTAAATGAATTGCGCGGGTGAATGATGTGCTACTTAAAAAAAGCCAATTCTTTTTCGAAATTGAGGTGAGGAAATTCTTGTTGAAGTGCTTGAGTTTTTATTTGCTGCTGTTGAATGAAAATCTTATAGGAAGAGGTATTTGGGTGCAGAGGTTTGTGTATCATGGCTTGGTTTAATGCTGCTATTTTCAACAAAGTATCTTGCGCATTATTCTCTATGCAACTTGTTATAAATTTTTCCCAGATGTATTTTATGGCTATTTTATTGGGGTGTGCAAAATCTTCGGTATAAAAACGGTAATCTCTTAGTTCGTCTTGAACCAATTCATAGGCAGGGAAATAGTACTGGTGCGGAAATTCATTGAGCAATTGGTCTAATGCCAATAATAGGGTTGATTTGCTCAAGTTATTCTGGTGCAAGCCATCTTTTAAATATTTAACTGGACTAATGCTCCAAACTACATGCAAGTTGGGATTAACAGAAAGTAGCTGGCGCAATAATTTGGTGTAGTGATTAACTATTTCATTAACTGATAAGAGCCTTTTATGGAAATGTGTATTAGAAACTTTGTGACAGTTGGCTACTATTTTTTGTGAATCTTTGAACTCATAAACATAGGCCGAACCCCAAGTTATGAGCAGGTAATTTGCCGCTAATAGTTTTTGATTGGCTTCATTTAATTTTTCTTGGATGCTTTCTTTTAAACTACTTTCATTATCACTACTAAAGCAGCCGTGGTGCATCCATGAATGGTATAAGCCTTGGTGCTGAAAAATAGTTTCATTTTCATTAAACAAATTTGGTTGAAGGTAACATTCAATATTGTTAGCAATACTTATAGGGTTGAAGAGTATGCCTGAGGGATTAAGTGTAGTTTGAAATTTGTGATCTGCTAATAAAATACCAATATTTTGGGCAAAACAAGATCCAATTGCAAATAGCTGGTGGCTATATTTTATTGGAGCCGAAAGTTCGCCAAAGTTATATTTATAATGAAATTCCATATAACGAAATTAGTGTTAAATCTTTGTTTAAAAAGCAATAAAGAAAAGTTTAGTGGGAATTGTTTTTCCATTTTGAGCACTAAAAAAGCCACCCATAAATGATAAGTGGCTTATTTAGTATTACGTTTTTTAATAGATAAATACCTATTAAGTTTTTCAGCAGGTTTATTTTTTTGCTTATCAAAACCAAATAAAGCTTCGAATAAGCATCACACGCAAAAGGAACCCACTAAACTAATTGAGCAAGGTATTTTTAGTTTAAATGATAAATTCGCTCTTATACATTTCGTAATGTGGGTTCACACAAAAGATAGGCACATGACCAGAATCGTTTACAATTTGTTGGGCGTAAGTTTCAATAATATACTCACGTATAGATTTATCGCTTTCTTGTTGCGTCATGATCATGATAAGATCAGCCATTTTGATTTCGGCAAATTCTAAAGTTTTACGTGCAAAATCGTTGTCATCCTCTAAAATCGTATCGGTATGTTTTACGCCATTTTCATCTAAAATGTTTTGAATTTGTTTGAGGTTAGCCATCAATTTATTGTTCAAAAATTCATCGCTCACACTATAAGTTAGAATATGAATGGTAGATTGATATGCTTTACTTAAATGAATTGCCCATTTCATTTTTTGTTTTGATTCTTTAGATAAATCAAGTGGAAAAACGATATTTTTATATGCGTTTGGATTTTTATCTGTTTTAACCACAATAACTGGCATGGTGCTATAGCTAATGGTTCTGCTTGCGTTGCTGCCAATTACTCTTTCAGCTCCGCTTGCGCCGTGGGTTCCCATAATCACACAATCGCAACCAAATTCTTCTGCAGCTTCGATAATGGTTTTATAGATTTTGCCTGAACGCACATCAACTTTGCAATCGATACCATATTTTGCTTTTACTTCGGCAGCTTTTTCGTTTAGTCTGCTCATTAAGGCTTCCTTGGCAAGATTGTCTTTTGTTTCATTTTTGCTGAAACTAAAGATATTGCTGAGAAAATCCTCTTCTAGAATGCTCAGTAAAACAAGGTCGTTATTAAAATGCTTAGCTACTTGCGCAGCATGATTAAGTGCGTTTAGTGACATTTCTGAGAAGTCAATTGGCACCAACATGATGTTTTTCTTTTCCATTTAAGATATTTGGTTTTTGTTTACAAATGTAATTCTTTTACTTAGCAGTAATCTATAATTTTTAAAAATGATTGTTGAAATACCTCCTAGTGAGCTAATCTTGAATGCGGATGGCTCTGTTTACCACCTCAATTTGTTGCCTGAAGATGTAGCAGATACGATTATTTTAGTAGGTGATCCTGAGAGAGTTTCGCAAGTTTCTGCCTACTTTGATTCGGTAGAAATTCGAAAGCAAAAACGCGAATTTATTACCCATACTGGGCGAATAGGTTCAAACCGAATTAGTGTAATTTCCACAGGAATTGGAACGGATAATATTGACATAGTTTTGAACGAATTAGATGTTTTATCGAATGTAAATATGGCCACAAGAGAAATTAAATCCAGTAAACGCGATTTAAGTTTGATAAGGATAGGAACAAGTGGAGCTTTGCAAGAGGATATTCCAGTGGATAGTATACTCATATCAACGCATGGCTTGGGTTTGGATCACTTATTGTGGTATTATGATGTGGAGCCTGATATGGATTTAACCTATTTAAAAAATGATTTGGGTTTAGATTTTTTGAAGCCCTATTTGTTTAATGCGAGTGGTGAGTTATTGGCAAAATTTGATCACAATAGCCTCAAAGGAATAACGGCAACCTGTAGTGGTTTTTACGCACCGCAAGGACGATTTTTAAGAGCAGGAATTAAGTCGGCGCACATAGTAAAAAGCTTATCCAATCTTAGGATAAACGGATTGTGTGTTACAAACTTTGAGATGGAAACCGCCGCAATACTTGGATTAAGTAAATTGTTTGGGTTCAAGGCAATTGCCGTTAACGCCATAGTTGCCAATAGAATTAACCAAAAATTTAGCCCCGATACGCAAGCCGCTATTGATAAAACAATTCAATATACCTTAAACAGTTTATTTTAAAAATTAGGAGGTATGAGGTATGAGTGAAGAATTAAAAATTAAGAGTGATCCATTCGACAAGCTCAGGATGACGAAAAAATTCATAATTCATACTTCACCCGATGCATCGGGATCATACTTAATACAATATAAATCATAACTCTTAATTCTTAACTCTTACCTAAAAACTCATAACCAATAAC
>Ga0209550_10004911_pt1 | contig 12625 bp, 13 predicted proteins | sample LauGreSuBDMM15SN_2_FD_187567 | JGI IMG/M metagenome (GOLD analysis project Ga0209550, IMG submission 187567) | Freshwater lake microbial communities from Lake Michigan, USA - Su13.BD.MM15.SN (SPAdes) (version 5) | ecosystem: Environmental > Aquatic > Freshwater > Lake | place: Lake Michigan... | reverse complement strand
GAGGTCCGCCGAACCTGACTTAGATGAGGCTGCGCGATTTCCATGTTTGAGAACTTTCGCTCCAGCTGCCGCTGCAATTATTGCGGCAGTTGTCGAAATATTTATCGTATGTGCGCCGTCGCCACCGGTTCCAACTGTGTCTACTGCTCTCTCATTTATTGATATCGGTGCACAGTGTTGATACATCTGTGCCACCAGCGCACCGACTTCTTCAGAAGTTTCGCCTTTTGCCTTTAGGGCCAGCAAAAATTCTTTAGTAGTTTCTATATCTGTGCGATCTTCAAGAATTTCATTCATGCACCACGAGATATCGCCAACTTCTAAATCAAGTCCGCTCTTGAGGCGATCAATATGAGTACGCCAGCTCATCTCAATAGAACTTACGCAGATGTAAGGCTTGCACCGCGCAGCAAATTCGCTGCTGTATGGGCAAGCGTGAATGGGTCGATTGGATGCATCACTGATGCTTCAGCCATTGACCAGGCTGCTAGCCATGCATCTTCCTTGCGTCCTGTAATCACTAGCACAGGTGGGCATTCAAAAACTTCATCTTTGAGTTGGCGAGCAATTCCCATCCCACCTTCAGGAACCGCTTCACCATCGAGAATGAAAAGATCCACTTGATTATTTGCAGTTACGCCTTTGCGATCAGTAAAAAGTCGAAGCGCTTTACCTGTGGCAAATTCGATAATTTCATGGGTAGGTAGATCGGCCGCTAATCGCGTGCCTAGGGCGCCAGATATAGCGGCACGGACCGAGGAATCATCTGAATAGACGAGTATTCGTAATGTGGCGCCAGCACTCATGGTCATGGGGTCAGTCTATTATCGAAATCTGCAAAGCGAGTGCAATCACGAGTGACCTGTTTCACCTACAGAAAAGCGAATTACCCTTCTCTTTTTCTATCTGCGAGAAGACTCCATGCGCCTTTTCGGGAATAATAGGTGCATGTCATCGACCATAGCGCCAGAGGCCCACAAGATCACTCGCCCTAACGCGGTGGCTGTTGGAACAATAGTTTGGCTCTCAAGTGAACTGATGTTCTTTGCTGGTCTCTTCGCAATCTATTTCACAATTCGTGCCGTACAAGGACCACAAATTTGGTTGGAATCTACGGAACTTTTAAATATTCCGTTTGCTGCTGTCAACACGACCGTTCTTGTTCTTTCATCTGTCACATGTCAATTTGGAGTTTTTGCTGCAGAGCGCTTTCAAAATAAGCGCACTGGCACATTGATTCAGATCACCAAATGGGGAATGCGTGAATGGTTCTCACTGACATTTCTAATGGGTGCCTTCTTTATCGCTGGTCAAATCTATGAGTATGCAGTTCTAGTCAGCGAAAGTTTGACCCTTTCATCAAATGCCTACGGTTCTGTTTTCTATATTGCCACTGGCTTTCACGGCCTTCACGTCACTGGTGGCCTCATCGCATTTTTAATCGTAATGATTCGCGTTGCTAAAGCACGTAGATTTACACATCAGCAGGCAACAACTGCAATTGTGGTTTCTTATTACTGGCACTTCGTCGATGTTGTGTGGATCGCTCTCTTTGCTGCGATCTATCTGATTAAGTGATCCGAGGGACGCATCGTGAAGTATCTATCTAGATATCGCAGACATAGAGCTGCTGCACCAATACTTTTACTCTTTGCCCTCTTTGCAATAGGTACAACTTTCTCTGTTGCTAGTGCAACTACTACCCCTGAACAGAGTGAGTTTTCGCGATCGACTGCAATTGAAGAAGGTCGTGAAATTTTTCTCAAAGGTTGTTCTTCGTGTCATGGTTTGAACTTAGAAGGCAGCGCTATTGCTCCATCTCTACTTGGAGTTGGCGCAGCATCAGTTGATTTTCAAGTAGGTACTGGACGTATGCCTGTAGCTGATTTGAGTGTTCAAATTATGCGCAAGCCACCGGTTTATGATGAAAAGGAAGTAGCGGCTCTCGCCGTCTACGTTGCCTCTCTCGCACCTGGACCTGAAATTCCAACGGATGCATCACTCAATTACGAACGTGATGGCAGCACAGCCGAAGGTGGCGAACTATTCCGCACAAATTGCGCGATGTGTCACAACTTTGCTGCGCAAGGTGGGGCTCTAACTCAAGGAAAATATGCACCAACACTTATGGGAGTTGAAGCAAAGTACATCGCTGAAGCGATGACTACTGGTCCTCAATCAATGCCAGTATTTAGCGATAAGACGCTGACACCTGAAGAAAAACTTTCTATCATCAAGTGGGTAAAGGCAGTAGAGGCGGAACCAGCACTCGGTGGAGCATCACTCGGTCGCGTCGGCCCTGTTACTGAAGGATTACTCGTGTGGACACTTGGAATTGGTCTACTCATCGGAGTAGCTGTTTGACTTGCGATGAAGGCGAGATAATTACATGTCTAGTGAACTAGAGATAATCAAAGATCCTGGAGTACCGGCCCACATTCATCGTCAGGCAGATTTAGATCCAAAAGCTGAACAAAAAGCCGAGCGACAAGTAGCCATTCTCTTTGCTCTTTCCTCCCTGGGAACTCTTCTCTTTATTTATTCATACACATTTCTCTCAGAAGATCTATTCATCTTTTTTCCAATCCTCGGCACAACAAATGCAAAGCAACTTTTCTTAGGATTAGGCCTGGCCTTTGCACTCTTCTTTATCGGTGCTGGCGCGATTCACTGGGCGAAGACTCTGATGCCCGACGAAGAAGTAATTGCTATGCGACATGAAATGCGATCAGAGGATGAAGATCGTCGTGAACTTATAAAGACCGCCAAACAAGGTGCCGCTGCTGCTGCCCTTGGTCGTCGATCACTCATCAAGCGTTCACTAGGTTTATCACTTGGTTTAGTTGGATTATCACCGTTGCTACTTCTGCGCGACCTTGGCCCTCTTCCTGGAAAGAAATTAGAGACCACAAGTTGGAAAACGGGGACGCGTTTGGTAACTGATCCAGGAGATCGTCCAATCAAGCCATCTGATTTAGAAGTTGGGGCGGTCGCACAAGTTTTGCCTGCAATAAAAGAAGGTGGCCACCGAGCACTCAGCGACATTGGAAAAGATGCCGTTCTCCTTATTCGTCTGCGCCAAGAAGAATTCCAACTAGATCCAGAGCGCCTAGCAATGACCTACCAAGGCATCATCGCCTTCTCGAAGATATGTTCACACATGGGCTGCGCCGTTGCACTCTACGAGCAAACGACAAAGCACCTCCTATGCCCATGTCATCAATCAACATTTGACGTTACTCGGGCAGCAAAAGTTATCTTTGGCCCATCTGCCCGACCTCTGCCACAATTAGCAATAACAGTTGATGACGAGGGTTACCTCGTTGCTCAAAGTCCTTTCAACGAACCTGTCGGACCTAGTTACTGGGAGAGAAACTCACAATGACCGCACGCGAGCGAGTAGCAGGCACAGTCGCCAATTACGTAGATGAGCGCACTGGTGCTGCAAAATGGATGAAGAAGAATCTCAACAAAGTCTTCCCTGATCATTGGTCATTCCTACTTGGCGAGATCGCACTTTATTCCTTTATTATCTTGTTGCTCTCAGGAACTTTTCTTACATTTTGGTTTGATCCCTCCCAGCGTGAAGTTGTATACGAAGGAAGCTACGAACCACTCAATGGAATAGAAATGTCTGCTGCATATGCATCAACTCTTCATATTTCATTTGAAGTTCGCGGTGGGCTTTTGATGCGCCAGATTCACCACTGGGCTGCACTTCTATTTATGGTTGCAATCGTTGTTCACTTACTCCGTGTTTACTTCACTGGCGCTTTTCGCAAGCCTCGCGAATTCAACTGGATTATCGGTGTAGGTCTTCTCACATTGGGAATCGTTGAGGGCTTTCTTGGTTACTCGCTACCTGATGATCTTCTATCTGGCACAGGAGTACGTATCGCCCAAGCGATTATTCAGGCGTTGCCTGTTGTCGGTTCCTATCTTTCATTTTTCGCCTTTGGTGGCGAATTTCCTGGTGAAGCATTTATTCCACGTATCTATACAGTTCACGTTTTATTATTGCCAGGAATTTTCTTGGCACTAATAACAGTGCACCTCATGTTGGTCTGGTACCAGAAGCACACACAATATCCGGGCCCTGGTCGCACAGAGAAAAATGTTGTTGGCTACCCATTATTTCCTGTTTACATGGCAAAGGCTGGCGGATTCTTCTTCATCGTATTCGGTGTAACTGCATTCTTATCCGCCGTTGCATCAATCAACCCCGTTTGGCTCTACGGTCCTTACACACCGGGACAAGTCTCTGCCGGTTCACAGCCGGACTGGTACATGGGTTGGCTCGATGGTTTAGTGCGTATGGCTCCCCCAATAGAGACACATGCATTCGGCCACACCATTTCATGGAACATTCTTATTCCCGGATTGATAATTCCGGGAATTATGTTTACCGGTCTTGCTCTCTATCCATTTATCGAATCATGGATATCAGGTGATAAGCGCGAGCATCACATTTTGGATCGTCCTCGCAACGTTCCAAACCGCACCGCATTAGGTGCAATGGCTCTGACATTTACAATTGTTGCTCTGCTCAATGGCGGTAACGACATTATTGCAACGACATTCAACCTAACCATCAATCAAATGATGTGGTTTAGCAGAATTGGTATTTTGGTCTTGCCTCCGATCGCCTTTGTTGTAACCAAGCGACTCTGTCTCTCGTTGCAACGTGCAGACCGTGACTTAGTTCTTCATGGTCGCGAAACCGGAACTCTAATGCGCATGCCAAGTGGTGAATTTGTTGAAATTCACGAACCAATTTCTGCTGAAAAGGCATGGACACTCACTCAACACGAACAGCCAGTACCGCTAGAACTCGAAGATACTGATGCGCGCGGTGTAAGACGCCCAGGTGCCATCAAGAATAAATTACGTAATCGTATGAGTCGTGCACATGCAGTGGCTGTACCTAAGGTAAACGCTCAAGATCTTAAAGAGATTGAGCACCACTAAGTAGTTCTAGTGAAGTGCGGCTGAGGTTGGCTTTTCGTATTCCGTAACCATGCCGATGATGCTAACGATGAGCACTGAGAAACCTATAAGAGTGAGCCACCAACCAATGAGTAAACCCATTCCTGCGACACACATACTTAGTGCAACAGGAAGTGGCCACCATGAGTGTGGGCTATAAAAACCAAGTTCACCAGCACCATCTGAAATTTCGGCAGTTACGTCATCCTCTGGAAGTATTGTGCCGATTCGACGCTGTGTGAACCACAAATAAAAGCCAACCATGCCAGCTAAGAAAGATGAGAGAAGCATTCCGGTAATTCCAAGCGGTTCGCCATCAACTTGCCAATAAATGATTGTAATGATGACGTAGAAAACCGATAAGCCACCAAACATACGCCAGTTAGTAGCCACGAATTAGTGCCCCTCAGTTTTTATATGTGGGTGGTGTAAATCAAAGGCAGGACGCTCACTGCTGATGCGTGGCATTGATAAGAAGTTATGTCGCGGTGGTGGACACGATGTAGCCCACTCTAATGATGACCCGTAGCCCCAAGGATCATCACAGTCGACAGGAGGTGAGTTACGTGTGATCCAAATATTTATCATAAATGGGATCATCGAAAATGCTAGCAAGAAGGAACCAACTGTTGAAACAGTATTCATAAATGTAAAGCCATCAGTTGGAAGATAGTCGGCGTAACGACGTGGGAATCCTTTAATACCCAACCAGTGCTGAATAAGAAATGTGAGGTGGAAGCCGAAGAATGTTGTCCAGAAGTGGATCTTTCCAAGACGTTCATTGAGCATGCGTCCTGTCATCTTTGGCCACCAGAAATAGAAACCTGCAAACATCGCAAAGACAACTGTTCCAAAGAGCACATAGTGGAAGTGCGCAACAACGAAATAAGAGGCCGAGACTGCAAAATCAAGTGGCGGTGAAGCAAGAATGATTCCTGTTAGCCCACCGAATAAAAATGTCACCAAGAAACCCATTACCCACAACATAGGGGTTTCAAAAGAGACATGACCGCGCCACATTGTGCCGATCCAGTTGAAGAATTTCACACCTGTTGGAATACCAATAAGGAAAGTCATAAAGGAGAAGAAGGGCAGCAGCACCTGTCCGCTAGCAAACATGTGGTGGGCCCAGACCGAGACTGAAAGTGCTGCAATTGCAATTGTCGCAGCGATCAAACCTTTATATCCAAAGATTGGTTTGCGACTAAAGACAGGAAGAATTTCTGTAGCAATTCCAAAGAATGGCAGAGCCAAGATATAAACCTCTGGGTGTCCAAAGAACCAAAATAGGTGTTGCCAGAGCATTGCTCCACCATTAGCTGGATCGAATAGATGCGAACCAAAGAGTCTGTCTGATTCCAAACCAAGAAGTGCGACAGCTAATGGAGGAAATGCAAGAAGAACCAAGATTGATGTGAGCAGAACGTTCCAAGAAAAAATCGACATTCTAAACATTGTCATGCCGGGTGCACGCATTGTGAAAATAGTTGTAATGAAATTTACGCCACCGAGAATTGTTCCAATTCCACCAATTGCTAGACCCATGACCCAAAGATCTCCACCAATGCCTGGTGAATATGTTGAGTTGGAAAGTGGAGCATAGGCAGTCCAGCCAAATGATGCGGCTCCCCCAGGGCTGAGGAAGCCAGCAAATGTCATAAGGCCACCGAAGAGATAGAGCCAGTACGAAAGCATATTCAAGCGAGGGAAAGCTACATCGGCTGCGCCAATTTGCAATGGCATGATCACGTTGGCAAATCCAACAAAGAGTGGAGTAGCGAACAACAAAAGCATGATTGTTCCGTGCATTGTGAAAATTTGGTTGTACTGCTCATTACTCAAGAACTGCATACCTGGGCGCGCTAACTCTGAGCGAAGAATCAGAGCGAGAATTCCACCAATGAGGAACCATGCGAAAGAGGTAATCAGATACAGATACCCAATTGTTTTGTGATCAGTACTTGTGATGAACTTTACAAAGCTATTCCCTTTTCGGGTCGGAATTAATTTACCTGAAGTAACGGTTGGTCGTTGTGCATACGTTGTCATAGTGTCGCCGCCTTCAATGTCTCAAGATAACTCTGATACTCACTTGGTGTGACTACCTTTACCGTAAATAGCATTTGTGAGTGATTTCTTCCACAAAGAATGTTGCATCGTCCAGGGAAGCTCCCAAGTTTGTTAGCAGTAAATTCGATGTAGTTTGTAACGCCAGGAAGATTTTGTATTTGGATCATGAAGGCAGGAATCCAAAATCCGTGCACAACATCATTTGCAGTAATTGTGTAACGAACACGCTCTCCAAGAGGGACAACTAGTGTTGGCGGCTGAGCAGGAGTTCCTGTGACTTTCGCTTTAGGGCCAGCCTCTGGGTATTCAAATTGCCACGACCATTGAAAGCCCACGACACCAATTTCGTGGGAAACAGTTGATGGAGATTTCGCTGTTATCTCACTCTGTTTCACTGCGGTGAAGTAAAAGAGCACGGCAACAATTATGAATGGAATAATTGTGTAAGCAATTTCAACGGGAACGTTGTACTGCGTTTGTTTCGGAAACTCTGGTGCGCCAACTTTTTTACGGTGAAAAATTGCTGGCCAGAGGATTAAGGCCAAAGTAATAATTCCTACGACACCGGCCGCAATCCATGCGCCTTGCCATAGAGAAAGTGAGATGTCATTGACACTGGATACATTCTCTTCAAATCCAAGACCTGAAACTTTAGAACAACCTGTCAGAGCGATAAGTGCAGGCGCCAGAAGAAGAAACCTACGAAAGCGAGTTTTCGCCTGTGGGTGCTCTTTGGACATAAGGCTAAGAATAGTGGCGTATTTACGCTTACCGCCTAATCGATAGTAACCTCACGCAGGTGGTTCGTGTCACAGGAAATTTCCAAAAAGAGAGTCCCTTGCAGCCAAAAGCACAGGGCGCTCTTTTGGCTGCCTTTGATGCTGGATGGGCCGATCCACGCAAACTTTCATCCTCCTCAGCAAAAGCGCATCAAATGCGCCAGGAGGCTCTTGAATCAATTGCATTTCAACTCTCTCTGCGCTCTGATGAGATAGAAATACTAGGTGAACCCCTTATGGGCCATTACCTATCGATTGCTGGATTGGCTTCATCCCCCGACACCAAGATTTTCTACTCTGCAACATCTAGAAGTGAAGTAATAGCAACAGCGCGTGCATTTCAATCAGTAGAACTACCGGTAGATATCCATGGAAATATTGAGTGCTCCCCCTCTGAGAGCGCCGGAGTTTTATCTCTTCAAATTGCTAATGGTGAGACAGGAATAATTTCTCAAGTTGAGAAGATCTCCAAACTTTTTCCCCGGGTGCGAATTGCTTGTGATGCGACGACAACGCCCGATGTATCACTGTTGCCCGCGCGATGGGATAGCGCGCTCTTTGATTCCACATCATGGTCTGGCCCATCCGGTATTGCTGTGTTGGCTATTCGGAATTCGAAAGAATGGAAAAATCCTCTTCCGCACATTGGAATATCGCGAGTACCGCAGAGCTATTCACTACCTCTACTTCTCTCCTCCGTAGTCGCACTTGAGGCATGGAAATCTGATCTGAGCGAAGATCTTCGACTGCGTGATTTGAATAATCAATTGCGCATGCGTATCAAGAGTTCAATCTCTGACTGTGATATTGCTGGAGATCTAGATTCATCACTTTCTCACATTTCTTCATTCTCATTTCTGTATTGCCACGGAGAAGAGCTATTGCGCGAGCTCTCCATTAGAGGCTTTGATTTAGATTCTGGGTCGGCATGTACTTCTGATGATTTAGCCCCAAGCCATGTATTGGCAGCAATGGGTTTACTTACCCACGGCAATATTCGACTTACTATTCATCGGGGAACTACCACGCAAGAAATTGATTCCCTTGCAAATGCCATTATTGAATCCGTAGCGCAGATGCGAGCAAAAAATTGAGAGAAATAGATAGTCGCGGAAAGCGATGTCCAGCACCGATTCTTGATTGCGCGGCAGCAGTCAATGCGATTGCATCAGGCGAATCGATAACCTTACTCAGCGATGACCCCGCAACACTTCCAGATCTCCTCGCTTGGGCGCGTATGACAAATAATTCAGTAGTACAAGTGAGTGAAGAAACATTCAAGGTAACTAAAAAGTAATTACTTTGCTCCGCCGATATGGGATGCAATCTCTGCAGCAGCACTCTCTCCGTAAGCCTCTTTGAATCGGGCAACAAATTCTTCATTAGTGAATCGATATTCTTGTGTTCCAAGAGTTTCAATTACATACGTCGCAATCATGGAACCTAACTGGGCACATCTCTCATGGCTAAGGCCCCATGCAAGACCTGCAATAAAGCCTGATCTAAATGAATCGCCGACTCCAGTCGGATCAATCTTTGCTCTCTCTTGTGGAACACCAACTCGTATTGACTCATCTCCGGAACCTTCGACCACAGCACCTTTAGAGCCATGAGTGACAACGCGATATTTCACACGGGACAAAATTTGCGCATCACTCCAGCCAGTTTTTTGCATAGCAAGTGCGAGTTCATACTCATTGAGAAATAAATACGTTGCGCCATCGATCAGCAGTTTGATTTCATCACCATTCATTCGAGCCATTTGCTGCGATGGATCGGCAGCAAAAGCAATTCCTTCACTGCGACAGACTTCAGAGTGGCGAAGCATCGCCTCCGGGTCATCAGGTGAAATAACCACCATGTCGAATCGCCCAGTTTTTTCCATAATGGGGGCTAATTCAATATTGCGAGCCTCACTCATTGCTCCAGGAAAAAATGATGCAATCTGATTGAGTTCGGTATCTGTTGTGACCATAAAGCGAGATGTGTATAGCTCTTTAGATTTCCATACATGTGCTGTATCGACACCGTGACGAACTAGCCAGGCGTCGTAATCCGCCCAGTCAACGCCAACTGATGCGATCAGAACAGGGTTGAGTCCAAGGACACCCATTCCATAAACAATATTTGCGGCGCAACCACCACGGCGAATATCTAAACTATCGACAAGGAATGAGAGCGAAACTTTCTGAAGGGAGCCTTCTACAAGGGAATCAGTAAATTTTCCCGAGAAGGTCATGAGATGGTCAATACCGACCGAACCTGCAACGCCTATTTTCATGAGGCGATACTAGGGTGTAAAGAAGTAAAAGTTAGTTGAATGAATCGCCGCAAGCACAGGAACCTTGTGCTTGCGGATTATCAATTGTGAAACCTTGCTTCTCGATTGTGTCAACGAAATCAATAGTTGCACCAGATAGGTATGGATCACTCATCTTGTCCGTAATAACTTTGACTGCACCAAATTCGCGAACTACATCGCCATCCATATTGCGATCATCAAAATAGAGTTGGTAACGAAGACCAGAGCAACCACCAGGCTGAACCGCAACGCGAAGATTGAGATCATCGCGACCCTCTTGAGCAAGAAGAGCGGCTACCTTTGCAGCGGCTACATCTGTGAGTGCAATTCCAGTTGTTGTGCTTGTGGTGCTTGTTGTCTCAGTTGTCATTTTTCTCCCCGTTTCAAGGCATAACTCTACCGCCATCCCCTTATCGAGGCGACACAAACACTAAATTTGAGAGAGAATAGCGATATGGCATTGAGTGACTTACTTCTCCTTGGACAAGGAAGCGACCTTGCAAGTCAGCGAGGCGTCTCCTGTACTGGGGCTCTGCCAGAAGCGAGTGACCCTGACCTTGTCGAGCGAGCAAAAATTGCCCGCGCCACTTTAGGAGATCGAGCAATTGTCCTTGGTCATCACTACCAACGCGACGAGGTTATTGAGTTCGCAGATATCACCGGTGACTCTTTCAAATTAGCGCAAGCCGCTGCTGCACAAAGTAGCGCTGAATATGTCATCTTTTGTGGCGTGCATTTCATGGCTGAAAGCGCAGACATTCTTACATCAAAGCAACAGAAAGTAATTCTTCCTGATTTAGCCGCTGGTTGCTCGATGGCAGATATGGCAACAGCTAATCAAGTCAATGAATGTTGGAAATCTTTAGAGGAAGTTGGCGTTGCATCAAAGACGATTCCAGTGACATATATGAATTCATCTGCTGCAATCAAAAGTTTCACAGGCGAACATGGTGGAACAATTTGCACATCATCAAATGCTGAAAAATCTATGCGCTGGGCCTTGCAACAAGGAGAGAAAATTCTCTTTTTACCAGATCAGCATCTCGGTAGAAATACTGCTGTCTTATCCCTTGGCCTGACGTTAGAAGATTGCGTTCTGTGGAATCCATGGAAGCCAATGGGCGGTCTCACGCCACAAGAGATTCAACGGGCAAAGGTAATTTTGTGGCGAGGCCATTGCTCGGTGCATGGTCGCTTCACTCTTCAATCAGTGAACGAGATTCGCGAGCGTGTGCAAGGGGTACAAGTTTTGGTACATCCTGAATGCCAACATGATGTTGTATCTGCAGCTGATGTTGTTGGCTCAACGGAAAAAATCATTCAGACAGTGAGTAACTCCCCCGCTGGTAGTAAATGGGCGATAGGAACAGAGCTCAATCTCGTCTCACGTCTTGCAAAAACGAATCCTGATAAAGAGATCTATTTTCTAGATAAAGCGGTCTGCTACTGCTCAACAATGAATCGAATCGACCTGCCGCACTTGGTCTGGGCTATGGAATCACTCGTAGCCAACCATGTAGTCAACCAAATTCAGGTACCAGATGAGGTTGCGCGCTTCTCCAAACTCGCGCTAGAAAGAATGCTGGCTCTATAGTTACCGCTATGACAAGTTCAGATAATGGTTCAGCAAAAAAAGGTCGCCCTACGCCAAAACGTAAAGAGGCTGAGTCCAAGCGCATCGTTTCATCCCTTGCACCAGTGAAAACCAAGGAAGAGAAGAAAAAAGCAAAAGCAAATGCGCTAGCTGCTCGTCAGGCTAATCGCGTTGCATATATGCGCGGAGATGAAAACGCACTTCCTGCTCGCGATCGTGGACCTGCTCGTCGGTTTGTACGCAACTATGTTGACTCACGCAGATCAATCGGTGAATATTTCTTGCCCATCATCTTTGTAGTACTTGTACTCACACTCATCCCAGTTCCAGCAGTCCAACTTGGATCTGTAGCACTGATGTATTCAGTTCTTCTTGTTGCTGTAGTTGATGGCTTCATTCTTGGTCGCAAGATCAAAAAACTGATAGCCGAAAAATTTCCAAACGAAAACTCAAAAGGACTTGGAATGTATGCATGGCTGCGATCGACTCAGATGCGCCGTTTACGCGCACCTAAGCCAATGCACAAAGTTGGAGATACGAACTTCTAACTAAGCGCGAGGATTTGGGCTCTCGTTCTTCTTTGGATCCTTCTCTGGAAGATTTCCAAGCGCCTTATCAATTGCTTTCATTGTGTCTGCTGAAAGCTTGATTCCGGAAGCCTTTACATTCTCTTTTACTTGCTTTGGAGTAGTCGCTCCCATGATTGCACTGGAAACATTTGGATTTTGAAGGACCCATGCGATTGCCATTTGAGACATGCTAAGTCCAGCCTCTTCAGCAATTGGCTTTAGCTTCTGAACAGCGGTGAGAACTTCATCGCGCATCCAGCCAGAGAGCATTCCCTTACCGCTCTTCTTATCTGTTGCACGTGATCCAGCTGGTGCTTGCTTGCCT
>Ga0209550_10004910_pt1 | contig 12627 bp, 7 predicted proteins | sample LauGreSuBDMM15SN_2_FD_187567 | JGI IMG/M metagenome (GOLD analysis project Ga0209550, IMG submission 187567) | Freshwater lake microbial communities from Lake Michigan, USA - Su13.BD.MM15.SN (SPAdes) (version 5) | ecosystem: Environmental > Aquatic > Freshwater > Lake | place: Lake Michigan, USA... | reverse complement strand
GCGGCCGACGACGATGGTTGGAGTCGCGCTTGGGTGGATGACAGCAGGATTAACCACGAGTGCCTTGCCTTGCATCGAGCCGCCTCCACGCCTCCAAGCACAGGACAGCCGAGCGCTTGCCGATTTGGCCCGGCCACTGGTTCTAAAGCACGGCTTTGTTCTTCTCGAAGGTCTTGATGAGATGAGCGCGGCAGAGATGGTTGACCTTGTGCGGGCGATAGCAGGCCCGAATCACGAGATGCTTCGCTTCGACTCCGGGATGTATGGGGATAATTGCGTCCCCGGGGTGCCGGAGGTTCGCGTGCTCGGACGTGGCCATGAGCGAGCACTCCTGACGGACATCGGATACGAGTGGCATCAGGACGGCGGTGGCTCCGCGCCATTCATCACGATGCTGCACTGCAAGGAGCCGGCCGAGGGCGCCGACACCCTATTTGCAGATGGTGCCGTGCTCTTCGCGCGCCTCTCGGCCGCCGACCAGCAACACGCACGCTCTTGGAGCGCCGTCTATTCGAATGAGTTCACAGCTGGCGGCCCAACTGCGCTCGACGCCGCGTACGGCGTACGGGTGAGTGCCTGCGGCACGCGCCGCCTGCGCGCAGCATCTCGTCGCAAGACGGGCTGGACGCTCTCTCGCTTCCGCCGTTCGCTTGTGACGGTGGCTCGCGATGGCGTTGAAAGGCTGCTTGCGGGTGGCAAGGCGCTCGAGTGCCTCGAAACCATCGCGCCCGACACGGCGCCTGCGTCCGTCGGGGCACAGGGGACGCCACCCGAAGAAGAGCCCATCGCGCAGGTCCTGAGCGCCGAGGCGAGCGCTGCAGAGCTCTCACGCCTGCTCCGCGCCGCTTTGGGACCTTTGGAGGAGTCGCCGCTCGATGACGACCTGCGCGCGCTCGGCGCGACGCGCTTCGATCCGGAGGCCGTGTACGTACATGCTTGGCAGCGTGGCGATGCGCTCGTGTTCGACAATGATCGCATGCTGCACAGCACGGTGCCGCTCGCGCTCTATCGGCCGACAGACCGTCGTCTAATGTGGCAAGTGATCTGTCGGTGCGAGGAGAGTAGGGTCGAGGACCGCTTCCGGTTCGGCCAGGTGCGACGAGAGAACTAGGCGCTCGTGGGGCGCCGGTGAGAGTCTGAGTCGGTGTTGGGCCGCGAGGCGCATGTGTGACTTACTCACAGTCGCAAGCGTAGGAGAGTCACGGAGATTCCTTTTCATTTTCCTGACCTGGCCAAACTCCGTAAAGTAGCTCCGGGCTTCCTATGTGATGGCAACAGCGACAGCCGGTGCCGCTCCCGCGTGCGTTCCGTCAAGCTCTCGCTTCGGGATGGTCTGGTACTCGATCGATCCCTCCTCGTCCCTGAGCTTGTAGAAGAACATGATGAGCGAGTAGCGCACGCCGCTGCGCATCGCGGAGACGGCATGCATCACGTCGTCCGTATGGGCGGTCGCCTCGCCCTCGGTGCGCCCGATCGTCGTGTGTCGCCCATCGAGGATGACATGTAATCGACCGCCCTCGTGGCCCATGTCGTCGCTCAAGGCGACGTTGATCGTCACGTTCGAGACGTCGTGGTGGAAGGCGATCCACGGGCGCGTGTCGCGCGTGTACCGTCGAATGAAGAGGTCGACGTAAAAGCCGCCATCGGCCGCCTCCGTGACCTCGGCCGTGGCAGCGTTCATGGGTTGACCCGAAGCGTCGGCCCTCTCGGTCGCCTCCGCGCGCTGGATTTCGAGCACCTCGTCCGCTAGCCGCCAGAGCGCCTCGGTCTCAGCTCGCCCGATCAGCTCGATCAGCCGCTCGACCTTGATGTTGAGCTGATGCTGCGCCATCCGATCCACCGAATCGCGGCTCACGTCACGATCGGCGTCGACCGCGCCGCGCAGCGCCGCGCAGCCCTCCAAGCTGATCATGCGCGGGCGCCGCACCACCAAACGCGTCGACGTCAATGCTGCGCAATCGAGCAGCGCCACGAGGGCGGTGGCCTCCTCGTACACCTTGTCATCGATGAGTACCCCGCGGAGGATAGGGTGCATCTTGGCCGCCGTGTCTTCAAACTCGCCCTCGAATCCATCCCTGTCCTCGGCGCTGCTGCTGGCACCGGCCGCACTGCTAATCGCTGCCTCATGCTCCTGCCTCATGATCCTGGCCGCACTGCTGATCGGCAGCGCGTCGTCGGCCTCAGGCTGGCGCGGCCTCCTCGCCTCGGCCACGGCCGCATCCACTGAGAGCAGGGGCAATATGGCAGGTGCGAATTCCCACGAGGTGCGCCCGTCGGTCCCGTTGACCAGCACGATCTCGGCGCGGTCGGTAGACATGACATTGCCGTCCGTCGCCGCCGCAAGCTCGGCGCGCTCGACTAAAGACATTCGTAGCCCCCCCGACATTGCTATCGAAACCTCCGTGAAGAACATTTGAGCCGCGTGAGCCGGTCTTGTGTCCACTTTTCCGAACCGAATTCACAGACTTTTCATAGATCCTCTCTCGCTGCTCACGTACGCGTCGCAATGCCTGACAAGCGCCCTTCGCGGCCGGGTGGAAGCGGCGACGGCGCCAAGAAGCCGAGGCGGCAGCCTACCACCAGACGGTCCACAGAAGATGCGACGATCAAGCGCCTCGCCGCTGAGCATTGGCCCGCCGACGGCACCGCAGAGTGTGCCTGTGATGAGGCGCTCATCGCCGACGTGTACTACAACCATCTGAGTCGCCCGGCGCGCGGGCGCGACGCGTCTGCGTGCCTCGCCACGCTCGAGCTCTCCGGGTACCTCGAACGCTACTTGTGGCCTCATCTCGGCGACCCGGCCGCAGCCTCGTGGGAGCACATCATGTCGATCGTGGCACTCGTGAACCTGAAGGCGCGTGAGGGTGCGCCGCCGTGGTTGGCCTTCCACAGCGCGCCCGAGCGCTTTGGCGCCTTCTTCGCGCGCCTCCTCGACCTACCAGCCGAGCGGCCGCGCACGAGGTTCGGAGCCGCGGCGGCGTACGAAGCGCGCGCGGCCTGGGCGACCTTCCTGGTGCATGTGTTCGCGTCGCTCGAAGACGCGATGCTGCGCCCGCACGCGTTGCGGCTGGTCTCGCTGCCCATGTGGGAGACCTTGACGCCGACGCACCTGCAGCAGCTTCTCGCCGCCCAGCCGCAGCTCGCGAAACCTTGGAAGGGCCTCTCCAAGCGACGCGACAAGGAGGCAAAGATGGCCTCGCCGCCCGCGTCGTCGCGCCACGAGCGCGAGTTCATCCCTGGGCTGCTCCGCGCCTTCCTGCGCGCGCTGGCGGTCGCGGGCGGCGAGGCGACAGACGAGCTGGCCGTGAAGGAGGGCGATGGCGACGGCGGCGGCGGCGACGGCGGCGGCGACGACGACGACGACGACGACGACGACGACGAGGACGAGGCGGCGGCGAACGAGGCTACCAAAGCGATCGCCCCGCCTACGTCGACCGCGTCAGAGCGGCCCACGCCCGCGCCGTCGGCGGCCGCACGCGAGCGGCACGCGCTCCTGCGTTACCTCGAGCGCTGCCTTGAGCTCATCATCGATCTGCTCGCACAGCTGCCGACACGGCGCTTCTTCCACGCCGTCGTGCTCGATACGCACGTGCTCGAGCGCGCGGCGATCTCGGCCTTCGCCGCGAGCGGCGCGCCCGAGGCGGCGCTCTTTGCGCAGCTGCTCGCCCTCGCACGTACGTACGAATCGTACGACATCGACGACCACCGCGGCGTGCCGCTGAGCGAAGCCGAGGTCAAGACGGCGCGCTCCGAGCAGCTTCAGGCGTTGCAGCGGGTGGCGTTTCGGATGGAGGGGCTTCAGGACTTTGCACTCTCCAACCTGTCGGCCATCGACAGCGCCGCCTCGCTCGGCAGCCACTTTGGCCGTCTGAGCCTCGCGCAGCTGCGTGGGATCGCCCTGCGCCTCGGTCTCGTGCATGACGCTGCAACCACCGACGGCGCCGACGGCGCCGACGGCGACGCGTCGTCGGCGACATCGGGGGCCTACACCAAGCCGTTCCTGATCCGACTGCTCGTGTCGCGCTATGAGCGGCGCACGGCGCAGCATGAGCTCATCGGGCAGCTGCCTCTCTACCCCGACGAGATCACCCCGTGGGACGTTGGCGTCGTGCCCGACCGCGACTACCATGGCGACTCGTGCCTCGCGCTCCCGAAGCTCAACTTGCAGTTCCTGACGCTCCATGACTACCTGCTGCGCAACTTTTCACTCTTCCGGCTCGAGGCGACGCACGAGATCAAGGAGGACCTTGAGGACGTGTGCGAGAGGCTCCGTCCGCGCCGGCAGCTGACCGGCAAGACCGTCTTCCGCGGCTGGGCGCGGATGGCGCTGCCGCTGGTCGACTTCAAGCTCTACAAGGTGGGCCGGCCGCATCTGGGGGAGAACAAGCCGTCCGAGGTGCGTGCGGAGGCGACCGTTTCGCTCGCCGGCTGCCGTCCTGAGGTGGCCGCCGAATGGAACGCGCTGCGTAAGCACGACGTGGTCTTCCTACTCACGCTCGAGGCGACCGTTGAGGAAGGGGGCGCGCCGTCCGCGGACGCGTCGGCGGCGCCCTTTCCACAGCGCGTCGGGCTCGTGTGCGTGCGTGGCGCGGAGGTGGCGCACGTGGCCGACGAGGAGGGCAACGTCTTCACCGGCGAGAGTGAAACGGACAGGGAGCTGCGAGGCAAGACTCGCAAGCTGAGCTTGAGCCTCGACACTGCCCAGTACCATCTGGACGCTCTGGCGCAGGCGCAGGGGCGACGGTCGGACGTGTACCAACACTTCAACGTGCTCGTGCGCCGCAAGCCCAAGGAGAATAACTTCAAGGCGATCCTCGAGTGCATCCGTGACCTGATGACCACGCCGCTCGTGGTGCCCGAATGGCTTCAAGATGTGCTGCTCGGGTATGGCGACCCCGCCGGCGCCGCCTATTGGAACTTGCCCGCGGACCAGCGGGTGACACAGTACGACTTTTTCGATACGTTCGTGTCGCTCGAGCACGTACGCGAGGCCTTCCCGCAAGCCGACGTGGCGCTCGCGGACGGCGCCGCGCCGCCGCCGCCTCATGCGCCGCTGCCGCCACCGCCCTACCGGCTGACCATCCCAATCGAAGTGCCACGGCCCAAGGTGCTCGCTTTCGGAGAGGGCGCGGCGGGCGCGGCCGAAGAGGAGGGCAGCGCGAGGCCCCTCATCCTCGTCCAGCCGTACGAGGCCCTTGTGGCCGGCCCATACCCGGAGGACCTGCCACGCATGAACACGACACGCTTCACGCCGCAGCAGGTGGAGGCCCTGCGCGCCGCGATGAACCCGGGGCTCTCTGTGGTGGTAGGGCCGCCGGGCACGGGAAAGACGGACACGGCGGTGCAGATCGTGTCCAATCTGGTGCACACGTTCCCGTCGCAGCGCCTGCTGATCATCACGCACTCGAACCAGGCGCTCAACGACGTCTTTGAGAAGCTGATGACGCGCCACATTGACGAACGCTACCTGTTGCGCCTCGGGCACGGTGAGGAGCTTCTCGAGACCGAGAAGGACTTTTCGCGCCTCGGGCGCGTCAACCACATGCTCACGCGCCGTCTCGAGCTGCTCGTCAAAGTCGAGCGCCTCGCAACCTCCCTCGAAGTCGCCGCCGACGTCGGCTACACGTGCGAGACCGCCCAGTACTTTTTCCACTCGCACGTTCTCGCGCGCTGGGAGGCCTTCGGCGCCGCCGCCGCCAAGCGAGAGGCCGAAGGCGCCGCTGTCGTCGCGCTCCTCTTCCCGTTTGCGGACTATTTCGCCGACGCGCCGCCGCCGCTCTTCCGCGCGGCCTCGTACGCGGACGACATGCGCGTGGCGCGCGGCTGCTTCACGCACCTGCAGTCGCTCTTCACGGAGCTCGAGGAATGCCGAGCCTTCGAGATCCTTCGCTCGTCGCACGACCGCGGCAACTTTCTGCTCACGAAGCATGCCAAGGTGATCGCGATGACCTGCACGCACGCCGCCATCAAGCGCAAGGACTTGATCAACCTCGGCTTCCAATTCGATTCACTCGTGATGGAAGAAGCCGCACAGATCCTCGAGGTCGAGACCTTCATCCCCATCGTGCTCCAAAACCCGGATGCCGCCACCGGCAAGTCGCGACTCAAGCGCGTCGTGCTGCTGGGCGACCATCACCAGCTCCCCCCCGTGGTCAAGAACGCCGCCTTCCAAAAGTACTCGCGCCTCGACCAGAGCCTCTTTGCGCGCTTCGTCCGGCTGGGCGTGCCCGCGACGACGCTCGATATGCAGGGGCGCGCGCGCCCCGGGCTCGCCAACCTGTACCGGTGGCGGTACGCGGCCCTCAAGGACCTGCCCCGCGTCACGGGCACGGACGGCGCCTTTGCGCTCGCCAACGGCGGCTTTGCGTACGACTTCCAGTTCGTCGACGTGGGCGAGCTCAACGGTGTGGGAGAGTCGTCCCCTTCGCCCTTCTACATTCAAAACCTCGCCGAGGCTGAGTACTGCGTGGCCGTCTTCATGTACATGCGGCTGCAGGGCATCGCCGCCTCACGCATCTCGATCATCACCACGTACAATGGGCAGCGTGATCTGATCGCCGACGTGGTGCAGCAGCGGTGCGCCTGGTCGTCCGTCTTCGGATCGCCCGCGAAGATTGCCACCACCGACAAGTTCCAGGGGCAGCAGAACGACTTCATCCTGCTCTCGCTCGTCAGGACGAAGTCGGTCGGCCATCTGCGTGATGTGCGCAGGCTGGTGGTGGCCATGTCGCGCGCACGTCTTGGCATGTATGTCTTCGGTCGCCGAGAGCTCTTCGAACCGTGTGTCGAGCTGAGCCCCACGTTTGCACAGCTGCTCGCCCGACCGGACGCTCTCACGCTGTTGCCGGCTGAGCGCCACCCTACGATGCGACGCGTCGACGACGTGCCGAATTCAGGCACTCTCGTCGTCAAGGACGTGGTGGAGATGGGCGCTCTCGTGACGGCGCTCGCGCAGCGCGCCGAGGCCGAGCGCAACGCGCGTGCCGACGTGGGGAACGGATACGACGGCGCCTACGGCGAGGACGTTGAGATGAGCGCTGAGATGAGCGGCGGTGCGACAGCGCCTTCGGTCAAGCTGGCGGTGGCCTCGCCGCTGGGCCGAGGGCCGGCGCAGCCGCACGACATGCCTGAGGCGCCGCCCGAGTTGGAGGAGGAGGACTGAAAGCCGGCCCGATCGAGGCGACATGAGGAAGAGGACGTGGCCCAAAGGACAGAGGAGGGCAGCACGAGTCGGTTTCGCACAAGCGCACGCAACGGCCCTCGACGGTGTCCGAAGAGTCATACTCGTACCCTCATCACGGCCACGTAGCCCGTACCGACTACCGTACTGTGCGGTGTGTACGCCGGCGAGGACGAGCGTCACGTTCACATCCGGCGCTACCGCCGGACGCGCACGGCGGCGGGCGAGTACACCACGGGTCCACTGGCAGAGTGACGCACGCTGAACCGTGAATGGGTTGTGGCTTATGCTTATCGGTTGCGTGTTTGTCGTGCGGGTTTGTTACCAATGGCAATGCCAATCACATACACATGCACATACATCCCTTACAGATACAGTTTGCTCTCTTAATGGTCTTGAACACAAAGTCAAGCGCTCCGATTCACTGAATCACAGCACCATCGAAGGTAGCATGTTGGGTGCAAATCGCGTGCGTCCGAGCACAGCGCACCCTCGCCAGCGCGCGCAAGGACCTCGGTCTAGCGCGGGCTCGTTAGAAGATATTTACTTCCACTCCGCACGCAGGACGTCGACGACGGACTTGAAGGCGAACCACTCCGGGATCGGCTCGCCCGCGCGCAGCATTTGACGGAACTTGGTGCCCGAGAGCTTCTTGACCTCGCCGCCCCTCGCCTTGGCCTCCTCCGCGGTGATGTACTCGAAGTTCACCTCGTCGCCCACGCACACCAGGTTGAGCGATGGAACGGGCACCACGCCGAGCTCCTCCGCATTCGCCTTTGCGAAATCCTGCGCTTCGAATGCGCCGTAAAAGTCCTCGCCGTCGACCGACGACTTGGAGCCCGCCATGTCGCGCCCGATGATGAAGTGCGTGCACCCAAAGTTCTTGCGGATCAGCATGTGCTGGATCGCCTCGCGAGGCCCAGCCATGTGCATCGAGTACGGCAGGTAAGCCCACTGCGTGCGCTTGCCACTCGGCGTGTCCTTGGTCTCCTCGATGAGCTTGACGTACGTCTTGTGCCGAGTGGTGCCGTCGATGTCGTCCTCCTGGGTCGGGCCGCAAGTCGGGTGCACCAGCACCACCGCGCCCGGGCCCACGTTCGGTGCGTCGAGAGCACGCGTGAAAAGCTCGTAATGGGCACGGTGCACTGGGTTGCGGCACTGGAAGGCGACGACGTCGGCGTCGCCGGGCAGCATCTCGCGCACCTCGGCGGGCGTCGCGCACGGGAAGTCGCGCGTCGGCACGTCCAGGCCCTGGAGCGAGCCGCCGATGTAGAACTTGCCGCGCTCCATGGCCACCATACGGACGCCGGGGTGCTCAATCGTGGCAGTGCCGTAGCATTTGATGCACTCGAGCGGCTTGTCGGGAAACCACTTGGACTCGACGGTCATGACGGCCATCTGCGTGCCCTTGTACGTCAGGAGCAGCTTGTCGCCAACCTTGATGCTCTCGTCGTTGGTGTCCATGACCAGGGGCAGGCCGAGGATGTCGCCACTCGGCAGCCGCATATCCTTGACGACCATATTGTACGCGTCCTCGTTGAGGAAGCCCTTCAGCGGCGAGAGAGCTCCGTTGTTGATGAGCTCGACATCGCACGACTGGCGGTCGGTCATCTCGATCGTCTTCGTGGCGGTGGCGATGACGGCGGCCTTATTGGCTGGAGCCACAAACGTGTTGATGAGGGTGCCGCCGTGCGGCACCTGCTTCGCCGCCATGACGAGCTGCTGCAACGAGGCTGACGACGAGTGCGGGGCCTGGAAGGAGAGCGGCGCGCCGGCCTGGAAGGCGTCGGCGGCGGCGAGGAGAGCGACCAAGAAAGCCTTATACAGCATAGGAGATTTGCGTCGTCGGCGCGGTGATCGCTGCTCGAGCGTATCGTTGAGCTTTACACGATTCCATCGCCGACGGCTATCCGTACAGAGCCAACTCAGTTACCCCCCCCCCGGAGCCGGGACACACACTAGACAGACACACGGATCACACGGGTCACACGGGTGGAGCCGGGAGCGGGCAGCGCCCAGCGGGGGGCCCCGGGGGAACGATGCCGAATCGACGCGGGCACGGCCGGTGTGTGGCAGAGCCCATCATGTCAATGACGTAGAATCACACGGACGCACGCACATACCACACAGACGCGCAACTGACACCATCGCGCGCAGGAGCACAAAGGACATGGAGCTGCGAAATCTCTGACCGACACCCCGCAGAAAAACGAGAGCGAAAAAAAGAAGAGCGCGCGCTGCACTCCTCCACGGCGCGGTGCCGCAACGTGGTGTAGCAGCATCGAAGATTGACAACGCAAGAGCGTGCACGACTGCAGCCGCCGCAAACTTAGGGGGCGATCGCCTCCCTGTTGCAGTTGCCCGGCGGCTCGTACGTGTCGGAGGTGTAAAAGGGGCCGTGGTAGTTCGGACCCTCGGGCGGGCCGTAGTACGAAGTGCCGTAAACTTCGCGAGCCTTGGCCACCTATGACAATTGGCAGGGCACACATGGTGGTAAGATCGTCGTGAGCTCGTGAGAGCGTGCAAGCGGCACGCGCGGCAGATTGTTTCTGGTCACACAGCGCGCGTGCACGGCAGCGTGCGTATAAGAGCAGTCGCTCGGGTTCGAGCCCATTCTCTGAGCGCGGCGACGCACGTGGCCAGTGTAGCCCGCCATGATCCACTGACCCGCACCCTCCTTGTCGAAGGCGGACACGCGGTTATCGGCATCCGACATGTCTCTGTAGTCAGCCGCAAGCACCTTCTCGATGCGCGCCGCCACCGGCGCGGTCGTGGTCACGCCGTAATCGTGCTGGACATCGCCCGGCTTCGACGAGAACGGATCCTGGGAGTAGACATACGCGCCTTTGGGGTGCCCTGGGGAACCCGGTGAGGGCGCAGCCTTCACCGGGATCGGGTAGCCAGTGTGCTTGCCCGGGGTCGCCGAGTGCATGACCGGCACCTGATCCTTGCTTGCCGTGCCACGGTTGTCGTGCGAGCAGTACGTGCCGCCAATGAAGTCGCGGCCGTGGGGCACGTGTCCCGTGTAGCCCGACTTGACGCGCATCTGCTTCGGCGGACCTGGGTCGTTCATCTTGGACGTTTTGCTGTTGTATGGCGGCACGGCGCCGATGCTCTCCTCGATTTGCAGTTCATACTTATGAGGACCAAAGTTGGCAGGGATGAACTCAGCCTGCATCCTGTTGACACCCGGGTTGTACATAGTCGCGGGGCGCATATTCAGCCACTCCATGGTGACTGACTGTCGACGTGCGACGAGCGGAGTGGCCTGCCTTGGCCAAAAGAGCCTTTCCCACGAAAACTTTTTCTATAAGGTCGTTTCACCCCATCAAGTTTGACGCGCGCTTCGAGTCTCTCGATCTCTCCTTGGGGCATGGTTAGCCTCGCAGGAATACTTTGTGTTTCGTGCTCGCTACTCGTACTCGGTGGGTGCTCCTGTGCTGCCCCCGAGCGAGCCGCCGAGACGTGAGCACTTTTCAACCATCGCCTATAGACGAACCGCCACGCGCACAGGTCTCAGGTGGCCCCTGCCCTCTGCCCTGAGTGTGTGCCCCGTGTGCGAACTGAATCATTCAATATAAACTGACTGGCTGACCGATAGACACATTTTGCACGATCAACAAATACACATTCATGCTTTAACTGTCACATAGCCAGGACGCAGGAGCCAGCCTTAGCGCTTGGGCCACCCTCGCATTGAAAGCGGGCTTGTCCGCGCGGCTCTCTCTCGAGCGTTCTCTCCGTCTCCCTCATGGTCCCTCGCTGCACCTGTTCGGTGGCATAGGCGGGTGATAGGTATCTGGAGGACACTGCGGCCCACGGTACGCGTTGCCCGAAACGTAGCCGCGGTAGCCCGTTGCCACCACATCCCTGGCGGCTGGCACGTGGCCTGTGTAGCCGCGCATGACCTGACGCTCGCGCTGCGTGTCCATTCCGTCCGTGAGCACATTGCCGCCGCTGAGGACCGCATGCACGCGCGAGACGGTCGATGTCACCACGTTGCGTACGTTGTCCGTGTGGTTCAACTCTTGGTCGGCACCGAAGACGGTCTGCAGCTTCTTCTGCGAATGGATCCACTCGGCGTGGCTCGAGTCGGCGCCCTTTGCCGGAGGCCTCGAAATTTTCTCGGCCAGCTCGCGCGAAGGCGGCGCCATCACCGCGCGACCGGGGATCTGGTTGTCGTGCGAACGGTAGGAGCTGCCGAGAAACTCGTGCTTGCCTGGATAGTGGCCCGTGTAGCCGCTCTTGACGGGCAGCTGGGCTGGCATGCTCTCGCGCACTTCGTCGGCCCGGGGCGGGACGCTGCTCTTCAGCCCGATGGTCGACGTACGATCCATGGCCCGGACCATGGTCGCCGATGCGCGATGGATGGCCGATGTCGGTCGACTCCCCCTGTTTTTGGGCGTTGTTCCGATGCGCCCGAGCGCCTCGTTTGCTAGCCATTGAATAACGGTAAGCGCACGCAGCGACAAGCCGTTACCGGGCGCCGCGTCCCCGGAAAAGTCCGGGATTAGAACATAACAACGTTTTCCGCGTGAGAGGTGATCTCATTAACCTGATGGCGGTGACAAAAATCTCAACTCCGGTTTTCCCACAGAATCCTCTTCGTAGAGGCCTCATCGCCGCGTGGCTCGCGGTCTCCAGCGCCGCACCGCACGCGTCGATGCCCCCGAGCTGGGCTAGCGTGGCGACGGCCAAGAAGCCTGAGCCGCCCCCACCCGTCGCCTCTAAGCCGGCTGCCGAGGTCGTGAAGCCGGCCACCTCTCCCACACGGAACGGAGCGCCTGCTGAGAAGCCACCCGCTCCAGCTCCTTTGGTCAATGGGGACGTGGCTGCTGCTGCGCCGTCGGCGGCTCGGCCACCTGCGACATTTGCACCGGCCGTCGCCGAGAAGAAGCAGCCGGCCCAGGCGGCGCACTCGTACGAGCCCGCCCCTAATGAGATCCTCAAGGTGACGCTCAACAAGCCGACGGCAGAAACGAAGCTGGGGATCCGGCTCTCGGGGACGGAGCGCCCGTACATCAAGTCGCTGAACGCGGACGGGCTCGCCGCCAAGGCGGGCTGCTTGCAGGAGCACGATGTCTTCCTCAAGGTCAACGGCCATCCGGCCGTTGGCCACGAGAAGACTACAGCGCAGTTGAGGACGGCCACGGGCAAGATTCTCATTGAGCTCTACCGCGTGCAGATCAAGGAGGAGGTGGGCGAGGAGGCGGACGGCACGGGCGCCACCGTGGACGCGCAGCCCGCCGCCGACCCCGCCGCTGCCGATGCCGACGCCGCCGCCGCCGCTGCGAAGGCGGAGCCGCCGCGTGTCAATGCGTGGACGAAGCCGCCGATCAAGGTGGCAACGTCGGCGGCCGAGGGGAAGGGCGCCGCGGCGCCTGCGCCTGCGGCGGCTGCGGGCGCGGTGGGTGCGCCTGCCGCGCCCACATCCGCCACGCCCGCGC
>Ga0209550_10004909_pt1 | contig 12628 bp, 10 predicted proteins | sample LauGreSuBDMM15SN_2_FD_187567 | JGI IMG/M metagenome (GOLD analysis project Ga0209550, IMG submission 187567) | Freshwater lake microbial communities from Lake Michigan, USA - Su13.BD.MM15.SN (SPAdes) (version 5) | ecosystem: Environmental > Aquatic > Freshwater > Lake | place: Lake Michigan... | reverse complement strand
TTGTGATCCCACTTTATATAGGCAATTGAATGCGAACCAAGAATCGCACTTGTCTGCTCCAGCACATGGTTATATGCACCTTCATGACCAAGGTCTAGAACTAATTGATTGCGCCATAGCGGTGGGATTCGATCTCCTTCGTGCAAAATCCATTCTGGATGTGCGCGATAGAGATCTGAATCAGGATTAACCATTTCGCCTTCAAACCAGAGTCCAAATTCAATACCTTTATCGTTTATATATTTGATAATCGGAGAGAGTCCTTGTGGCCATACGGCAGGATCGATAACCCAATCTCCTAAGCCAGATGTGTCATTACGCCTGCTATGAAACCAACCATCATCGAGGACAACTCGTTCGATGCCGATTTCTGCAGCAACATCAATGAGTTTCTTGATTTTCTCCTCATTATGGTTAAAGTAAATTGCTTCCCACATATTCAGTGTCAGTGGACGCGGGCGGGCAGGATGCATTGAACGCGTACGTATATGTTGATGGTAGGCAGATGAAATTCCATCTAAGCCATGACTTGAATATACCGATATAAGAGCTGGAGCAACATAAGTTTCATTGGGTCCAAGTTGAACTTCACCTGGCAACAAGAGTTCTCCCGCACCTATGGATTGTTCGCCATTCCATATTCGCTCAACTAAGTATTGTGAGTTTCCACTCCAAGCAATACTTGTAGCCCATGCCTGGCCATCTTGGAAAGTAGTTTGTGCGGTGAGCGCGATATCGGCAATTGAAAAATTATGACCACTTCGTCCTTCTCGTGAATCACGGATCCATGTACCTGTTGCAATATCGCGACGTTGAGGATTGCGCTCATTTGACCAGCGACCTGCAAAATCTAATGTTTGAGTTGCTTCTTGTGGAAGTGGCAACCAATGAACGAACTCATCGAGTGAGTATGCGGTATCACCTAAGTTTTTTATTGAGGCATTTTGAGTAAGGACTCCGAATGAATCCATCGCTAGTGAAATTATTACTTCAAGTTGTGCATGTAAATCTCGCAATGTGACAATAACTTTTTCGCCTGCGTGATGAAAATCTGTAACTTCAAATTTTGTCGACCACGCGCGTCCATTACGGTGACCACTCAGTGTTGGACGACCAAGAAATCCGCGAGAACTCTCGCGCATAATTCCACCACTTTGACTCTGATCAAATGCACTATTCGCAACCGATGGTCTTTGAGCAAGTTCTATATGGGTGGTATCGCCAGTAAGAGGCGCACCCCAATGCCTAATGACCAGTGCACCATCGGCGACTTCACAGAGCAATGAGCTATGTAGCGTGCCTAAAAGTGCTCTTTGCTTGCTCACAAAGGTAGAGTAACGACACTATGGGTGCGAGTAAAAGTTTAGGTGCAGGAATTACGCGTCAAGATCGCGTAATGGCCGATGGACGCACAATTCGCTACTACGACACACAGAACCAAGCACGAAATGCAGTAGATCAACGCCCATCAGAAGAACAACCAGGTATCGGTGAATTACGTCTTGATCCATTGGTCAACGAATGGGTTGCGATGGCGGCTCATCGTCAAGGGCGAATCTTTTTGCCCCCAAAAGAATTATGTCCATTATGTGCAACTCATGCAGATTTACTGACAGAAATTCCTGAAAGTGATTATGAAGTTGTTGTCTTTGATAACCGTTCGCCATCTTTGCGACCACCAATCGGTGATTGGGCGCTACCAGATTTGGTTGGACCGGAAACTGATACAGGAACTTCTGCAGGGAAATGCGAAGTTATCTGTTTTACCGCAGATCATGGTCAATCATTCAAAGATTTATCACCAAAGCGTGTCCGCACTCTTCTTGAAGCCTGGCAGGACCGTGTTCGAGAATTATCTCAAGAAAAATTCATAGAGCACATTGCACCATTTGAAAACCGTGGTGAAGAAATTGGTGTAACTATTGCCCACCCTCATGGACAAATTTATGCATATTCTTATTTGCCCCCTCGCGTAGAAAAGATGCTCAAAGCCGCACGTGATTACAAAGAGTCAACTGGACGCGTCCTATTTGATGATGTCGTTGCTCGTGAAATTCGTGATGATGAGCGAGTCATCGCCCGGAATGCTCAGTGGATTGCATTTGTTCCCTATGCAGCCAGGTATCCATTTGAAATCCATGTCGCCCCACTACAGCCTGTTGCAGATTTAGCATCACTAACGTCAGAACAAAGCGATGCTTTCCCTGAGATTGCACTCGAAGTCATGAAACGCTTGGACGGAGTTTTTGGAATCGAGATGGCATACATTGCTGCTTGGCATCAAGCACCAGTGCGCGTAGGCCGCGATCTCTTGCGTCTACATTGGCAAATCACGAGTGTTCGTCGTGCTCCTGGAAAATTGAAATATTTAGCCGGCTCTGAATCTGCAATGGGTGCATTTATTATGGATATGCGACCTGAACAATCTGCTGGCCAATTACGAGATGTAAAGTTATAAGAATGCGCGTATTAGTTACTGGCGGTGCAGGTTACATTGGTTCAACCGCCGTTGATATTCTTATGTCGCAGGGCTACGAAGTCAGCGTATTTGATGATTGCAGCACAGGTCATGCAGATAACGTTGCTGCTGAAGTTACTTTTATACAGGGTTCTCTACTCAATCGCAGTGAAATAGCACAAGCACTCAAGGGCTGTGATGCAGTCATGCACTTTGCTGGTAAATCACTCGTTGGTGAATCAGTTGAAAAGCCAGAACTTTATTGGAGTGTCAATGTTGGTGGAACTCGTAATTTATTAGATGAGATGCGAATTGCCAAAATTTCAAAATTAATTTTCTCTTCATCTGCGGCCACATATGGTGAGCCAGAAGTACTGCCAATACTTGAAAGTGCTTCTAATAAACCTACAAATGCCTACGGTGCAACTAAGTTAGCTATTGATGCCATGATCACAGATGAGGCGAGAGGCCACGGTTTATCTGCCGCCTCTCTTCGCTATTTCAATGTTGCCGGAGCACACAAATCTACCCGCGGCTGGCTAACAGAGCGCCATGATCCTGAAACTCATTTGATTCCAAATGTTTTACGAAGTTCGACATCTAAGCCAGTAAAGATTTTTGGTAGTGATTGGTCGACAAAAGATGGCACATGTATCCGTGACTACGTGCACGTTGTCGACCTTATCGATGCACATATAAAGGCACTAAAATCTTTAGGTAGCGCAGGCCATGAGATATTCAATCTAGGTTCGGGCGGTGGATATTCGGTTCGTGAAGTAATTGCGGCAGCATCACAAGCAACTGGCTCTCAGATTCCATTTATTGATTCTCCAAGGCGCGCGGGTGATCCTGCAGTTCTCATCGCTGATATATCGAAAGCAAAACGAATTCTTGGATGGCAACCCACTAGAAATCTTGAAGTAATGGTTTCAGATACCCTGGCATCTTTTGGGTAGGCGATGAATTCCATATCTTCAAATTTTGAAAAGGTTTTTGCTCACTCCCCTGATATCTGTGCAAGTGCACCAGGTCGGGTAAATCTCATAGGAGAACATATTGATTACAGTGAGGGCTTCGTGCTTCCCTTTGCCATCAATGACTGTACTCATGTGGCTATCGCAAAAACTAATGAGAATGTAATCAAAATTGCATCTGTCCAACGCAATAGTGCAGTCATATCGATAGCCATTTCTGATATTTCTCCCGACCTCAAAGGTGATTGGGAGCGCTACGTACTTGGAGTTATTTGGGCACTTGGCATCAAATCTGGACTTGAAATCTTCATTGATGGAAAAGTTCCAGTGGGGGCAGGGCTTTCATCATCGGCGGCACTAGAAGCAAGTGTTGCAACAGCACTCAACTCTCTTTTTTCATTGGGACATGATCTGCCAACGTTAGCTCGTCTATGTCAGAAGGCAGAAAATGATTACGTTGGAATGCCCTGCGGAATTATGGATCAATCTGTTTCATTGATGGCCAATAAAGGTAGTGCGCTACTACTCGATTGCCGCGACCTAACGACTAAGAATATTTCCTTCGATGTTGCATCCCATGGCCTAGAACTGCTCATTATTGATACACAGGCACATCACGAATTAGTCGATGGTGGATATGCAGAGCGACGTGCTTCGTGTGATTCAGTCGTGACAAAGTTGAACATCGTCTCGATGCGTCATCTCTCTATGGATCAATTACTCTCTAAAAGATCAGAGATTACAGAGACCGAATTTATCCGTGCGCATCACGCTGTCACTGAAATCAAGAGAGTTTTAGATGCAGTCGTTTCACTCGAGAAAAGTGACTTTGTGGAACTTGGAAAACTGATCAATGCTTCGCATGTTTCTCTTCGAGATGATTACACCGTCTCATGTCCAGAATTGGATTGCGCAGTTGACGCATCCCTTGACGCTGGAGCACTTGGTGCGCGCATGGTTGGTGGAGGATTTGGTGGAAGTGCAATTGCACTTGTAAAAGCGCAGAATGTAGAGAAAACAAAATTGGAAATCCAAAGTGCATTTACAGAGGCTGGCTTTAATGCACCGCGCTTTTTTACATCACTTCCAAGTCAAGGCGCAAGAATTCTCTAACTAAGCAACTGGTAGTACAGAAATAATTTCGACTCCGCCGATTGAACCCAAGACATCAAGTAAATCAGTGGGATCACTTCCTGGAATAGCAACAGTGATGTCGTCATACCCGCGACCATCTTCCGATTTCATCACTACGAGACCTCTAATATCGCCCCCTGCACCCCCAATTGCAGATGCAATTGCGCCAAGAGAACCCGGACGATCAGGTAGCGCAATATTGATTCGGAAGAGTGCCATGGGTAAAACCTTACCTGCTTCCTATTTCAATAGTGTGACACGAATCAGCTAGATGGCATAGATCCCAAAGTTACTTTGAAACTCTTCTGCCCACCTGTAGGCAAATCAACGAGAACAGTGACTACAGCACCAGGGGCGTAAGAACGAATGCGCACAATCGCACTTACTTGATCATTAGTTTTCACACCATCGATAGAGCGAATAACTGAACCTTCAGGAATGCCTGCTTTCTCAGCGCCTCCATCTGGAGTGAGTTTGAGAATCTTTGCACCAACACCTGTATAAGTTGAATCAATATTCACGCCTAATACAGGGCGGGTTGATTTACCAGTTGCAATAATTTCATCAATAACGCGCTTTGCTTCATTGAAAGGAATAGAGAAACCAAGTCCGATACTTCCAGTTGTTCCACCACTTGAAAGTGTTGCAATTGCAGAGTTCACACCGATGATTCGACCTTGGGCATCAACTAATGCGCCTCCAGAGTTACCAGGGTTGATTGCGGCATCTGTTTGAATTGCATCCACATATGACTCTGCCCCAATTGATCCTGTTGTTACAGGACGATTGAGAGCGGAAATAATTCCACTAGTGACAGTACTTGCAAGGCCAAGTGGTGAACCGATAGCAATGACAGGATCTCCAACGCTTAGCTTTGAAGAATCACCAATTGCAATCACTGGAAGATTTCCTCGTTGGACTTGAATTACGGCAAGGTCATAATTACTATCTCGTCCGACAATTTTGGCATCGATGAGATCTCCATTGAGTAATTCAACAGTAATCTTGCCCGACGTTGCCGCATCATCAACTACGTGATTATTTGTAATGATGTAACTAGAAGTTGCACTGGTCTTATAGATTGAGCCAGAGCCTGTTCCGCTGCCTGCTGTGGCTGTCACTTGGATTGAAACCACTGATGGCGTAACTGCTGCAGCCACACTCTTGGCGTCGAGTCCACCAGAACTAAGTTCTACTAATGTTCGAGTCTTTGAACATGTTCCATCTTTTGATAAATAGAGCGCTTGCGTGCGATTATCCACACAGGCTTTGAGTGATGGAGTGCTATTTGTTGCAGCTGTTGCTATGCCGCCAACCATAGTTGCACCTAATAGAAACCCGACACCGACTTTAGCGATTGTACTTTTCATGCAAGAACTACCCAACTTCCTTGAATTTTAACATTGATTTTTGGCAATGGTGTATTTGCAGGACCGATTGTGACTTTTGCACCATTGAATGGATCGAAATTTGCGCTATGGCATGGACAGATTAACTTCTTATTAGATGGTGAATATTCAACTGTGCAGCCTTGATGCGTGCAGGTTTTTGAGTAGGCGAAGATTCCTTTTTTAGTTCGAAAGAGGATTGCCTGTTCACCTGATGCAAGTGCGAAAGAGTGGTTTCCCCCAACAGGCACACTTGAGAGTTTGATTAATTTCTTTCCAGCACTTGTGGAAGAGGATTGAGAGAGTGCATTTGCAGAGGATGAGAAGAATTTACCAACACCAGCTGCAATGACTGCAAGTACTCCTACGGTTCCAACCCTCATAAATCCACGTCGGTTTATTGAAAAGTTCACTTTTGTTCGTCCTCCTGTTAGGTATAGAAAATATGAAAGCCATAAAACTGCATACACTAAATCACTCGAGAAGAAATATGGTCTGATATAAAAACCACCAGCGAGCCAAAGGATGACTGACATCAAAAAGCCACCCAGCGCTGCCGATGTTGGTGCAATCCACAATAGAGTTGCAAAGCCAATTGCAAATTCGCTGAAAAGTACAAAAATACCAACGTATTGCGCCTGTTCAATCAAAGTATTGAATAGAGATCCCACGGGAGATTGCGCTGCATAACCTGCAAGTTGCGAACCAATGTAGGTTGGCGAACCTTGTGTAAGAAAACCTGAATCACTTGCCTTATCCCAACCTGCATATATCCATGTCACTCCAAGCCACAGGCGAATGAGTCGGATATGGATTGCTTGGCTACGCCACGATGCAGCAGATTTACGTAGAGATATCTGCAAGGACGCCATAACGAGATACTAATTCCATTTACTGGGAATTTCCTGCCTAATTACTGGGAAGTGCTTTATAGGGCTCCCTGACTTGGATTCGAACCAAGAACCTGCCGGTTAACAGCCGGCTGCTCTGCCATTGAGCTATCAGGGAATAGTGCACGTACATCCTGCGAACGCACACTCTAGCGCACGAGAGGCGCTGGGTCGAAATCAGCTACAAGCCACCCAGGGCAACATCATGGAGTGTTCGTCTGGCGCTTTCTAGCGCGACAAGTGAGGCAAAGGCGGCAGTGTATTCAATCTCATTTTCAACAGGATTGAGTCGTTGAAGGCTCGACTTCAATTCTGCAATTGCGCGAGAGATAGCAACTTCACGCAATCTAGCAACAATGCTCGCGACATAATGATCTGGAACTTTTCCATCGGAGCGAATTGGTTCAACTGCTAATTCGGTAAAGAGTGCTTTCATATTTTCATTCTCGATAAGATCGATTGTCAGCGCTGAATCAGGTGCCTTTGCATCTATGAGTGTGCGCATCTCACGATATGCAGGATGAGTAAATCCAGTCGATTCAATTTCCTTCCATAAAATATTTGCCTCACCAAATAGCGCCGGCTCTTGAATTCTTGTCTTGAGAACTTCTCGTTCCAAAATAAGTCGTGCTTCATTTGGATCTGGGCGCCAGGAATTATCGGCAGGAGAATCTGTATTTTCGACAGTATGTGTTGCTGGACGGTTCCTTGCGCCTTGCGCAACAGCAGATGAAACTATTTCCACTTCAACACCGAGCCAGCCTGCAAGTAAGCGTGTGTACTCTGGACGCAAAGATTTATCGCGAATTTGTGCAACGAGCGGGGCTGCTGCATTGAGTGCATTGATACGTCCTTCGGCAGTATCCAATTTATGATGTTTGAGCTCTGCACGAATAGCGAATTCAAAGAGCGGAACGCGACGCGCAATCAAATCACGCAGCGCTAAATCGCCTTTTTCTTGGCGGAGTTCGCATGGATCTAGTCCATCTGGTTCTACGGCAACAAAAGTTTGCGTTACAAATTTTTGGTCTTCTCCAAATGCACGAAGGGCAGCCTTCTGCCCCGCTGCATCACCATCAAAGGTGAAAATTACTTCACCACGAAATGAGTCATCATCCATAAGTAATCTGCGCAAAATTCGAATGTGGTCGGCTCCGAATGCAGTTCCGCAAGTTGCAACAGCTGTTGTGATACCCGCTAAGTGAGCAGCCATGACATCGGTATAGCCTTCAACGATTACTGCCTGGCGCTTCTTTGCAATCTCTTTCTTCGCTACATCTAAACCGTAGAGAACTTGGCTCTTCTTATAAATCGGCGTCTCTGATGTATTGAGATATTTAGGCCCTTGATCTTCTTCATCAGAGGCTAGTTTGCGAGCACCAAATCCAACAACATCTCCTGAGATATCCCGAATAGGCCACATCAATCGATTACGAAATTTATCAATTGGGCCACGTTGCCCCATCTTTGAAAGTCCACCAACTTCTAATTCTTCAATTGTGTAACCCAGCGCGCGCAAATGTTTAGTGAGGCCATCCCATTCATCAGGGGCGTATCCCACACCAAATTGTTGGCACGCCGCTTTATCGAAACCGCGTTTGGTGAGTAGTTCACGGCCATGTGCAGCCCCCGGTGATGTGTTGAGTTGCTCTTGATAAAACTTTGCTGCCTCTAAATGAGCAGAGATAAGTCGTGACCTCTGTCCAGCAGGAGCTGAAACCCCACTTGATCCCTCTTCATAACGGAGTGTGTAACCAATGCGATCTGCTAATCGTTCAACCGTTTCAGAGAAAGAAAGGTGATCGATTTTCATTAGGAATGCAATGACATCACCACCCGTTTGGCAACCGAAACAATGAAAATAACCTTTACTTGGCGTTACATGAAAAGATGGAGATTTTTCATCGTGGAAAGGGCATAAACCTTTTTTCTGTCCACCACCAGCACTCTTGAGTTGAACATAGTCACCGACAACTTCATCAATTGGCGCGCGGTCGCGGATGTATGCAACATCTTCATCCTTGATACGCCCACTCATAAGTGCACCTTATCTAGTAGCAAGCAGGCGTGCATGTAAGGCATAAGCGCCAGGGTCAGTAAGTGCTGCAATTTGGTCAATTACTACACGCAGGCGTGCCGAGTCATCCTGTGCATCATTCCATGGCTTCAAAAAGAAAGAATTGAGTTCATGTGGCGCGCTGGCATAGAGCATCTCTACTAATTCAGTGATGACTACCTGCTGTTTTGCATAACGTTCTTGCGAGTACACAGCATTGATGAGGTAGTGACCAGCAACTGCTTTGAGGAAATCAACTTCAATTACTTGCTCCTGTGGAACTTCAAGATTTGCTCCGTAGCGTGAAAGTTTTCCAGTTCCATGAATTTCACGTGTCTGCATCTCTGCAGCTAATACAAATCGACCTATCAATTGGCTTGTTGAATCTTTCAAACGCGCAAGGCTGCGATGACTTCCATCGTAATAATGCGGCCAAGCAGATAGCGCCGATAAGCGGTCGAGTGCACTCAGTGCCTCTTGCTGAGTGGCTGTGCTTCCATATTGTTCGACCATAACTGTATGAATAGTGGGTAAGTCATCTCGAAAGTTCTTTACGCTCACTTGCTTTGCAAAAATTGCATCTTCTAAATCATGAACTGAATATGCGCAATCATCTGACCAATCCATAATTTGCGCTTCAATGCATTTTTTATCTGCGGGTGCACCCTTGCGTATCCATGTAAAAATCTCGAGATCATCGTCATAGACGCCAAACTTGCGAGAATTTTGCGAACTTGGCCATGGGTATTTTGTTGCAGCATCAAGTGATGCTCGAGTCAGATTCAGGCCAACGCTTTTGCCTTGTCCATCTACAGTCTTTGCTTCAAGACGAATGAGTAGTCGCAGTGACTGTGCATTACCTTCAAAACCACCACAATCTTTAGCAACAATAGCTAGTGCTTCTTCTCCATTATGGCCAAAAGGTGGGTGCCCTAAATCGTGTGCAAGACAAGCGGTCTCTTGCAAATCTGGATCTGCTCCTAGTGATTCACCAAGTTCGCGACCAATCTGCGCACATTCAAGTGAGTGTGACAGGCGAGTTCTTTGAAAATCATTTTCCCAAGGAACTGCTACTTGCGTTTTTGCAGCCAATCGACGAAGGGCTGCGGAGTGAATAACTCTCGCGCGATCGCGCATAAATTCAGTACGCCCAGCACGTTTTGCAGGCTCATCAATGAAGCGCTCTTTATCGCTCTCTGAATAATTTCCTGCATGCATCATTGCAATACCTTAGTGACAATATTGGCATTAGGTAAATGATCACTTATTTGAATACCGCGCCGACCCACTGTTATATGGGCGATATAGGCACCTGCTTCTCGCAATAAGTATCTATAAGAAGATTTAGCAAGTGAATTTGGACCACTTGAAACCGGTGAACATGTACTCACAACGCCTTCGTCATTTGCCATCACCATTGATCGTGCGCAGTGATAGGGGTCGGTAACAATGATTACGTCACTGACCATTTTCTTCTTCATTACTTCTACATATGCTTTAGTGCTTTCTAAAGTATCACGGCCAACTTCTACTGCAATTATCTTCTTCGATGAAATGCCCTTGCTGTGTAGCCATTTTTTTCCTGATGCAGCCTCTGTTGTGCGATCTCCAGGAGCCCCTGCCCCAACAGTAATAATCGTTGGTGCGTATCCAAGATCAAAAATTCTCTTTGCCTCTTCCAAACGTGCTTCGAGTGCTTCACCTGGGCGACCATTGAGTTGAGCTGTACCTAAAACAACAATGACATCAGCATTTCGAACAATGGGATTATGCGCACTTTGATAGACCTTATACACGCCATAAGAGGGCAGGATTAGTGCAATAAGAATGATGGTTGTAATCAAGCGCCGAATCCAGCGAAATAAAAACATTATTTATCCACCCGAAAAAGCATCTTCTAGTTCAATTGAAACCATTTCATCAGGATCATTGAGCCAACCATCAGGAAGCGTTGGCGGGCGACCATGACTTGTGCGACCACGTGGTTTTTCACCAACTTCAATTGGATATGGCTGGTCAATGAGTTGATCAAGTAAGTCGCGCATTTCAGTAAGTGTTGAGACCATTCCAAATTGCCTACGTAATTCACTATGAACTCGAAATCCCTTGAGATACCAAGCCATATGTTTGCGAAGGTCGCGCATTCCTCGATCTTCTGACTCAAAATAATCAACAATGAGTTGGCCATGACGAAACATTATTTCTCGAACTTCAAAAAGAGTTGGCGTAATGCGCTTTTCTTGCCCTGCAAAGGCTGCAACTAAATCAGTAAATAACCACGGGCGCCCCAAACAACCGCGTCCAACGACAACACCGGCGCAGCCTGTTTCTTTGACCATTGCAACGCCATCGGCACCGCTCCAAATATCACCATTACCTAGTACCGGAACTCCAGTAGGTGCTAAATGTTGAACTAATCGAGTAATTGCAGACCAATCCGATTTTCCTTCATACATCTGCTCTGCTGTACGCGCGTGCAACGCAACCCATGCAACGCCAATATCAGCGGCTGACTTTGCCGCATCTAAATATGTGTGATGATCAGTATCGATTCCGATACGCATCTTTACCGTTACCGGAATTCCAAATGGTTTTGCTGCTTCAACTGCTGCACCAACAATGGCACTAAATAATTTTCTCTTATAAGGAAGGGCTGCTCCCCCACCTTTGCGAGTTACTTTTGGAACAGGGCAACCGAAATTCATATCAATATGATCTGCAAGATTTTCTTTTCCAATCATGGTTACTGCAGCACGCATCGTGTGCGGATCCACGCTATATAACTGCACAGAACGCGGACGCTCACCAGGGCCTGGAACAATCATGCGCAGCGTCTCAGGGCGACGCTCAATGAGTGCGCGCGCTGTCACCATCTCGGAAACAAATAAACCTGCACCTTGTTCACGACAGAGTGTTCGAAATGGGGCGTTAGTTATTCCAGCCATCGGTGCAAGTACAACTGGTGGATCTATAAAGTAATCACCACTGGCCAGTGGTAAACGAAGTGGCTCTAGCAGCCGAGGAGTCGTGGCGCTAGCCATGCTTCAACCTGATCGAGTGCAATACGTTCTTGTGTCATTGTGTCACGATCACGAATTGTCACTGCATGATCTTCGAGAGTTTCAAAGTCGATAGTGATGCAATAAGGGGTTCCGATTTCATCTTGGCGGCGATAACGACGACCGATTGCTCCTGCATCATCGAAATTAATATTCCAATTCTTTCGCAATTGCGTTGCAAGGTCGCGAGCCATAGGCGAGAGATCTGCATTGCGAGAAAGTGGCAATACAGCAACCTTGATTGGCGCGAGGCGATGATCGAGTTTGAGCACAACTCGCTTCTCCATTTCGCCCTTACTATTTGGCGCTTCATCTTCTGTATATGCATCCATAAGGAAGGTAAGTGCACATCGATCAACACCTGCTGCAGGTTCAATAACGAATGGGGTCCAGCGTTCACCCTTTTCTTGATCAAAATAAGATAAATCTTTACCTGATGCAGATGAGTGTGCTTTGAGATCGAAGTCTGTGCGGTTTGCAATACCTTCTAGCTCGCCCCATTCAGTGCCTGTAAATTCAAATTTATACTCAATATCTGCAGTGCGCTTTGAATAATGAGATAACTTCTCTTTTGGATGATCAAAGATGCGAAGACGTTCTGGATTTATGCCTAAATCTTTATACCAAGCAAGACGAGTATCAATCCAATATTGGTGCCAATCTTCATCA